>Ga0326728_10005242_pt1 | contig 36894 bp, 30 predicted proteins | sample MB3enrmetagenome_FD_207602 | JGI IMG/M metagenome (GOLD analysis project Ga0326728, IMG submission 207602) | Lab enriched peat soil microbial communities from McLean, Ithaca, NY, United States - MB31MN | ecosystem: Environmental > Terrestrial > Soil > Wetlands > Peat | place: USA: New York...
GAAATGTTTTATAACAGCAATCGTTTTCATTCGTATTTGGAATACAAAAATCCGAATGATTTTGAAAAGAATTTTATATTGGCTAAAGCAGCTTAACCGAGTGTCCGTTTTTACTTGACCAGATCAGATACCGTCATATGTATGTTGGTACTCGCGCATGTATTTCTGTTCTGCAGCTGTTCCATATCTTAGAAAATGATTCTTATGCATAATTATTGAGCCCCTCCTTTAGATAATCTATCTATCAGGGATTTTCGATACAAAGTCCATTGCGTAAGGGATTTACTCGGTTTAATTGCTTCTATTAACTCATCTTCGTATATGTCATATAACCACAATCCAATTCCGTGTTTTGTTAATAAATCTTCTAATTGTTTAGATATTTTCTTATGGGGCATGCATAAATATGCATAATCAGCAGCAATAAGATGGCCTTGTATTTGTGTAACCGCTTTTCTCCAATCTCTTATTTTAAATTCAATTGTGATTAATGATTTTTGATCAAATAAAACCATATCAATGCTGCGATTTATTAAACCGACCTCTTCAAAGATATGATATCTATCCTCAAACTTAGGCCTTACTTTATTTATAAGATCACTTTCTAAGAGGTCCATTTTGTACCTAGAACTTTCTCACGAACTAATGATTCTTTCGCCATATCAGGATATTTAGTATAAACATATTTAAGTATATTATTTAACGAGTATTCATTAAAGCTTTTTTTAAGTTGGGTTAATGCTTGAATTTGTTCTGCACTAATAAATTTCAACAACTTATCTTGAACATAATTTTTCCCTGTTTCAGTCAGGCAATAAACTGGCTCACCATTTGGTATGGCTTCTTCTTCCAAGTCAATATTTAACTCTGCTAAATCTTCTATTGCAATGTCCAAATCACTTATATCAGCAAAGGCTTCCTCCGTGGCATTAGAATAACTAGCATCCACCATTTTAATATTTACAAAAAAATCCATTAATTCAAAAACCTTTTTTGAAAAAGGTCCATAGTTGTGTGCATTAAACTCAAAATCACAAGATTTTTTCATTTCTAACTGCTTATCAAATCCATACTTTTTTAAAAGTTCCTTTTCGAAAACAAAGACCATTTTCTGTAATCTTGTCCGTCCTTTTATTTTCGCACAATTATCAACATATAATAAAAGCAGTAAGATGTCGCCTCTCTTTAATTTAATGCTTTTTGACATCTCAAACCTCCTAACAATAATTGTTCTTAATATACGCTTTGAAAAGACATTTTTTATTCATTATTGAACTATAAGAAACTTGGCCTTGCATGTCAATACAATATTGATACCGAAAGTTAGGTGTGATGTCCATGTTTATCATTGGGAAATCCGGGGACCCATACTAATTGTTTGCGAAGGTTTGTTTGGATTAATTCCGCTCTTTATTCTTTATTCTCCCGAATTTTGTTTCACTCCGGCGTCGTTAGCGGATGCTTTAAGGCTTGGTCTTTTCAGATTTCAAGTCTTCAGGCTTCACTTCTTCAGGTTTTATCTCTTCTGATTTCATTTCTTCCGGTGTAGCTTCTTCCGGCGCGGTTGGCAATCCAAGGATCCATACTGTTATTTGCGGTGATAATCCAGGGCAGGATAAAAACCAGCATGGTGTCCACAGATTAACGGACAAATTTATTTATTTTTATTCTTTTTCTATTATTTTTACGCCTCTCAGGATAGATTCAATTTTTGAGAATATTAGTAACAACATTAGTGCTATAAAAACCCCAAACGCACCCAAAGCTACTATTAATGATTGTGTGCCTTGCGCCTTTTTCGCTGCAACTTTATTATAGTCATTTTCTTCTTCACTCTTAACTCTTTTTAGCTCTTGTTCATCAAATTTTTTACCCTCTTGCAACTGCTTACGGTATTCCTTTTCATGCCAACCAAGAGATGCTGCAATTATCTGTGTTTGTCCTTTCTTGTCTATACAAAGTTGTATTATGCGTTTATTACTCAACACAGCCTTTTCAAACTTATCCTGAGATTCTGCAAACTCTTCGCCATATGTGCTAAACAAATTTTTAAAATCATATTTGGGAAACGAGTTCATAAAGTCATCTTTATTTACAGGATTTGCTACAGAACATTGTTTTTGATAGTTGTTTACATAGAGCCATAGATTTGTAAGGTATTTGTCAGCCATGATATCCAATGAGGTGTCCCTGGGTATTTGCGTTTTATTCTCTTGAATTGGAGCTGCCGGTGCTGTCTGTTCCTTTGGATCAACTTCGTTTAAGAACTTATCGATATTGACATCAGGTTTGGGGGCTTTTCTTGCAAAACTGGAAATCCCTGGTTTAACATTCATGTCTGATAAACCTTTTACAAACATAACGCCACTTACTATTAAAGCTATTGATAAAACAACGATGATTACAAATTTAAATATAGTAAGGTATACTTCTTCAAATTTATTCAGAACACTATTTTTCATTTATTCTCCTTTCTTTTTACATATCAATTATGTATTTCAATAAAAAACTAAACATTGTGGTAAGTCAGCATAGTGAGTAAGGGCATATTATTATTTATAATGTACCATAAAAAGGCAAAATGGAAAAATGAGAATTTCGAGTAGAATTGTTTACTCTGTATTTTTACGAATTTATTCTGTTGAAGCTGGTTGATGATTGAGGAGCATTTCTTTTTTAGTGCTTATACGGACCTTCAGTCTTCGTCTCTTCTGATTTCACTTCTTCCGGCTTAGCCTCGTCTTGCTTAGTTTCTTCTTGCTTAGCCTCTTCCGTCTTAGTTTCTTCCGGCTTAGCTTCTTCCGGTGCGATTGCGCTTGATTGCGGCGCTAGATCATGTTCGGGTTCTACTTCTACATGCAAGGCATATTTAGGCGTCCCGTCATATTCAGGTGCCGGGGTGGACTCGGGTTTTGTTTCTTCTCTTAAGACCTCTTTGAGTTCATCGGTGATGCCCTCGGTGGCCTTTTTGAATTCGGTGAATGCTTTGCCCAGAGTTCTGGCCATCTCAGGCAGTTTTTTCGGCCCGACGACAATAAGCGCGACGACCGCGATAACGATGATGTCCTGCATGCTGCCCAACATGAATTGATTTCTCCTTTATTTCAACGATTACGTTCTACAGTATAGCACAAAAAATTAAATTTGGGGGAAATAAGGAATGCTTAAGCAAAACAATTAAAATTCCGGTTTCGTAAGCGATACAGGGAAATTATTTATAATTGCTTTTTAAAATATCCTCATTTGAATGTAAGACCAAAACGCCCCCAGCGGGGCTTATGAAGATCGCTGTTCCAGGACCAGTATATTATAAAGGCTTTCCCTTCAACATCCTGCAAATCTACAAAGCCCCAGTAGCGGCTGTCGAGGCTTTCATCGCGGTTATCGCCCATCACAAAAATGGAATTTTCGGGGACGGTGACAGGCCCGAAATTGTCGCGGGGTTCAACGGATTGCGGTAAAACGTTACTATCTTTGAAAACGCCGTAGGAATCTTTATATGCTTTGTCATTGATAAAAATTTTCTTATTGACGATTTCTATTTTATCGCCGGCAACGCCGATAACCCGTTTGATTAAACTCATGGATCTGTTCTCGGGGTAAATAAAAACGACGATATCATTCCTTTTCGGATCGGTAACGGGAATAATGGTTTTTCTTAATAGGGGAAGTTTTACACCGTAAATAACTTCATTGACTAAAATGCTGTCGCCGACGAGCAATGCCGGTTCCATGGAACCGGAAGTTATATTGAATGCATTGGTCTTTACGCCGGCCGATAGCAGCGCCGATATCAGGGATAAGATAACAAAGTAACCCATGTAAACGAACCATCTGTTGAATTTTGCCGGTTCGTAGTTTTCTTTTCTTCTTTTTGCGATTGAAAATGCGTCAACCACACAAAAGACGAAAATAGCAAAGCCGCCGATTAAAAATATAATGATGATAAAAATGTTGGGGACCGCAAGTAAAATAACGCTGCACAGAAGAGCCCAAAACGACCAGATGCCGAAGAGTATCAATCCTCTTTTGGGACTCCCGGCATAGAGATGACCAAGGCCCGTCATGACGAATGTCAGTAGCGCGGCTATCCATGGACGTCTGGGTTTATTGCTCACGGCTTTCCTTTATTTCTCCCGAAGGCTTAGGAAATATATAATCAGGTATATAACAATTATGCCATCCATTATAGCCGCGCCTTTGAAACCCGCGCCGGCTTGTTGACAGGCGTGGAAGATATAAAGAAATACAAAGAATGCTTTTTCGATCACGATGAAGAGCAGGATGGGAAGACGCCATGCGGCCTTAAACGCGGCTATGATCATGAAGATGCCTGCCAGTAGAACCATTAAACCCCAGTGCTGGACGAACATGATATAATTTTCGTCAAATGGCAGTTTTGAAAGGTTCTCTACGGCAAATATCGGCAGGAACCCATAGATGCCTCCCATGCAGGTAAACAATCCGGCAATGACTAAAAACGGTTTGATGGTTTTGTCTATGAAGCTTTTCATGGTTCACCTCCTTGAATGACTGTTTTTATGATGTTTGATAATCTGTAAACGTTTATGTCTTAAATGGGCGGTGCTTTTCCTCTTTTATCGTTATCATTATACAATAATATAAATGTGGTTAACAACTGAAATAAACGGGATTAAGGGGGGAGAGGGAAGGGAAGGCCTTGTTTTCAGACCCGTTAATTTAGCGCACCTAAAGGTACGCACTACGAATACCAGGGTATGATTTATTTGAGCATGCGCCGCAGGCGTATATGCTTTCGTAGTTCGGGTCTTTAGACCCGCCTATCCGGCACACCTAAAGGTACGCACTACGAAGACTGGTGTATGATTTATTTGAGCAGGTACCGCAGGCATATATGCTTTCGTAGTTCGGGTCTTTAGACCCGCCTAGCCGGCGCACCTAAAGGTAGTGCGGGTCTTCAGATCGTAGGGTGGATGAAGCGGAGCGCATCCACCGAATATTCAAGTAATCGTGGAACCGCTTCGCTTGTTCCACCCTACAATACTGCATTATGTTTTTATCCACATTTTCATAAAAAACCCCGGAGGAGCGGCGTCCTTCCGGGGTTTAGTCTAAATGTTAATCAACGTCTGGTATCGCCCTAATCGTTGAAGATATAGTCAAACCAGAACTTGGTTTCTCTCTTGGTGCCCAAATCCACGTGGATGTGCTTGGCCTGTGTGTATTCCTTCAGTCCATAGGTTCCCAACTCTCTGCCTACGCCGGATTGCTTATATCCTCCGAAAGGAGCAAGGGCGTTGAGCAGGTGGTAATCGTTGATCCACACGGTTCCGGTGCGGATTTGCTTGGCTACTTCAATCGCCTTTTGGATGTCGCTCGACCAGACGGCGCCCGCCAACCCATAGATATTGTCGTTGCACTGATTGATGGCGTCCAGAAGAGATTTGTATTTTATCACGGAAAGCACGGGACCGAAGATTTCCTCACGGGCTATCCGCATATCGTTTTTGACGTTTCCGAAGATGGTGGGCTCGATAAAATGGCCTTTGTCCATGTGCGCGGGTCTCTTGCCCCCGCAGAGCAATTCAGCGCCTTCCTTCTTGCCGATTTCGATATAGGACATAACCGTGTTGTACTGAGCCTTGCTTACCACCGGACCCATAGTCGTTCCGAAATCCATTGTATCGCCTAGGACGATGCCTTTTTTAATTTTTGCAAGCATTTGGCCGACGAATTCATCGTAAATGCTCTCAGGAACAAAACACCTGGTGCCGCTTTCGCAGACCTGTCCCTGATGGAAGAACGTGCCAAAAAGGCATCCGTCAACGGCAACGCTGAAATCCGCATCCTCAAGAACCAGCGATGGAGACTTTCCGCCCAGTTCCAAAGTCACTTTCTTGATCGTTTCCGCGCCCATTTTCATAACTTCCCGGCCGACTTCCGTCGATCCGGTAAAAGCGATTTTGTCCACCAGGGGCGAGACGCACAATTCTCTGCCGACGGTGCTTCCCGAACCGATTATAAGATTAAAAACGCCGGGTGGGATATCGGCCTCGGCGACGCATCTTGCAAACAAAAGCGCTGAGAGCGGGGTGTCCGAGGCGGGCTTCATGATAACGGTATTTCCCATCGCCAGGGCAGGGGCCACTTTCCAGACAAGCATCATAAAGGGAAAGTTCCATGGTATGATGCCGACACAAACCCCTATCGGTTCACGGTTTACGAAGTTCCAGCTCACCGAGGGGAAATCGATCCAGGGAAGGGGTTCGTAAGAAGGAATGCGTTCGGCGGCCTCGATCAAAAGCCTCATATGTTCCATGCCGACGGGGATATCCATCATGGATGTCTTTTTGATAGTGCTGCCGCCGTCCATGGCTTCGAGTTTCATGAACTCTTCTTCATGCTCTTTAATGATGTCGAGCAGGCGGTATAACCTCTTTGCCCTTTCTTTTACCGACATGCCGCTCCAACTTCTAGAATCAAAAGCTTTGCGGGCGGCTGCAATGGCGCGCGTGGCGTCGGCGGTCTCGGCAACAGGAACTTCCGCGATCGGTAGTTCCGTGCAGGGGTCATAAGTGTAGCGGTACACTCCTTTTTCCGGATCACAAAATTTGCCGTCTATGAACAACTGATACCTATCCATAAAACCTCCTTTGTTTTTATATACGGAATAAAGACTTGCTTTTAACACTTAAATGGTCATTGGCGTCACTTGGCCGGATTTTTGGAAGCGCACAGGTATCACAATTCCAAGTGTCTGTGTTAATTCGTTATGTTATTAAGGACATTATGTCAAGGCCAAAATATCCTGATTTAGGATGCAAAAAAATAAACTTCTTTAAATCAAAAAGCAAACAGGCTAGGTAAAATATAACAGCATTCTTCTCTTGACATCCCCTTTTATCAGGCGTATTAAAAATCCAGTTATTCTATGTGTTCGTGCGTGTTAACCCGTTAACCGATCCCTTAGCCGACCCTTAGTCGATCCCTTAGCAAAACGGTGTCTGCCATGAAGGAAATCATCATAAAAATATCTGATCGTAAATTGCCGTCATTCAGGCTTTTATAGAGATTGTCTTATCTCTATAAAAGCCTGTTGTTTTCTCTAAAAAATTCCCCCTGGTTTCATTTTTCAACAAATTGTTTCGTTTGAATGAATAAGGCAAACAGACCGGTCTTTTAATAGTTTAATTAAAAGAACCGGAACAAGCGGCGGACGTAAACTTTTCAATAACTCTCTGCAAAAATAAATATGGAGGTGTATGAAAATGAAAATGCCAAAACCGATGGATGAAAGCTACAAACTGTTTATCGATGGTAAATGGGTTAACGGCAAAGATGGAAAGACATTCAAGACCTTCTGCCCGTCCAATGGCAAACTCCTCGCGACTTGCGCCGAGGCCGGAAAAGAGGACGTGGACAAGGCGGTGAAGGCAGCATGGAAGGCTTTCGAATCCTGGAAAGATGTAAGCCCCCAGGAACGCTCCGGCTTATTGCTGAAGATCGCCGATTTGATTGACGCCAACAAGGATAAACTTGCCATGGTGGAGACGCTGGATAACGGCAAACCGATCCGCGAGACGATGAACGTCGATGTGCCGCTGGCATCGGATCATTTCCGTTACTTTGCCGGCGTTATCAGAGCCGAAGAAGGACAGGCCGTGATGATCGACAAGGACACCTTGAGCATTATTCTCAGGGAGCCCATCGGCGTCGTCGGCCAGATTATTCCCTGGAACTTCCCGCTCCTGATGGGCGCATGGAAGATCGCTCCGGCGCTCGCGGCGGGCGATACGGTGGTGATCAAACCGTCATCGGCGACACCGTTGAGCCTTTTGGAGCTGGCAAAGCTGCTTTCGAAAGTGCTGCCTCCCGGCGTCGTGAACGTGATTACGGGAGCCGGTTCAACCACCGGCCAGTATCTGCTGGATCATCCCGACCTGCGCAAGCTGGCCTTCACGGGTTCCACAGAGGTGGGTTACAGCATAGCCGACGCGGCCGCGAAGAAACTGATCCCGGCAACACTGGAACTGGGCGGCAAATCGGCCAACATCTATTTCCCCGACTGCCCGTGGAAAAAAGCCATCGAGGGTGTTTTGATGGGCATATTGTTTAATCAGGGCCAAGTCTGCTGCGCGGGTTCGCGTGTGTTTCTCCATGAGGATATCTATGACAAATTCCTGAAGGAAACCATAGCCGAATTCAAAAAAGTCAAGGTCGGGCCTCCCTGGGAGCCGGATACCACAATGGGAAGTCAGGTCAATGACGCCCAGCTCAAAAAGATCCTCGCTTATGTGGAGGTGGCCAAAAAAGAAGGGGCCAGTGTGGCATGCGGCGGAGTTCAGATGAAGGACAAAAGCACGGAAAACGGCTGCTTCATGATGCCGACGATTCTTTCCGATGTGAAGGCGAAGATGCGGGTGGCGCAGGAAGAAATCTTCGGCCCGGTGGTGTGTTTCATCAAATTCAAAGAAGAAGCGGATGTGATCTGCATGGCCAATGACAGCGAGTACGGTCTGGGCGGCGCGGTATGGACAAAGGACATCAACCGGGCGTTTCGTGTTGCCAGAGCCATTGAGACAGGACGCATGTGGGTGAATAATTATAACAACCTTCCGGCACACGCGCCTTTCGGCGGATACAAGAAGTCGGGTATCGGACGCGAGACCCATAAAATGATGCTCGAACATTACACACAGAAAAAGAACATCTTTATCAGCCTCAGCGAAGAGAAGGTAGGCTTCTACTAGAAAGGGCCAGGGAGAGAGCGGCCATCAGCGAATAGCCTGTTAGCCGCTCTCTCCCGATGTCTTTAAAGGAGGTAAACCCATGGGAAACAAAGGGAAAATCACCATGATAACTCTTCAAACAAATGTGGAGGATATTGTGAATGACCACCCGCAGGCCATAACCTATGGTATCGAGAACGGAGTCAGTTTTGTGTTTTGCGTGGGAGCGTTCCCTACAAGCCTCGGAGACCTTCTGCGCATTAAGAAAGTCGCTGACCCGAATGCTTTTGTGAAAGGGTTGAACGAATACCTTATTAATAATCCGGAGAAATGATCAATTTCGTCATTGCGGGGCGACCCTTTGGAGCCGTGACAATCTGTCTTTTGTCATTCCGGTGAAAACCGGAATCCAGTATTCGGATCGGCAGGTGTTCGATCCCTACAATATCCACCTCCGACACTTGCCGCGGAGAGCTTCAATTTTCCGGAAAATTAAAAGGGTGATAATTTAAGATAAAGTACAAAGGAGAACGTTATGTCATATACCATTCTACCCATATCTAAATTAAAAGAAGCCATCGGCGATGAAAAAATGAGCGATTGGCTCGAAATCTCCCAGGAACGGATCAACCAGTTTGCCGACTGCACCGACGATCATCAATTCATTCATGTCGATCCGGAGAAAGCAAAAACAGGCCCGTTCGGACACACCATCGCGCACGGGTTCCTTACGCTGTCAATGTTGACCCGCCTCGCGACAGACTGCACCTGGATGCCTGAAGGAATCAAAGCGGCCATTAACTATGGATTCAACAAGGTCAGATTTATCAGTCCCGTCTATTCGGGGTCAAAGATCCAGAGCGTCATGAAACTGACCGGCGTTGAAGAGAAAGAAGGAGGAAAGGTGCTCGTCACCGTGACGCACACGGTAAGTTCAGAGGGTGCGGAGAAACCGTCCCTGGTAGCGGAATGGCTGACGATGTTTTTCGTTTAAGAAGACTATTACAGCACCGGGGCGCACCCCTGACAGCATCGGGCGCAGGCCGGGCGCACTTGAAAGTTATCCGTGAAAATGTTATTTTTTCCGCGGCAGTTCTTGCGGAAATGCTGATTTTTGAAGTCATTATTATAATATGCAATAATCATTTAAGGAGGTATGGATGAAACTTACTGAAAAAATTCAATTGCTGGTTCAAATTGGACGGTTCCTTCTATTCCAAGGCAAGAATAATTTTGTTCTTTCACCTCCGCATAATCTGAAAATTCCAAAATTTATGACAGGCAGGCAAGCCGTGGAAATGATTCCAGACGGCGCATGCGTTGTGTCCAACGGAATTGCCGCAAACGCGCGATGCAGTGTTTTTTATTACGCGATAAAAGACCGGTTTCTTAAATCCGGCCATCCCAAAAACCTGACCTGGATAGCTGTGCCCGGCCAGGGAGCAAGAGGCAGGATGTTCGGTTCGCTGGAAGAGTTGGGCATTGAAGGCTTAATCAAGGTATGGATCGGAGGACATCATGAAACCATGAAGAGCTTCCTTAAACTGGCACAAAAAGGGAAACTGGAAGTGCACAGAATCTCCCAGGGCGTATTGGATTTTTTGATCGAGGCGCAAACCAAAGGTGAAGACAGCCTCGTGTCCAAAACAGGCGTGGGAACAATGATCGACCCCAGAGTAGGGAACGGTTCTCCTCTGATCAAAGGTGCCGGCGAAAGCCTTTCCGCTGCCGAAGGTGATCATTTGCGATACCACCTGCCGAAAATTACTGTCGCAATGATGAACGCGCCGTCTGCCGATTCTGAAGGGAATATTTATTTCAAGCATGCTTCCGCCATTACCGAAAATATTGAATCCGCGTTGGCCGCCAGACAAAACGGCGGGAAAGTGCTGGTAACGGTCGCGGAGATAATTCCCAAAAACGAAAAAGAAATATCGTTGCCGGTGGATAAAGTTGACGCTATAGTCGTGAATCCGAATAATGAACAATGCGGCATGGCACTTCAAAGAAAATATTGGGACATGTTTACCGAAGGAGCGAAGGTTGACACGGAGGATGCTCTTTCCAGACTTTTGTTCGTTAATAATCTTTTACGCATCACTCCTCACCGGGGACCGGCGGAAGAAGCCCTCGCCCGTCTCGCGGCCGATTTTTTCATGCGTGTGGCTAAAAAAGGTCAGTATGTGAATGTGGGCGTGGGCATGCCGGAAGAAGTATGCATGCTGATATATGAAGGCGGCATTCATGAGGACGTAACTTATCTTCTGGAATCCGGGCCTTTGGGAGGGATGCCCGCAATGGGAATCTTCTTTGGCGCGTCCATCAATCCGGAAAAACTTCTCAGTTCGGCTCAAATGTTCCATTTAATCTATGAAAAGCTTGATATTACTTTACTGGGTCTGCTGCAGGTTGATTCCAAAGGCAATGTCAATGTGTCCAAACGGGGCGAAGGGCCGATTAATTACGTGGGCCCCGGCGGATTTACGGACATGACGGTTGCCGCGAAGACAATCCTTTTTATCGGTTCATGGATGCTGGGAGCTCATATGGAAGTTCATAACGGCAAAATCACGATGGTCAAACCCGGCACACCGAAATTCGTTGACAAGGTTGACGAAATAACTTTTAGCGGCCCGGAGGCGCTTAAGCACGGGAAAAACGTTTACTACTGCACCAGTGTCGGAGTCTTTCAGCTTACTGAACGCGGTATGGAGTTAATCGAGGTCATGCCGGGTATTGATATCCAGAAGGACATCATCAACGGTTGCAGTATGAAAATAGTTCCTCCCGAAGAAGGTAAGTTCTCAGTAGTGTCTGAAAGCATCGTAACCGGAAAGGATTTCAAACTTCATTGGCGGTAGAGAATTACAAGTATTTGAGAAGTGTAATAAAATTAAATATTTAATTAAACAAGAGCAGAAAGGAAGAAATTATGGAAACTTATAAAGGCAAGACACTTGATAAACTGGTAGAAGAACAAATAGAAAGATGGCAATCCAACCGTAAAAGAAAATATAAAAAACCGATACGACCGGTCATTACTATTTCAAGACTTCCTGGCTGTAATACCTGGGACATAGCCAAACAAATTTCAAAAGATCTGGAAATCGATTTTTTCGATCAGGAGATCGTTGATGAAATAGCCAGGAATGCAGACGTTAATCGTCGTGTGGTGGAAACCGTCGACGAGCAGGACAACTCCATTGTTCTGGACTGGCTGTCTATGCTTACTGCGGAGCGCCATCTCTGGCCTAATGAATACCTCGGTCAACTAACAAATGTAATAGGGACGATTGGCGCCCATGGACACGCTGTCATTTTGGGCAGAGGAGCCAGTTATATTTTGCCTAAGGAAATATGTCTTCGTGTTTTGGTGGTTGCTCCCATGGAAAGAAGGATTCAAAACGTAAGAGAGGTTTATAAGGTATCCGAAAAAATAGCCAGGCAGAATGTTATGGGCAAAGAGTCCGAGCGCATTGCCTTTATCAGGGGATATTTTCATGAAGACATGCTGAATCCCGTCAATTATGATCTGGTGTTCAATATGGAAATGAACGAGCAGGATACAGTTGTGGAGATGGTAAAGACAGCCTATAATACTCGCAAGTGGTACAAATATTCTGTTTAGCGATCTCTTAGTCAATTTAGTGGCGCGTTTCCCCAAACGCGCCGCTCGGATCGGCAGGTGTTCGATCCCTGCAATATCCACCTCCGACACTTGCCGACACCACAGCCTGCGGAGGACACGCTTAGGCCCGTTAAAGCGCGGCTAAAGCGACGCACTACGAATACCAAGGTATGATTTATTTGAGCAGGTGCCGTAGGCATATATGCTTTCGTAGTCCGGGTCTTCAGACCCGCTAATTTGGCGCACCTAAAGGTACGCACTACGAATACCAGATAACCCGGCCTTTCATCAAGGCAGGTTTCTTTTATTAGGGTTTGGCGTTATAATCTTTAATTGTAAATAATCAAATGCAGTAGAATTGTAATTTTAAATATGGTACAAGTATTGGGCGGCAGGTTTGTCCGTCCCAAAAAAGCGAATAAAAGTAAAATATTTTAACCTCGGATAATTAGGGAAAAAATGAAAAGAAAATATTACCTGATGACAGTAATTGTCTTATTGATTTTTGCCAGGAGCGCGAGTTGCCCGGCCGCTGATAAAATCGGTTTTATCGATATGAAGGAAATAATGTTTAATTCCATCATCGGTAAAAAAGCCGTGGATGATTTTCAAAAAATATACAAAAAGAAAAATGAGGAAATTAAATCAGCGGAAGCGGAAATAAAGAAGATGAGGGATGCGTTGGATAGACAAAGTGAATTGATGACCCCTGCCTCACGGGATGAAAAGGAATCCGCTTATGAAAAGAAGGTTCGCGATTATAAAATTCTGGTTCAGGATGCCGACGATGAAATGCAAAAGCGTGATCAGGAGCTATCTGATAAATTGACGATGGAAATAATAAAAATTGTCCGTGATATTGCTAAAAAGGAAAAATACACTCTGGTTATTGATGTGGCAAACATGCCGGTCACTTACTATGATAAGGAAAATGACTTCAGCAAAAAAGTTATCGAAGAATACAATAAAATGAAATAGCGGCGGGATGACTCCTGGAATACTAGTATATGATTGGAGGCGGATTATTCATGAAGAAAATAATGATGACTGTTTTAATCATTAATGCTTTTGGAATATTGGGACTGGCGGCATCAATATCCGCGCGGGATATTACCGATTATTCCGGCATGTGGGCGGTAACATGGCTGGATAATAACACGCGTAATCCACTATCGCTTAATCAAAATGAAGATCAATTAACCGGAATTTACACAAATGATAATAAAGAAAGCTGTTCGGTCACAGGTGAATATATTAAAAGCAATAGACAAATCCTGCTCTCCATTGTGTGTCACGGATGGGGGATTCAAATGGATGGAATCCCGTCATCAGACGGAAAAACAATTGAAGGGAAGTATGTCGCGTATGGAACTTCCGCAGGCAAGTTCATCATGACAAAAAATGATAAATGAAATAAATAGAACGGTCCCCCTTTATTTTCTTTAATGAAAATAAATAAAATCGTCCTCTTTTCACAAATATTGGGGAGGCATTATGAAAGTTTTCAAGCTTTTTGTATTTTTATTAGCTGGGTTACTAATTTCCGGTTGCGCTACCGCTACAGTAATGAAGGTTAATGACCCGGGATTCCGTTCAACCAGAAAGCCCATCGGAATTTATATTTGTTCTTCTTCAGAAGTGGCTGATGACAATGATCTCCGGCATAGAGCCTATGTCATAAACGTTGCCTCGCAGACATTGTCTAATATTCTTAAACAACAGGGATACACGGCAAAAAATCTTAATGTCTTTGTGCCGCACGAAAAAGTATTTAAAAAATATTTCGGATCTTTTTATATTGATGAAAATGCGGTGGCAAAAATTGCCAAAGAAAAAGGTTGTGATCACTTCCTGATTGCTTATTACTCATATACGAATGATAAGTTGAGTACAGCAGCAATGGCAACGGCTCTTTTTGGCGTGGCAGGCATGCTGGTTGCCGAAATGCTGATTGACGGCCGTAATGCAACAACTGAAGATAACTTGAATGTTCATTCAGAAGTTAGTCTTTATGGCTGGTTAGTTCGCACAGAAGATGTGTCAGTAATATCGAGAACGTATTTGCCATTGATTTCATATAATGAATATATAGAAAAAAACGGCCGGATAAAAGAGCCGATATCTAAAAACTATTATGATTTCTACCAAAGTATGACAGAAGATATGTTTGGAAAATTATAAACATTGGGGTCGGTTCTATTTAATTGAAAATTGGATTCCCGCCTGTGTACCCGAAGGGCATCAGGCGACTGGAATGACATTATGCGGGGGGGCGTGTGGAAGAAGCGGCGAGATTGCTAACATGAGCCAAGAGGAGACTTAACCCCATGTTTTGGTTATTTATCAGCGGTAGGCAACTCAACAGATTCATCAACATCCATGGTAAAATACCGGTCAAACAGTATCTTTTGTTTATAGTGGTGCTGTATCCTGACAATGCATTTACCATCAGCGTTCGTGACAGTAATTTCATCAGGTGTTACTTCCGTCACGCCTAAAACGGCCAGGCTTCTTAATAACCTTTTTTTTATTTTTTTCGGATCGTTCACATTTAACTGAAAAAGCTTATTTAATTTGATATCTTTCAGTGCGGAGGAAATATGAAAAGAATTAATATACATTTGCGCGATTTTCGTTGCCGGAATTGAAATTGCGATAACCAAAATCAGCAGTAAGAGCCAACTGACCATTGACATGCCGTTTTGCTTTTTGAAGATGCGCGTCTTTAGCTTCATTGATTCTGCATTTTCCTTCCTGTATACAGCCACAGTTAAAATTTATATATTCTCTGCCATCTGACCGCCGGGGAGTTGTGGTATTCTTCAGTGCCTGATTTCTTAAAGGATGGAAACAATATGTTATCTTAATAAGAATAAATGTCAAGGGAATCCTGCGGCATGAACAGGAAATGAGGGACAACAGCCCATTGAAACTCTCCACGGCCTGCGGAGGATATTGAACTTGCTGCCGGATTCAAAGGGACCTGAGAACCGGGGCGAGAGAATAATGAATGATATTGCGCTTAAAAGAATCTTCAAATATCCCTTTTAAATTATTTTCGATAATACAACATTTTTAAATGGAAATAAATGAGCCAAAAGGATACAATAAATGACAAATAGGATGGCACGGTTATAACTTTAGCGGTGATAAAAGTTTCGCGGCCAAATCAATTGGAAACACAAAATCCTGATAGAAATTATGGAGGTATTCTATGTCAGAAAATAATGGAGATTTACTTGTAGGTTTTATTGTCGGCGGATTGATCGGTGCAGCTTTAGGTATTTTGTTTGCGCCTAAAAGCGGTAAGGAAACGCGTGAAGATATTAAGCAGAAAGCAGATGAACTTATCATCAAAGCCAAACAGGAGTATGAAAAAGCCGCCCAAAAGTGTGATGAGGCTTCAGGGGTAGAGTCTTTTCGGGATTATCGGGCAGGGGAAAATGAAGAACTCGTTTGATGATCATTAACCATTTGACCATACACAGGGATACAGCCTACTGGTTACTAAAAACCCCTTAAATTATCGAATCAAAGGAGATAGCATTGATTGACGAGAAACATATATTCACCGCCAGCCGGTTGACCTCGGGCAACCGGATTTTCCCTGTGCGTATCGAAGTAAATCAAAACCGGGTTACGCGAATTAAGCCGCGTCTCTTTGGTTCCGGCGAAGAGTCCATCGCGATCTCTAAAGTTGCTTCGGTCAATATCCAGACGGGCTTAATATGGTCGGAAATCCGAATTGATTCGACGGGGGGAAGCAATCCCATTATGAGCCATGGGCATCGCAAAGATGACGCGCGCGCCATTCGTGATCTGATCGAACGATACCAGCAAATATCGCGTACCTAAAACCTTAGATTAGACCCGGATGGCGATGCTGTTGTAAAATGTTCTGATTTGATTCGATAGACTGAAACGTTCTATTCTATACGCAAACGCCTCTTGACATTAGCAATTTGCATGCTTAATTTAAAAGCGAAGACTGTTGCAACACCCGCAATGACGTGAATGAATTATCCATCATGTCTTTGGCGGGATATAGTCTTGGAAGCATTTTGGGATATGAGTGGACATTGAAAATAACATTGCAGCTCTCTTCGAGACATTAAAGTTCGCAAGTGAGATACTGCTGTGTTCGGGAATGTGAGACGGCATAAGCGGTTCTCACCTAACCCCTCGCAAGAAATAATGCATTTCACGAGGGGCTTTTTTTAATATCCGCCATAAAGCAAAGTTAATTCGACAATAGATGTATAGATTTTTAATCATTTCTTTTTGGTATTCCTCAAATTCCAGGCACTGACAAAAACGCGAGATTTCAGACCGCGGTGTCACCTAAGTGACAGAGGTGAATACTGTAGAGGCTGCTCTTTCCGGCCTCTCCTGAAATTCATATTTTTCTATTCTATCGTTTTATGCTATATGAAAACGTAAAATAATTTGAAAATGAAGGAATTTTAACTTAAAGTATAGTATGAGTTTCCTTAAGCAGATCAAAATAAGAAACAGGATTCACAAAGGTTCTTGTGGTTACCGGCTCCGGCCTTATCGGGGCATAGCACTTAATTCAAAATCATTCTCTACCTTCCGAGGAAAATAAAAATGATCAATGATAGCGGCACAACACTTAAAAAGAACATGGAATCCCCTGATGCTCCCACGGATGCTCCCCCCGATACTTTTATAGAAAAGCATGCAAATGAGGCGTTGCTGCGCTCTGAAGCGGATTATAAATCGCTCTTTGAACAAAGTGTTGACGGCATCATAATCATTGCCCAATCCCGTATCGTCATGGTCAATGATGCTTACTGCGGCATCCGCCACCTTCCTGCCGAAGAGATAGTTGGCAGGAATCCGATTGATTTTATTCACCCTGACGATAGGGAGTTAGTCAGGGAAAGACTGAGGAAAATACAATCCGGCGAACAGTGTTCCGAAGGTAACATTTATCGCTCCCTGCGTTGGGATGGTTCGATATCGTGGGTGGACTTGCGAACAAGGATGATCCAGTGGAAAGGAAAGCCGGCGTTTCAGACCGTTGTCCGCGATATCACCGATCGCAAGAGGGCGGAGAGGATGCTCACGGAAAGCGAGGAAAAATACCGATTGCTTGCGGATCACATGAAGGATCAGGTGTGGATCATGGATCTGAACTTAAAATGGACATATATCAGCCCGTCCGCGGAGAAGTTGTGGGGATACACACTCGAAGAGATTATCGCGCTCCCGTTGGATAAGTTCCTTACGCCATCATCTTTCCGGACCATCATGGAGTTTTTCTCCTCTGAAATACCCAGAGGGCTGGCGGCTCCTCAAACCTATTTGTTAAAGCGTTTGCTTGAATTCGAATGCCGTTGTAAAAACGGCCAAACCATATGGATTGAGAGTTCTTTTAGTTTCATCAGGGACGAGAAGGGCAGACCTGTATCTCTTTTGGGAGAAGGGCGGGATATCACCGAGCGCAAAAAAATCGAGGATTCTCTGCGAAAAAGTGAAGAAAATTTCCGCCGTTCATTCGATGATTCCCCGCTGGGCGTGCGGATATCAACTCTGGCAGGCGAAACAATTTATGCCAACAACGCCATTCTGGATATATATGGCTATGACAGCATCGAGGAGCTGCAAAACACACCGCTGAAAGAGCGTTATACCCCGGAGAGCTACGCCGAGTTTAAGGTAAGAAAGAAAAAAAGATTGCGGGGCGAGTTTGGCCCTTCTGAATATGAAATAAGCATCGTCAGGAAAGACGGCGAGATTCGCCATCTTTATGTTTTACGCAAGGAAATCTTCTGGAATGGACAGAAACAGTCTCAGGTCGTTTACCAGGACATCACTTTGCGCAGACAGGCTGAAAAGAAACTCAATGAGACCCTGGAAAACTTACGGCAGTCCATTAAAATAACCATTCAGGTATTGGGCACGGCATCGGAAGCAAAAGACCCTTACACGGCAGGTCATCAGAAGAGGGTTGCCGATCTGGCGCGCGCCATTGCCACGGAGATGAGACTTCCTCATGATAAAATTGAAGCCATCCGCATGGCGGCTGCCATTCATGACATTGGCAAGATTTCAGTTCCGTCGGAAATACTTTGCAAGCCGGCCATGCTGACGGATCTTGAATTTTGCTTGATCAAAAATCATCCTCAGTTCAGTTACGACATTATTAAAGACGTTGAATCACCCTGGCCGCTGGCGGATATCGTTTACCAGCACCATGAGCGAATAGACGGTTCCGGATATCCGCAGGGATTAAAGGATGCAAATATTCTCATCGAAGCCCGCGTTCTTGCCGTGGCGGATGTGGTGGAAGCCATGATGTCCTATCGTCCCTACAGGCCGATGCTGGGACTTGAAATTGCGCTTGCGGAAATTGAAAATAACGCGGGAACTCTCTATGACCGCAGGGTGGTGCAGGCTTGCTTAAAGGTATTTAGGGAGAACGGCTACCAGATTACATAATAAGTCGGAATGTTGACAGGATATGGGTTGGGAATTTGGACAAAAGTTTTAATGGCCAACGCCGATGCGCTAAATGGTTATTCTTTAAAAAATAAAATAGTTTGAAACTGACAGAATTTTAACTTAACATATGGTATCAATACGTGGTATGTGTCAAATATTGAAAAAGAAATAATTTGTATTTCATTCATCGAAAGGAAAATAATTATGATGTTCAAAACATTCAGGATTTTGTTAATCGTTATGGTCTTTTCGTTCCCATCTCTTTGTTTTTCAGCGCAACCGGACAGTAAAGTGTGGGTGTCTTTTGATAACGATTGGTATTACAATAAAACAAATATAGATAAATCATCTTATATTGTATCAGTTTGGATTTACAAAAGTGTAACCAATGAAAACAGGAAAGAGAAAATTGAAATAATAAAGAAATCTGATTTGGATAAATCTATAAAATATCAAAATTTTGACCACTACCTGAGTTTATGGGAAATTGATACAAAGAATAAACAAAAGAGATTAAAGGAATTAAAGGATTATGACGATAAGGGAAATGTTTTAGAGAGTAATGTATATAAAAATCGTGAATGGAAGGATATCAAACCCAACAGCGTATTTGATAAATTATACATCAAATTAGGTTTAGCTCAGAACGAGCAGCAGGCGAACGAACAACAGGCAAAAGAACAACAGGAAAAGGAGCAGCAGGCAAAAGAACAGCAGGCAAAGGAACAGCAAGCCAGGGAACAACAGGCAAAGGAGCAGCAGGCTAAAGAGCAACAGGCTAAAGAACAGCAGGCGAGGGAGCAGCAAGCGAACGAACAACGAGCAAAAGAACAGCAGGTAAAGGAAACACCGGCACAGGAAACGCCGGCACAGGAAACAATAGAACGAGAAACAACAGTGAGTGAACCGGAAATATCCGGAAAACCACTGGGTAAATCCTGGGAATTTCTTTCGGATAATGTTTATTATAATAAAAGAAATTTCACAAAAATATCCAATATTGTATCAGTCTGGACTTATAATATTGTAACAGATGACTTCAGGGAACAGAAGATTGAAGCCATTAAGAAAAATGATTTAGATAAATCCAGAAAATATGAATACTATGACCATAACGTTGTTTTGTCGGAAATTAATTGCCGCAAGAAAGTTGCCAGAACGAAAATGTATGTAGATTATGACGATGCGGGGGAAGTTTTAACCAGTTATACCTATAATAACCGTGAATGGAAAGATATAATAACCGGCAGCCCTTGTGACAAATTGTATAAAAAACTTTGTATGACCCGGAAGGCGTCATTGCATAAGGAGATATCATCACATAAGAAGAAATCAATGCATAAGAAAAAATCATTGAAAAAGAAGAAATCTAAAATTCATTCATCAAGACAAAAAGTTGAGGATGAAGGTTCTGAGAACTAATCGCAAAACAGCCTGATTCTAACTTAACATAGGAGGCAGTATGACTCTGAAGACGAAGCTTTCGCTTGGGCTGGGATTTCTATTCCTTATTATTTTCATTCTGATCGGCTTTTGCTCCTATTATGTTGGAATATTGGGGCAGGAATCTGATAATATCCTGAAAGATAATTACAATTCAATTGTTTATGCCAACAATATGCTCTCCGGTTATGACGAAATGAAAACGTCTATAAGCAGTGTAATGCATAACACAAATCACGCGGGAAGAATGTCTGATTATTACATGAAGCTTTTTGAATCAGGGGAAAATTTATTTGAGAGCAATTTAAAAGAGGAAAACAATAACATAACGGAAATAAATGAGAAACAATACGCGGAAAAACTCAACCATGACTATGCTGTGTTTTTAAAGCTTTGTCTTGTGATGGAGAACGGAGGGGATGGAAGTTCAGTGTTTAATGACTTCCTCGCAGCATCTGAAAAACTAAAGCAATCCATCAATAGTATTAATGACGTAAACATGCAGGCGGTGGTACGGAAGAGCAATTTAACAAAACATGATTCAGCACGCTTTAAAAATTCTATGGTCATGATAGGCGCTATGTGCTTCATACTGGCGCTGGGATATTTCTGGTATTTTCCGGTTTATATCTCCACCACTATTAGCTATCTGGCGGAGAGAATGAAAATTCTGCTAAAGAACAGCGGCATTACCTTTGACATAAAAACAAATGATGAGGCGTATATAATCCTGCAGGCTATCAACTTGCTCGAAAACAAATCGGGAGTAAAAAAAGAAAGCTGATGCAGAAAAGGTCCATTCAACTGATGAATTTTTTGATTTCCAAAAACATGGAGCAGATCGTTTTATCCCTCGTTTTTTGCTTATCAATAATCCCGATATGTTGTGATTAATTTCGCTTGCGGGTATTTTCAACGATTGGCTGGGCGAGCATGCCTTTGGCATAAAGACGGCCCGCTGATTCGAAGAGAACATATTTTGTGGTTAAAAGGGGAATTTTAAGTTGGTTGGCCAACGCGATAGTATCGGCCGAAGGCTTCTTGTTCCTCACCAGCACAATTGCGGGAATATCCAAAATATTGGCGGTTTGGATAACTTGAGGGTTGGTTAATCCGGTGAGAAGAAGGCTGCCGGTTTTTACAAAGGCCAGTACATCACTCATCAAATCGGCTCCGCAAGCCGTTTTTATTTCCATGTCCAGATTATCTTCACCTGCAAGCACTTCGGCATCCAGGATATTTATTACATCACGTAATTTCATGGGGATACTCCTTAATGAATATCAAATTGTTTGTAATTTGTTTTCAAATAAAATTCATCCCTGATACTTTTATATTATTTTGCAAGAAGCATATCATAAAATGTGACTGATGGTCAATAAGGTAAATTATTGACATCTGTCCCATTCCACGATAGATTGCGAAAATGATGCAAGCCCAGTGTTTAATGGCCTCCACACCGCATCTGAAAAACTAAAGCGACCCATCAATAGTATTAATGACGTAAACATGCAGGCGGTGGTAATAGTCAAAATTCACACCCGGCATATCGTTTATTTTATTTTTTTCTACATCCCTATTTTACACTGTACCCGCGAGCATCAAGACACGACCCCATCGCACGTTGATAATCTGCTTTTTTCTGTAATGACGACGTTGCGTCAGCCGGCTTAGTCGGATCATAGCCGGTTTGGCCAACGGCCCAGCTGTTGCACTGATAGCGGTCATCCGCCTGTTGCTTCTCATTCTGACCATTACGGGGGTAGATAAACAACTTAGTTGACGGTTCCACAGTTGATTGCTGTCCTGTTTGCGGGGAAGCAGCTTGAGATTGAGCATTAACATCTTGAGATTGAGGATTAACAACCATGTAGCCATTTGTGGTTGGCGCGTAATACTCCCCGTCAGCGTAATAGTAAGGATAACCGCCTATCCACACGGTTTGGTAATAGAATGGCAAAAAGGGAATTATTCCAACCCACGGAAACCACCACCCGCCGTACCAGTACCCGTAATGTCCGTAGTGATATCCGTAATATCCGCGATATCCACTGTAGTACCTGCCGTGATACCCGCCGTAGTAGCTACCGCGATATCCACGGCCTGAATAGCTACGGCCTGAATGTCCACCACCGAAATAGCTATGGCCTGAATGGCCACCCCCCGAATAGCTATGGCCTGAATGACCACCGCCTGAATGACCACCGCCCGAATGGCTGCCGGCTGCGTTACCAGACAATGGGTTTACGAGAAAGATGATCACTGTTGTGATCATAAGAAGCAAATAGGTTAGTTTCTTCATATTTCTTCTCCTTCCCTAATTTTATAATCATATTTTAAGTCTTTATACTCCACTTTTCAATGCCTGATTTCATAACTTTAATTTAATTCTTTATGCTCCATTTTAAATGTTTTATTATGAATAATAAGCAATAAGTACACCCAAAAAGAAAAAAATAGCATAAGTATTTAATATTAAATCATATATAGAAATTAATCATATTCTTGAGCGGTTTCTTTTTATTAAAAATGGATAGAATATATCCAGTGATTAGTATCCGTTAGATAATAAGTATCCGGCTTTGTCCATGTAACATTATTCGTAATAAATATTTGTTGATTAACGATTATAAGGTGTTATTTCGAAGTTAACGGTTTCCAGTCTATCAGACTTGTAAAAAACTTTCCGAAATCCTCAAATTGTCAGTTTTGATTAATTTACAACTTTCAATCGGTAACAAACACACTTTACATCTTACAAAAAAATCAATATATTACCATATGCGGCCGATACTTATTTGACATACAAGATACTTATTCATATACTTAAAAAGTAAAAAGAGCTCATCTCGTCAAAAATTATTCGTATTATACAGCACAGAGAAATCGTTTAATATATTTGGTTTATTTATAGGAAAAAAATAATGTCCAAATACGATTACGATCCTGGAATCATCGGCGGCGGCGCGGCAGGTCTTACGTCTGCGGCAGAAGCGGCGCAATTCGGCGCCAAAGCAATTCTCATCGATAAATCAGCAAAGAACTACTTTACCCAAGAGGGTTTGGATTTAACACCACAGCTTCATGCCTTCAGGAAACCGGCTCTCTGTGAAGAATTAAGCGTAAAAACGAGATACCACGGTATACGCAATGATTTAAAGTGGCTATGAGATTAGAAAACCAAAATTTAAACAGCAATCGGCTAAGTACCGGCGGCGTTATGGTAACCGCGGCTGTCGTCTATTTTGTAACGGCCAGATTGTCATTATTGCTGGCAATCGGCAATACCAACGCCACATCCGTCTGGCCGCCCTCAGGCATTGCGCTGGCCGTTATTCTGCTCTGGGGATACCGGATGGGCCCCGCGATTTTACTGGGCGCCTTTTTTGCCAATGTTTTTGCGCTGAAAGGCTACGGCCTTGCCCCGGCTTATTATTTAACAGCCTCTTTCACGACAGCACTCGGTAACATGCTCGAATGCCTTATCGGTGCCTGGTGTATTCGGCGTTTTGCAGAAACAGAAAACCCGTTTAATACGCTGAAGGAACTTTTCGTCTTTATCATTTTCGGAAGTCTGTTGGCCACCATGGTCAGTGCATCAATCGGTGCCGGCAGCTTTTGTCTGGCTACGGGACAATGGCCGGTTGCTTCTCAAATGTGGATCACCTGGTGGCTGGGCGATGCAGCCGGGATATTAATCGTGTTTCCGATCATCATGATGTTGAAAAACAAGATAGTACAAACCATCAGAGGGATACAATCAATTGAAGCAATTATTGTATTTGTCATCCTGCTTATATCTTCAGGCGTGATATTTGGATACAATTACCAGATCGAGTATGTGATCATACCGCCGCTCCTCTGGATAGCCTTACGTTTCGGACGGTTTTATTCGGCTGCGGCTGTATTTTTAGTTTCAGGAATTGCCGTTCTATTTACGATCAGCGGCGCCGGTCCGTCGGCAGATCCGGCAGCGCAAAAATCGCTCCTTAATCTCCAAACCTACATCGGTGTTATCTCAGTCATCACGCTTTGTTTATCGGTGCTGACACACAATCGTAGGGTTGCCGAGCGTGACCTGAAGAATTACAAGGAGCATCTTGAAGAAAAAATCAAAGAAAGAAGCGCCGAACTTGTGCGGGCCAATGAACAACTCGTAACGTATATACAAAATCAAGACAGGGTGAAAATGGCTCTGTCGGAAAGCGAGAAAAAATACCGTGATCTGGTAGAAAGCGCCAACAGCGTTATCCTGAGATGGAAACCTGACGGCTCAATTACTTTTTTCAATGCCTACGCTCAGAAATTTTTCGGTTTCACCGAGCCGGAGATCATCGGCCGGAATATACTGGGGTCTATTGTTCCGATTTTGGAATCGTCGGGAAAAGACCTTTCATGGTTGATAGAGGATATCGTCAGCAAACCCGAAGTGCACGCATTTAATGAAAACGAAAACATCAGGAAAAACGGCGAAAAGGTCTGGATTTCCTGGACGAATAAACCCATCTTTGATGAATCCGGCTCTATCACGGAAATACTGTCTGTCGGAAATGATATTACGAAGCGCAAAAAAATTGAGGAATCGTTAAAAAGAACCCTGGACGATCTGGCTATAGCCAAAGAGCGCGCCGAATCCGCCGACCGGATAAAATCCGCTTTTCTTGCCGCCATGTCTCATGAACTTCGCACACCTCTAAACTCTATTATTGGATTTACAGGAATACTGCTGCAAAGTCTTACCGGCCCCTTAAACAAAGAACAGGAAAAACAACTGGGAATGGTTCGCGGCAGCGCCCGCCATCTGCTCGATCTCATCAACGATATTCTTGATATCTCTAAAATAGAAGCGGGGCAACTCCAGATTATTTCAGAAACCTTTGACCTTAGGAAATCAATAGAGAAGGCGGTACAAATTATATCGCCTCTATCTGACAAAAAGAATCTTAGCCTTCATTTCAAAATTGAAGATAATGTATCCGAAATGCGCGGAGACCAGCGAAGGGTAGAACAGATACTTATCAATCTCCTCAGCAATGCCGTAAAGTTTACCGACAAAGGAGAAATCAATCTCCATTGCCATTTTGATAATTATTCAATTATTCTGTCCGTAGCGGATACAGGAATCGGCATCAAACCGGAAAATCTTAATATTATATTCGACGCTTTTCGCCAGGTGGATACCGGTATCGCACGAGCGCAGGAAGGAACAGGACTGGGACTTAACATTACAAAGAAACTGCTTGAGATGATGGGCGGCTCTATTCATGTGGAGAGCGAATTTGGAAAAGGCAGTACTTTTACAGTTATATTTCCAATAAAGGAGCAATAGAATGAATCCCGTAGTCCTTGTAATTGAAGACAATGAGCAGAATCTTTATCTTATACGGTTTCTTCTTGAAAAAAACGGTTTTAACGTCATTGAGGCAACGGATGGTAAAAAAGGAGTGGAAATGGCAAACCAGACGAAGCCCGATCTTATTCTCTTAGATATCCAGCTTCCCAAAATGGACGGGTATGCCGTTGCACGGGAACTAAGGAAAAACGGTGAGCTTGCGGGCACTTCCATTGTTGCCGTTACTTCCTATGCCATGGTCGGTGATCGTGAACGCGTTCTTGCCGCCGGGGCAGATGACTATATTGAAAAACCGATTGATCCTGATACCTTTATAGCAAAAATTGAAAAACATCTACCCATAGGGATGAGAGGTGCGTGAAATGGTAAAGAAAGTTTTAATCGTCGACGATAACAGTGCCAACCTATATATGCTGGAATCCATGCTCAAGGGTTACGGATTGGAAGTAACTTCGGCGAAAAACGGCAAGGATGCCCTGGATAAGGCCCATCTCAACCCTCCCGATCTGATTGTTACGGATATTCTGATGCCCGTGATGGACGGCTATGCCTTATGCCGTCAGTGGAAATCAGATGATAAACTAAAAACTATCCCCCTGGTATTTTACACAGCCACATACACGGGACCTAAAGACGAGAAGTTTGCGTTGGATCTCGGGGCTGACGGCTTCATTATCAAACCCCAGGAACCGGATATTTTTATGGATATGCTAAAAGAAGTGTTGGAGGAGAAATACACTTCAAGGCAAGTGGTGAACAAACCTCTCGGTGAAGAAATGGAGTTCTTCAGGCAGCATAATGAAACTCTTTTCAGAAAGCTCGAAAAGAAAATGTCGGAGCTCGAGATATCGAATCAGAGATTGGGGGCATTGGAGGAGACATACCGGCTGAGTTTTGAGAATGTGTCCGACGTTATTTATATGATTGACGCCAATCTGAATATTTTATCCGTATCCCCGAGCGTGGAAAAAATAATGGGATACAAGCCGCAAGAAATTAATGGCCGATCTGTTTGGGAAATAGCAAATATCCTTACGCCGGAATCTTTTAAACAGGCTTTAGCTGATATAAACCTGGTCCTGAAGGGTGAAACTATTCCCGCGGTGATTTATGAGTTTGTCGCCAGGGACAAAACCAAAAAGATTGGCGAAGTCAGCGGAGCTCCCATTATGCGCGATGGAAAAGTCGCGGGTCTGATTTCTGTCGCACGAGACATCACCGGGCGCAAAAAGGCGGAGGATGCGCTAAAGCAGGCAGATGAGAATTTTCGTAATTTTCTGGATGACTCCGTTATGGGCGTGCGGATTGTATCCGCTGATGGAAAGACTCTCTATGCCAATCAGGCGATACTGGATCTTTTCGGATTCGCCAGTATGGAGGAACTTAAAGACACCCCTGTGACAAAGTGCTATACCGCTGAGAGTCAGGCACAGAACCGGCAAAGAAGGGAACAAAGAAAACGGGGCGAGAACGGGCCATTGAATTATGTGATCAGCATTGTAAGAAAAAATGGTGAGGTTCGCCATCTTGAGGTTTTACGTAAAGAAATAATCTGGGACGGCGCCAAACACTTTCAAGTGCTTTACCACGATATCACCGAGCGAAAGCGGATGGAGGAAGAACTGCAAAAGGAAAAATATTTCAACCAAACCCTTATTCAACATTCCCCGGCATTTTTCGTTGCCATTAATTCCAGGGGAGAGACTGTTCTGATGAATGACGCACTCCTATCGGCTCTTGGATATACCAAAAACGAGATTGAGGGTAAGAATTATATGGCAACCTTTGTTCCGGAAGTTGATAAGGATGCCCTCTCGAAGGTCTTTGAACAATTAATTCAGATTAAAAAGCCCACCATTAACTTAAATCACATTCTGGCAAAAGACGGCAGGCAGCTTTTGGTGGAATGGCATGGACAGCCTGTTTTTAATGAAGCAGGCGAAATTGATTATTTTTTCGGTGTAGGTATAAACGTTACCGAACGCAAGCAGGCGGAAGACGCCCTCCGGGAAAGCGAGATAAAGTACCGCGGCATTTTGGAGAGTCTTGACGACGCGTACTTTGAACTTGATCTGAAAGGGAATCTCGTTTTTTTCAACGAAACCTTTATGCGGAAAACCGGTTATTCACGCGAGGAGCTCATGGGGATGAATTACCGACACTATGTGAGTCCCGAGTCATGGGAGCACGCCATGAAAATTTATTCGAAAATATTCGCAACAGGCAAACCCGATAGAAATTTTTATTATCAGATCATCATGAAGAACGGGCAAAAAAGATATTTTGAGTCGTGGTCCGATCTGTTGATTGATAAAAACAAGCAGCCTATAGGTTTTAGAGGCATGGCCCGCGATATTACCGAGCGTAAGCAAGGCGAGGAAAAACTTCAACAGACACTCGAAAGTCTAAGGAACGCAGTGGGCACGACTATTCAAGTTATGGTATCAGCTGTAGAGATGAAAGACCCGTATACGGCCGGTCACCAGATGCGGACTGCGGATCTTGCCCGTGCCATTGCTATGGAAATGGGATTGCCTCAGGCGAAAATTGATGGAATCCGGATGATTGGTTCCATCCATGACATCGGGAAATTATCCATACCATCGGAAATATTGTCTAAGCCTACAAAACTGACAGATATAGAATTTTCATTAGTTAAAGAACACCCGAGGAGTGGATACGAAATATTGAAAGACGTGGAATCTCCCTGGCCGCTGGCGGAAACAGTCTACCAGCACCATGAAAGAATAAACGGATCAGGCTATCCAAGAAATTTAAAAGGCGATGAAATTCTGGTCGAAGCCCGAATCTTAGCCGTGGCAGATGTAGTTGAGGCCATGGCTTCCCACCGTCCTTATCGCGCATCATTGGGTATTGAAGCGGCCCTTGAAGAAATCGAAAAAAATAAGGGAATCCTTTATGATGATGCTGCAGCCGATGCCTGTCTGAGATTATTTAGGCAGAAATGTTATCAGCTTAAATAAGACTGCAAAACTCAATTATGCCGCCATCCGAATGGCGCCGGTGATGCGATATTTGAATGATTAATATTAATTAAAGGGATTAATGAACGTAGTGAAAATGCAAAAAATAATTAGCTAAAAATAAAATATTATGATTAAATTAATCAGATAGTATGCAGTTATGTTGCAATGGAATGAATCGGCACATATAATTAAACCCGAAACGTGAGAGATTTCAATGGCAATGATTATGAAGCATAAACGCCCGATAGGCCAGGTTCTTCTGGACGGCGGGTTTGTATCCGCCACGGACATAGACTTTGCTCTCCAGGAGCAGAAACGCACCCGTGAACTGCTTGGTCAGGTACTGGTCAGAATGAAGGTGCTTGAACCTGCGGACATAAGCGCAGTCATCTCCGTTCAGGCGCTTCTTGACGAGGCCAAAAATGTTGTCAAAACAGCAGCGGGTGTTCGCCTGATGCTCGGAGAGATGCTGGTTGGGGCCGGCCATATAACGGAAAAGCAACTTCAGCAGGCGCTTGCCGAACAGCAAAAGACAGGGGAAAAGCTTGGCGAAACACTTATCCGTTTGGGCTTATTGACGTCGCGCCAGTTGGAATGTCTGCTCGACTTTCAGATGAACCAGTCTGCTGCGGCGCCTTCTCCCAGTCCCTTGAGACTTGGAGAGCTGCTGATTTCTACCGGGGTCATCTCCCGCGAACAACTAAAAGATGCGTTGCTGAAGCAGAGCGGTTCCGGTAAAAAACTCGGAGAAGTGCTTGTTGAGGAGGGGTATGCAAAGCCCACGCATATCAAACGCGGCGTCCGTTTACAGCAGATGCTCGTAACAGCGGCTCTGGTCGCGTTGCTTGCGGCCTGCGGAGGAGGCGGCGGATCGGATACAGCATCGACGGATACCGACGGAACATCCACCACAACTCAAACAACCACGACTCAAACAACCGCGACTCAAACAGGAGCAAATGTAACAGTAAGCGCGATAGAATATGACAATGAACTAACCTTGACCGAGGATGATTATGGGCTTCAAAAGTGGAATTTCTACTATTCCACAAACAACGCGTCATTTTGGTCGATCCAGGCAAATATCGCGGCTAATGTGGACGATGTCAATTGCGTGTCTGTTATCAGGATCGACATTCCGGTATCTGAATCCACACCGCTGCCGGATATCACCGGACAAAACTATTCCATTGAAGCAAACGGTCTCTATCAGGAATTTCCCGGCACATTTATGGTCTTCAACGGAGAGAAATCCACGCTCAAGAAAGTTGAGAGCGGGACTATCTCATTTACTTCCGACTCGACAGTTGACGACATCGTCAAAGGCTCGTTCGACGTCATTTTGACCGATTACGATTCAACAACGGTTCCCGCTCCCCAGTATCGTCTCGTCGGGAATTTCAATTTTAAGATGGGAACGTATGGACCGCCGGGCACGCCCTGACAGTCTATAAGGCAGCTTATTCATTTGGCTTAATAAGAGAAATATTCATTCTCTTTTTAAACCCGCTAAATCGGGGAAGCGCAATCCCGTAATCCTCAAATCTCCAACCTTTCTTCAACCTTGAAGAAGATGCCGGACTTTAATCTGTTATCATTGATTGAATTTTCTTTAACAACATTATATAGAAAATTAAACCTTTGATGTTGTTTTTTATAACCGGTAAAACTACATGATTAGAGGAAACGAAAAACCGGATATGTTCAATAAGATAAATATCAGTCCCGGCAAACAGAAACTGATCGTTTATATTGTTTTAACGGTTGTCACATTTGCTGTTTTTTGGCAAGTGAGTCAATATGGCTTCGTCAATTTCGATGATCCCGTTTATGTAATATACAACAGTCATATCCAGTCAGGACTTTCACTTGCCGGATTACGCTGGGCGTTTTGTACAACCTATGCTGAATTCTGGCATCCTTTAACCTGGTTTTCCCTGATGCTGGATTACCAGTTCTACGGCCTGAATGCCGGCGGCTATCATCTGACCAATCTTATCCTGCATATACTGAGCACTCTGCTGCTGTTCTGGCTTTTTAACCGCATGACCGGGGCAATCTGGCCGAGCGCCTTTGTTGCCGCTTTTTTCGCGCTTCATCCGCTTCATGTGGAATCGGTTGCCTGGATTGCTGAACGCAAAGATGTCCTGAGCGCCTTTTTGGGGATGCTTACTTTGTGCTTTTATGTCTATTACACCGAAAAACCGGTTATAAAAAGGTATCTTCCTGTTGTATTTTGCTTTGTTTTGGCTCTTATGAGCAAGCCTATGGTTGTCACCTTGCCGGTCATTATGATTCTTCTAGATTACTGGCCGCTTGGCCGTTTTCAGCAGCAGGGAATAACATCAGCCGCAAAGAGCGTTATGCCCGATTCCAAAAATAAAGAAAAAAGAAAACGAAATCCAAAAGATTCCCCCAAAGATCAACGCCTGAAAAATATATCCCTTTTTAGCGACCGGAAATTACCTAAAACCTGGATAGCACGAATTATTCCGTTATGGCAACTCCTGGAGAAAACACCTTTTTTTATTTTATCGGCAATATTTTCTATCATTGCTATTTATGCTCAGTACAATCCATACGGAAAACATCTTCCCCTTAGTTTCCGGTTCGCAAACGCACCCGTTTATTTTGTGCTTTATCTTGAAAAAACATTTATGCCGTATAATCTGGCTGTATATTATACTTTTCCCGGTCAACTTCCTATCTGGCAAGTCTTAGTCTCCACGTTGCTTGTTCTGGTTATCAGCGTTGCCGCCTTTGCGGCAGTCAAACGTTTCCCGTATCTGTTTGTCGGATGGCTGTGGTACGTGGTAACCCTGCTGCCGGTCATAAAAATAGTTGAAGGCGTATATGACGCGATGGCCGATCGCTATCATTATTTACCCTCTGTAGGCATTGCCATCGGGCTTGTCTGGGGTATTCCGCTTTTATTTAAACATGAAGACACGCGCAAAAAAATATTATTCCCCGCGGGAATAGCATTTATCGCCATCCTGGCGGTTTTATCATGGCAGCAATGCCGCTACTGGGAAAACAGTAAAGCCCTTTTCACCCACGCTCTGCAGGCAAAAAATAATAACTACATGGTGCATAACTGTTTGGGCATTGTCCTGTTTGATGAAGGCAGAATGCAGGAGGCTTTAGATCATTATAATGAAGCGATTCGCCTCAAACCCGATAATACGGACGCCTACTTCAACAAGGGAAATGTTTACGCCAAGCGGGGAGATTATCAACGCGCATTTGAAAATTATAATGAAGCGATCCGCCTGAAACCCGATAATGCCGCTGCTTACAACAACAGAGGGAAAATTTTCGAGAACCTCTCTGAGTATGAAAGAGCCATTGGCGATTACAATGAAGCCATCCGCCTGAAACCTGATAATATTTTAGCATACTACAATAGAGGAAATGTGTACGATAAACTCGGCCGGTATCAACTGGCGATAGAAAATTATAATGAAGCCATCCGCCTCAAACCTGATAATGCAGCTGCCTACTGCAATAAGGGGATGACTTATGCCAGGATCGGTCTGTATCAAAATGCCATCGAAGATTTTAATAACGCAATCCGGCTTGAACAGGATTACGCCGATGCTTATAACGGCAGGGGGATTGTTTATTTAATGCAGGGTAATAAGGAACCCGGCTGTCGCGATGCGCAAAAAGCGTGTGAACTGGGGAATTGCAAGGCATTAGAACTGGCAAAAGGCAGAGAGGACTGCCTTTAATTCTTCAACATAATTTCTATCTGCATGAAATGTTATATAATTATCTGAAATCTATGTCTGTTCATTTTCACGTCCTGACGCGATCACTGTTGCAGTGCCAGTTTCATAAAGAATCTCATTAAAAAATGCGGAATTCCAACTCCACATGTGATACAAGTTTAAGGGGGCAGATTATTATACCTCCGTTTGCGGGATTGTTCGGCTTACAAATTTCAATGCGCTTCATTTTTCAATCAATAAGCAAGCGAATATCCCAAAGGAATCATTCCTTATGAATCGAGGACTCTTTGCGGCTTTATACGTAGAGCTTCAAATTTGAGTCTCAGAAATAAAATATGGAGATGTTTATTTATGGATCGTATTTGGATGAAAAATTGGCAGAAGGATATTCCCACAACATTAACTTTTGAACACGGCAAAAAACCTATTCATGAATATCTGAGAATCAGGGCCCGCCAGATGCCTGAGAAAACAGCGATTATTTTTTACGGACGCGAAATCAGCTATCGGGAATTGGATGAAGCAACAGATCGTTTTGCCAATTATCTGCGAGGGCAGGGTGTTAAAAAAGGCGATCGTGTGGCGATCTTCATGGCCACTTGCCCCCAGTATGTCATTGCTCATTTCGGCATACAGAAACTCGGCGCCATTGTCTGTCCCTGCTCTCCGCTGTTTAAGGAAATGGAGTTGACTTATGAATTAAACGATGCTGAAACCGAAATTCTCATCACCTGGGATATTCTCATGCCCATCGCCGGAAATGTCGTCCCCAGGACAAAAGTCAGGAAAGTTGTCGTGACCAATCTCAACGATTTTGTGCCGGCAAAGCCCACCATGCCTTTGGTGGACGTCATGAAGATTCCCAGACAGAACGTCTCCGGAACGGATGATTTTATGGAGATTATCACCAGGGGCGATAAGACACCTCCAATGGTCGATATTAATATGGATGAGGATATCGGCCTTTTCCAGTATACCGGAGGAACAACGGGCCTGCCCAAGGGCTCCATGCTGAGTTTTTATGCGGCTCTGTTTAAAACAGCGGCAGTCTGCGCTATTGCCGGAATCACCGGAGATACCATCAGCCTCGTTTCCATGCCCGTTTTTCACATCGCCGGCATGGTGGCAGGCATGAACAGTTGTATTTACGCCGGAGCCACACAGATTCTCTTTACCCAATTTGATGTGTTGGCCACTATGGAAGCCACGCAGCGATACAAGGCCGACTTCTGGTACAGCGCCGTGCCGATGAATGTCGGCATCATGACGCATCCGGATGGCAAAAATTACGATTTGAGCAGCCTGAAGTTATGTCTTACGTCATCTTTCGGGATTACGCTTACCGAAGAAATTTCCCGTAAGTGGGCGGATTTTACAAACGGCGGCATATTGCTGGAAGGGGCCTATGGACTCAGTGAAACGCACACCGCCGATACCTACGTTCCCCGCGACAAGGTCAAGTACGGCACGATGGGAATTCCGGGATTTGAAGCCGATTTCAAGATAGTTGATTTAAGCGACCGCGGGAAGGAAATGCCTGTTGGAGAATCGGGAGAAATTGTCGTGAAGAATCCGGCCGTTTTCAAAGGCTATTGGCGAAGACCGGAAGGAACAAATAATACCCTCATTGACGGGTGGGTCTATACCGGCGATGTGGGCAAGTTTGACGAGGACGGTTTTCTATCCCTGATCGGCAGGGCCAAGGAAATGATCAAGGTTTCGGGTTTCTCCGTGTATCCGGAGGAAGTGGAATTCATGCTGAACCAATATCCCGGCGTCTCGCAGTCTGCGGTGATCGGTATTCCCGATCCGAAAAAAATGGAAGTCGTTAAAGCCTTCATCGTCATGCAGCCGGGTAAAACAGCAACCGGAGAAGCAATCAGAATGTGGGCAAAACAAAACATGTCCGCCTACAAGGTGCCGGCCCAAATCGAGTTTAGAACTTCACTGCCCATGCTCGGAACAGGAAAAATTCTGCGCCGGGCGCTCAAAGAGGAGCCGGCGAAGACATAATTCCTGTTACCCTATGCGCTGATAATCCGCCAATAATCCGGGGACAGATAAAAACCGGTATGGTTTACACGGATTATTTCGGCTTTTCGGATATTGTAATCATGTACGGGATTGGTTTCCTTATTTCATGTAAACTGATAGCCTTTCTCCCTGAATAATCTCAGACAGGCATCGGAAACAGCATCGTCATAAAATATTCCCTTATTTTTTTCAATCTCCTCAAGAGCAATCTCAATACCCAATGCCGCACGGTAGGGACGATGGGAAGCCATGGCCTCCACGACATCCGCTACAGCCATAATTCGTGCCTCTATAAGAATTTCATCCCCTTTTAAATTTCTTGGATAGCCGGTGCCATTCATCCTTTCATGGTGCTGGTGGACAATTTCTGCCAGAGGCCAGGGCGCTTCCACATCTTTGAGCATTTCGTATCCACTTTTAGAATGTTGTTTAATCAGGGAAAATTCAATATTTGTCAGTTTGGTAGGTTTGGTCAATATCTCCACGGGGATGGATAATTTCCCGATGTCATGGACGGAACCTGCCATGTGGATTCCTTCTACTTTATCCTGAGAAAATCCAATCTCCGTGGCGATGGCACGGGCCAAATCCGCAACCCGCAGCTGATGACCTGCCGTATAGGGATCTCTGGACTCTGCGGCGGCTACCAAGACCCCAATCGTCGTGCCAACCGCTCGCTTGAGCCTCTCAAGGGTCTGGTGAACTTGCTCCTCCGCATGTTTACGAATGGTGATATCTTCTATGAGTCCTTCAATGTGGAGGACTTTCCCCTGTTCATCCTTGACCATTCGGGCATTGACGACGACCCAGAACCTGCTTTTGTTCTTTTTATAAAATTCAACCTCAAAACCTTCTATAAAGCCTTTTGTTTTAATGATTTCCAGGAATCTGTTCCGGTCTTCGGGATGAACATAAAGCTGGGTTTCCATATCTTTTATTGACTCAATTAATTCCTCAGATGAGCCATATCCGGCCATCCGGGCAAAAGCAGCATTGGCTGTGATAATCCTGCCCTCTATCGTTGCCTGGTAAATGCCTTCAACGGCATTTTCAAAGATGTTGCGATATTTTGCTTCACTATTCTTAATCTTTTCCTCTGCTTTTTTCTGTGCGGTAAGGTTAAATCCGTATGCAACATTTTTTTCACCCAGAGAGACATATCCCCATAAGATATTTTTCTTTGAACCATTTTTGCAGGTAACTACTACCTCCATCGGTTCGATAGTGGACTTCGTCTCAATGGCGCGTTCGACTTTTTTTGTCCATTCATCGGTTATTTGCCTGCGGTAGTTTTCATCGGGATACGCCAAAGGCCACCACTGCTCCACGCTCGGAACTTCATCCAACGTATAGCCGAACAACGAGACAAAGGTCGGGTTAATATAGATCGCTTTCTGCTCGATTCCGACCGACACATAGATGGCAAGCGGAGAGGCGTCCGCCATCGCCTTGAATCCTTCCTCACTTTCCCGCAATTTGTTCTCCCTGTGCTTGCGTTCGGTGATGTCGCGAATAATTGCCTGAATGTAGTATTTATTTTTGTTTTTGAAAGCGTTTAGGCCGATTTCCGCATCAAAAAGCGTCCCATCATAACGACAGTGTTTCCATTCGAAAAACTGAGGTTGACCATTTATCGCTGCGTTGATTTTATCTTGTGCTTTTTCTTTGGAATTCCTTCCATCAGGCTGAACTTTCGGAGAAAATTGGTAAGGGGGCTGTCCAATAATCTGTTCCCTGGTACAGCCGAACATCTCAAGAGTTTTTTGGTTACAGTCAATAAATATATCATTATCCATCAAGAAAATGGTGTCATTGGCAAATTCAAAAAGTGTCCGGAATTTAGTTTCGTTATCCTTAAGCGCTTCCTCCGCATTCTTACGCTCGGTGATGTCCCGCACGATGTGAACCACGTGTTGAAGTGTTCGTTTTTCGTCCAGTATGGGATCGGCGGTGACATTGAACCATCTGTCTCCCATCTGCAGGTCCATGTTTTCGCGAACAAGCGAGCTTTTCATTCGAGTAATCGGGCACTCCGGAATCGGCTCTGTCGTGCCGTGGACTATCTCCCAGCAGGGCCGTCCGATAAGATCTTCCTGCTTGGTTCCAAACATTTCGGTCATTGTATAATTGCAGCGTAAAATCCGCTGATCAGCATCCAAAAGACAGATTGCGTCGCTGGTTGCGTCAAAAGTAACTTGCCAGTCTAGTGAAGCTTTCCGAAGCGCTTCATCGGTATCCTTTTGCCTGGTTCTGACTTTTGATTCTTCCAGTTCTCTGGTTATAACGGGACAAAGACGGGACAGGTTATCCATCATAACATAATCCTGGGCGCCTAAACGCATACAGTTTACGGCTGTTTCTTCGCCGATAGCTCCGGTCACAACAACAAGAGGGGTGTCGACATTTGTTTCCTTCAATAGTGAAATGGCTGAGGGACCGTTGAATTTCGGCAGGCTGCAATCGCAAAGGATAATGTCCCATTGCTTATTTTGAAGGGCCCTCTTCATGGTGGAGGCGGTATCGACCCGCTCATACA
>Ga0326728_10005243_pt1 | contig 36893 bp, 36 predicted proteins | sample MB3enrmetagenome_FD_207602 | JGI IMG/M metagenome (GOLD analysis project Ga0326728, IMG submission 207602) | Lab enriched peat soil microbial communities from McLean, Ithaca, NY, United States - MB31MN | ecosystem: Environmental > Terrestrial > Soil > Wetlands > Peat | place: USA: New York...
GCGAAGGATCACCGATGAAGAGTTCGCCCATATCAATCTCAAGCCCAACACATTTCACGGCGAATGGAACTACACGATCCATCCCCACTAATGTCAGTTGTAAAGCTTATTGATTTACGCCGCCTTAACGCCACCGCGGGCGCGCACGATCTCACCGCCGATCCGCAGTTCAACGCCCCGGGCACCGATCCGTCCAGCTCCGATTTCCACCTGCTCGAAGGCAGCCCCGCGGTGCGCACCGGGAACCTGGCGGTGGCGCCGCCGGACGATCTGGAAGGCCTCTCGCGCCCGCAGCAGCCGGGAACCGTGAACCGCGGCGCCTACGAATCGGCGATCAGCGGCAGCGTGGCGTTTCCAGCCGCGGGAGTGGTGAACGCGGCCAGCTACGCGCGCGGCGGAGTATCGCCTGGCGAGCTGGTAACCATCTTCGGCAGCGGCTTCGGAGCGAGCCCCATCGCCCTTGCCAGCTATGGGAGCGACGGCTACCTGCCGCTGGAAACGGGGGCCACGCGCGTGTACTTTGATAACGTCGCTGCGCCCATGATCTACTCGCTCAGCCAGGTGGTGAGCGCCGTGGCTCCGTATGAGATATTCGGAACCACCCAGGTGCAGGTGGAATACGCCGGCCTGCGGAGCCAGCCGGTGGCCATTCCGGTGAGCCCCGCCGCGCCGGGCGTGTATTGCTATGCGGGCGGAACGGGGCAGGCGGTGGCCGTCAACACCTACGCCGATCAAACCGTGGCTTACAACATAGACCGTCCCGCGGCGCACGGGGGCTATCTCACGTTCTTCATTACCGGCGAGGGCGGCACTACGGCGCCGTGGGCCGACGGCCGTATGCCCGTTGCGCCTCTGTTCCCCACGCCGGCCGCTCCCGTCAGCGTGCTGATGGGCGGAGTTCCGAGCGGTTGTTCCGGGAACTGGGCGGGGTTGATCTTCGCCGGGGTGACGCAGGTGAACGCCTGTGTCCCGGCGGGCGCGCCCACGGGCGATGCAGTCCCGCTGGACGTGAGCGTGGGCGGCGTCTCCGCGCAAACTGGCGTGACGGTCCGCATTGGGGACTGAATTATCAACGCTGTCGCGCCGCCGGCGCCACCCACGCCATTCAACGCTTTGCCGACTGCGCGACCATGGGATCTGATGGGTCAACTCTCTCCAGTTCGCGAGGAAGTGATGCCGTGGCTCCCTGATCTAATTGGTGAGCGCGGAAGGAATCGAACCTTCAACCTACTGATTAAGAGTCAGTTGCTCTGCCAGTTGAGCTACGCGCCCGCTCTGCGGTTGGACGTGCTGAGAATGGTGGCAGCCGGCCTGCCAACGTTCCTCATTCTATCATGCAGCGCCCGGTTTTGTGGTTTCCCCTTCTCGCTCGCGCCCGGCGCTCCGCCGCCATCCGGAATCACCGGAAGCAGCAGGTGCGATTCGTGCCGCGCGTCATGGAAGACGGTCTGTTGCGCCTTGCGGAGCCCTTTCTCATCGGCCACCGGCCGGCCGGTGTTGGGGTTGCGGTCGAAATGCGGGAAGTTGCTGCTCGACACCTCCAGGCGAATCGCGTGGCCCGCCAGGAAGACCGTGCTGGTGACGCCCGCGTCGATGGTGATCGGGTACACTTCGCCGGGATGGCCGGGCGCCGGCTTCTCCAGCCCGTCGCGGTAGCGCAGCCGCAGCATGCCGTCGGTGAGGTTGCGCGTCTCGCCGTTGGGCCACACGTCCACCAGCTTGGCCGTGAAATCCGTGTCCGGCGCCGACGTGGCGACCCAGAGGACGGCGTCCACCCGCCCGGTCACCTCCAGATCGCGTTTCAGCGGCGGCGAGGTGTAGACCAGAACGTCGCGCCGCGTCTCCACCGGCCGCTGATCCATGGGCCCCCACGGGAAGGTCTTCGGATCGCAGCAGACGGCGCCCCCGCGCGTGGGCACGGGGTTTTTCGGATCGTAGGTGAAATGGTCCGGCCCGGACTTGCGCACGGGCTTCCAGTCGAGCTGCCCGTCGCCGCCCAGCGTATTGGCGTGCCCGCCGCCGGCCAGATACAAGGGCGTGTTCACCGCGCGGGCCAGCGGCCACTCGCGCTCGTCGCGCCACTGGTTGCGGCCCATGACGAAGATGCGCACCGGGAGATCGGGCATGGTCAGCGGCGCGGGCCCGGTGCTGGCCCCCTCCGGTTGCAGCCAGCGATCAAACCACTCGAGCTGATAGCGGCGGATGGGCGCCGCTGAGTGCGGTCCGAAATCGACGCCGGGGGCCTTCCACGACATGTTGTGGGTCCACGGGCCGATCAGAATGCGCGCCGGCGTGCCCTTCTTCCGCAGCGCCACGAAGGCCTCCAGATCGCCCTCCACAAAGTTGTCGTACCACCCGCCCACCGAAAACACCGGCGTGCTGATCCGATCCAGCTTCTCGCGCACGCTCAGCTTCTTCCAGAAATCGTCATAGGATGGGTGATTGAGCGCCTGCTGGTAGAAACCGATGGTCTGGCCGGTGGCCGCCCGGTCGATGGTGCGCAGCGGCAGGTGATAGATGTAGCTCGAAAAGGGCGGGGGCTCGATTCCGGGGGCCAGCAGGTTCGCCGACATCCATGCTAGGCGATGGCCGAGTTTGCTGGCGCCGCCGGTGGAATAGAAACGGTCGGTGTAGTCGTCGTCGCCGGAAACCACCGGGAAGATGGCCTTCAGGTGCGGGTTGTTGGTAACCGCGGCCTTCCACTGGACGATGCCAAGATAGGACCCTCCCAGCATGCCCACGCGCCCGTTCGACCAGGGCTGCCGGGCGATCCATGCGATGGTGTCGAAGCCGTCCTCGCCCTCGTGATCGAGCGAGTCGAAGACGCCCTCGGAATCGAAGCGTCCGCGCACGTCCTGCATGACCACGGCGTAGCCATGGTCGAGGAAAACCGGATACCCGGCAAGCAGGTCGGCGCCTTTTCCGTAGGGCGTGCGCAGCAGCAGCGCGGGAACCCGGTGCGCTCCGGCGGGGAGAAAGACGTTGGTGTCCAGATGCACGCCGTCACGCGTGGCCACCCTCAGGTGCAGGCGCTTGTCGATGGCGGCGGCGCCGGAAGCCTGAGCGCCGGCACACGCCACCAGCGCGGCGAACAGAAGAACGCAAACCTGTCTCACGTTACGGGGGAAGAGCTTTGCCCTTCATGATAGCAGCCCATCCGGACCGCTCCATTGTGAAGGATTCGCCGAACTGCTCCGTCACCGTCTCGGCTCGGTTACGATGTCTCGAGTTTGCATGATGTTACCGACCCACGAGGGTACCGAGTGGTCATTGCGCGGAATCCTCTACAGCTTCTCATGGAGCGGAGCCGGTAATTACGCGCCAGTATTCGGCGGCCACGCGGCCGATGGCGTGGAATTCGGCGATGTGCGCGGCGGCGCGGGCGCCGATTTCGCGCGCTCTGCCGGGGTTCGCGGCGAGCCAGAACAGGAATGCTGCGAGCATCTCCTCCTCCGCCGGGCCTGTTTCCACGCGAATCGCCGCTCCTTCGGGAAAAGTCTCCTCGCCTGCGGTCACGACGACGCACTTACCCATGCCCATCAACCGGACTGCGATTCCCGAGGTCTCGCCCGCCGACGGCCAGCGCAGGTTGAGACAGACGTCGGTGGCTGCCGCGTGCAGGAAGAAGTCCCGGCCGGGCAGATAGCCGGCGCGGATCACGCCCTCGGCGTCGAGCTCCCCGGCGAGCGCGAGGGCCAGATCGCGGGACGCGAATTCGCCGGCCACCAGCAGCTTCACGTTCTTCCGTTCCCGGCGTACGCGCGCGAACGCCCGCAGCACGGTCGAGATCCGCTTGGTCTCCCGCAGGTGTCCGAAAACGGCGAAAAGCAGATCGGAGCTGCGAACCCCCAGACGCTCCCGCAGGCGGATCACTTCGTACTCCGGCGGAAGGGAGGGCGGCTCGAACAGGTGCGGAATCCTGTAGACGTTCCCGGCAGCGCCGTGCTCGCGGGCGATCCGCTCGGCCCCGGCGTTGTGGACGATCACCGCGCGGGAGCGCTGCACAACGCGGCGAATCATCGGGTAGCGGAAGTAGAGCGGGTCGGCCGCCGATCGCGCCCGTCCGGCCCACAACCGCGCCGCCAGCTCCCTGGCCCACTCCCCGTAGTTGTACACGAATTCGGTGACGTACACCTCATTTCCTAATTCCCCGAGGAAGAAGTGCTGGAGCACGGCATCATGCAGCACCACGACGCCGGGTTCGTCCAGCGCACGCTCGTAGATCTCTCCGTGCAGCGCGTTGTTCCCAAGGTGGTACACGTTGATGTCGCCGCTGCGGTTAGCCAGCACCGTGCCGTGTTCCCGCAACGCCCCCAGAAGCGCGGCGGAGTAGTCGGCAACGCCCGTACGCGCCGGGGGAAGCGGAGAGAAGAACCCGACTCTCATGCTCGCCGGCGCGGGCCGAACAGGGCCGTCCCAATGCGGATCAGCGTGGCGCCCTCCTCGATGGCCGTCTCGAAATCGTGGGACATTCCCATGGACAGCCCGGCCAGTCCGTTCTCCTCGGCCAGCGCGCGCAGCCGGCGGAAATACGGGCGCGACGGCTCGGCCTGGTCCGACCATGGCGGCATGGTCATCAGCCCGCGCAGCCGCAGGTTAGGGCAGCCGGCCACGGCTTCCATCAGGCACGGGAGATCTTCCGGGGATACTCCCGCCTTGGACTCTTCGGGAGAGAGCTTCACTTCGAGCATGACGTCGATGGGTCCGGCCGCCGCCTGATCGAGCCGCTGGGCCAGCCGCGCCGAGTCCACCGTCTGAATCACGTCGAACAGTTCCACCGCCTTGCGCGCCTTGTTGGCCTGCAGGTGGCCGATGAGATGAAAGCGGGCGCCGGCGCTCGAGGTGCTGCCGGCCAGCGCGGCGCGTTTCGTTTCGAACTCCTGCACGTAGTTCTCGCCGAAGTGGCGAACGCCCAGGCGCGCGGCCTCTTCGATGGCCTGGGCCGGGAGATTCTTGGTCACCGCGACCAGCGTGATGTCCTGGCGGCGGCGCCGGGAGCGGGCGGCCGCCCGGGCAATTCGATCTTCCAGCGAGTCTAATCTTTCCCGGAGCACTGACGATAACCATCATAGGAGTTGTGAGTGGCTTCCGCCGCGGGACTATCGCCGATTTCGCCGGTTGTCGGAACGCCCGAACCGGCGCGGCCGGTAATCGAGCGGTTCCTTCTCGAGAGCGGCGAACCGGTTCTCACCGAGGACGGGGAAGGCCTGTTTGCGCTCACCGGCGGCGGCTGGGCTCTGGAGGAGCGCAACGGCCGGCTTACCATTCAGGTTTGGAACGAGGCCCGGACCCTGGCGCGCCGCGTCATTGGAGTCGAATCGCAAAGCCGGGGCCGCCTGGTGTTGCGGGTGGAACGCTTCGGCAGGCGCGCCGGCATCCTCACGCTGATCGATGTTGCCCGGCCATCCACAACGCAGCACCACCGCCGGACAGCGCGGTTGGAGGTGCGCGAGACGTTTCGCCGCTTTCTGCGCCGCTGGTACCCCGAATTCCATATCGTCGAGCTGACCACCGGGGCAGTGTTGACCGAAAGCCTCTCGCCGAACTTCCCGCGCGCGTTCCTGCGGTCGGGTGCGGAGGGCTGGGCGGCAATCGCCGCGCCGGCCGATCCGCTGCTGACCGACCAGGCGCTCAGTTTCGGTCTCATCTGGCTGGACTATCTGCGCCGCCGCGAGAGCACCCGCGAGAAGGCCCGCGAGAAGGCATGTTCCGTGCGAGGGCTCATTCTCTATCTGCCCGCCGGACATGAGCGCACCACCTGCCTGCGGCTGCGGTTTCTCGATGGCGAAGCCGCCTGCTGGCGCGTCTGGGCGTACACTGCGGACGGCGTCGATTTCCCCATCGATCTGGCCGACTATGGCAACCTCGATACCGAGGTCGAGCCCTGCCGCGGAATCACCGCGGCGCCGGCGCTAGCGTCTGAGGAACTCGCGCAAAACGGACCGCGACCGCGCCGCCGGAGCCTGGGAGTTCCTGATTTCAGTGGCGGCGCGGCTGGTGGCGTTTGCGTTTCCGGGGAACCCGCGCAAAACGGAGCCTCGGCGGGGGGCTCCGGAGTTCCCCTCCGTGCGCAGGCCCGCCGCCGGGCCCTTTGCGCTTTTGAAAAACCCGCGCCGGACGGACCGCCACCGCGCCGCCGGAGCCCGCGAGTTCCCGATCCGGGTGGCGGCGCGGCTCGCGGCCATTGCGCTTCCGATCGTGCCCATGCGGAGCTGTGGCTGGAATCGCAGGTGCGGACCTCCCTCCGCAAAATCGACCCGGCGCTCCTCCCCGAGCCGGTGTACGGACAGGTCCCGGCCTTCGCGGCCACCGCGCACGGCCTCATCGACCTGCTGGCCGCGGACGCCGGCGGGCATGTGAGCGTGATCGAGCTGAAAGCCAGCGAGGACATCCAGCTTCCCCTGCAGGCGCTCGACTACTGGATGCGGGTCCGCTGGCATCTGGAGCGCGGCGATTTCGCCGCGGCCGGCTACTTTCCCGGCGTGGAGCTGCGCCGGGAGCCTCCGCGGCTGTTGCTGGTGGCGCCGGCGCTGATGTTTCATCCCGCCAGCGAAGTCATCCTCCGCTACTTTTCTCCGGAAGTCGCGGTGGAGCGAATCGGCGTGGGCATAGAATGGCAGAAGAGCCTGCGGGTGCTGTTTCGGGCTTCTTCGCCATGCCGTTGAACTATCTTCGCAATGTCAAGGACGCCCTGGGCTGGTTGAAGCCCCATGAAGTCCGCCGGAAAGCGGAGCGGAGCGTGCGCGTCGGCCTGTTCGCGGAAAGCGATCTGGCCTTCTTCCGCATGGAGTCTTTCTTCGCGCCGCCGCACTGGAGCGCGGCGCGGCGCGCGGAGGCGGTGCGCATCCTTCAGCGCGCCGAGCCGGACACGCCAGAGCAGTTCGACGTCGAAATCTGGAGCGACGAGATGCGCCGTCCGCAGGGCGCCATCGCCTTCTCGTGGCGGGACCCCGGACGCGCGGTGCGGCGCGTGATCCGCGAACACGACGAGCTGGCCATCCCGCTGGCCCGCCATCTGGAGCCGTTCCGCAGGCCCGCCGCCAGCCATGTGATCGCCAGGATCGCCCGCGAGAACGCGCTGTTTTCGGTGGCCACCGCGCTGCCCGACGTCATGCCGCTTCTGACGCTCCCGTGGGCGGCCGGAGAGTTCGCCTCCGACACCGCCGTACTGACCGCCAACCAGATCCGCATGGCATTCCTGCTCGGCGCCGCCAGCAACCGCGACATCGGATACCGCGAGCAGCGCAACGAGATCGGATCCATCATCGCCGGCGCGTTCGGCTGGCGGGCGCTGGCCCGCGAGCTGGTGGGGAAGATCCCGTTCGGTGGCGGCCTGATTCCCAAAGCGGCCATCGCCTGGGCGGGCACCGAGGTGGTGGGCCGGTCGCTGGAGCGCTTCTATCGCATCGGCTACGGCTATACGCCGAGCGAGCGGAAAGCCGCGTACGAGGACGCGCTCGAGCGGGGCAGGCAGATGGCCACATCGCTCATCGAAAGCGTGCGGCGGAAGCCGGAACTGCCACAGAACGAATAGCGGACGCGGGCGCCCGGCGGTGCGGCGGCATTCTGCTCGCTTTACGTCCCGTGCTCCCCTTACTCCCCTTGCTCCTAAGGTCTTTCCCATATTGCGCCGCCGGGGCGCGGGCCTTAGTCTGGGCTCATGAGAGCGAGTCTGCCCGCCGTCGCGCGCTGCGTCGCGATGGTCCTCATCGCCGCTTTCCCGCTGCCGGCGGCGCCACAAACACAGCAAAACAGCACCTCCACGTACGATCTCGACACCCACGACGTGAACGGCGCGCCCATGCCCGGAGTCAACAGCGCCTGGTCCCGCTCCGATGGCTCGACGCGCGTTACCGAGACCCGCCAGTCCCTCAACGGGCACAGCGTTCCGGCCGAGCGGGTGGACGAGCGCGTGGTTCGCGACGAGGGCGGCGTGCGGGTGGTGGAGCGCCTGGTGGAGCGCTACGATCCCAACGGGGATCCGCTGCCCCGCGAGAAGCGGGTGATCACCACCACGAAGCAACCCGATGGTTCCGTGAACGAGCAGCAGGCCCTCTGGCGCGGGGATCTCAACGGGAGCATGGCGCTGGTGGAGCGGATGGACACCGAAATTCGGCGGAATGGCGCCACCGTCACCTCCGACACCGCCGTCGAAAGGCCGTCGCTCAATGCCTCCATGGACGTTGTGGAGAAGCGGAATGTGGTGCGCACGGAAAGCGCGAAGGGCGCTTACCAGCAGGACGAGACCGTCTGGCGGAACGGCCAGAGCGGCTTCTACGAAGCCGTGCGCCGCGTCACCGACCACCGCGAGGAGGACGGGCGCTTGTCGGAGAATACCGCCGAATACGAGCCGGGCAGCACCGGCGCGCTCGAACTGCACAGTCAGGTGGTGCGCAACGCGGTAAAAGCGCCGGACGGCTCCGAGACCACCGGGATCACTTATCTGGACCGGTCCGCGGCCGGCGCCGTCATCTCCGGCAGCGATCCCGGGTTGAAACTGCGCGCCGAGGAGATCGTGGAACGGGTGCCGGGGCCGGGCGGCAGCTTCCGCGAAACGGTGAGCGTGCGACGCCCGTCCATAGCCGATCCCGGCCGTCTGGAGCCGGCCAGAAAGATCTCCGAGACGGTGTGCCGCGGCGATTGCTCGGAGGCGAAGCAGTAACCTTCTACTCCTTTTGCCCCCTCTGCTCCCCTTACCCCTCATGGTTTTCGCCATTACGGCCGATGATGAAACAGGTGTTCCGGCCTGCCACCCCTGGACATGCGCTTGACATCCCCTGCGGGCAGGCGTCAGACTTGCAATGAAGTTCGGCCTTGCGGCCCAGCCGCGGTGAGGAGGGCCATCTTGAACAGGTTCAGTGGTTTAGCGTTTATTGTGTGGTTGGGGATCGCGGTCGCCGGACCGGCCTTCGCGCAATCGGAAGAACCCTATGAGGGCCCCTCCATTCTAACCCGCGACTCCACCAACGCCGGCCAGCGCGGCGGCAAGCTTCTCGATTTCCAGCTTTGGGGCGAGATCACCGGCGTGGTCGACAACGGGTTGACGCCGGTATCGCTGAACTCCTCCGGCCAGTTGAACACCGTGGGCAATCTCTATGGCGTGGAGGGAGGATTCGGGGCCTCGGGCTCGCGGAGCTGGGAATCCGACCAGGTGAGTCTGGACTACCGGGGAGACTGGCGGCAGTACACTCCCGTGACCACTTTCAATGGAACGGAGCAGTTCCTCGACCTGCAATGGAAGCACCGGCTGTCGCGGCACGTGCAACTGACGGTTCATGAGGTGGGCGGTATCTCCGCGCTGAGTTTTGGACAGCTCACCTATGTTCCACTGGCCAACACGGATCTGCTGGGGGTTCCGCTCAATGAGCTGTTTGACAGCACCACCTACTTCTCGCAGTCGACGGTAAACCTGGAGTGGCAGGCGTCAGCGCGGCTTTCCTTCAACTTCGGTGGGGATGGTTTCATCGTGGACCGCAAGTCTCCGCTGCTGGTGAACTCCGACGGATATCGCGGGCGGGGCGACATTGCCTACCGGTTTACCCGGCGCCAGACCGTCTACATGTCGTATTCCTACGAGCACTTCGAGTATCCGCGCTCGTATGGTTACTCCGACATCAACATGGTGGAGTCCGGCTGGTCCGTCGGTCTGGGACGTAGAGCAGATTTCTCCATCGACGGCGGGGCCGCCCGGGTGCAAACGCTGGGGCTGATCACGGTGGCGCTGCCTCCGGCGGTGGCGGCCATTGTCGGGCAGGACTACAGCACCACCAGCGCGATGCGCGACATCATCATGCCCGTGGGAGAAGCGCGACTGACGCGCCGTTTCGGCACCTCCGCGCTCAGTCTGAATGGCGGCCTCACCGTCACCCCCGGCGACGGCGTCTATCTGACCGCCCGCTCCGTGGGTGCTTCGGTGGGCTACTCCTATGTGGGAGGAAAGCGCCTGACGTTTCAGACCACCGCGGGGTATTCGCGAATGACTTCGGCCGGTGAGCAGACCATTGCCCCGTACGATAGTTACATGGCCGGAGCGGGAATGACTTATCGTTTGTTCTCCGTTGCCCACATGGAGGCCCGGTATGACTGGCGGCGATACAACGTCGCGGCCATCGCCAACAAGGACGAGAACCGAGTCTCGCTGGGCATGGCCATCGGCACCGGCGAGCGGCCGCTGGCGATCTGGTGAGCCGTGGCGCGAGCCAGTGTCCTTCTGGTGGATGACGAGCCGTCGCTGGTGCGGCTGCTGGAGACGTTTCTGAAGCAGCGCGGTTTCGAGGTAGACGCCTGCCTCGGTTCCGCCGAGGCGCTGGAGAAATTCACCGCCGCGCCGCAGCGCTATGAGCTGGTCATCGCCGACGTGACCATGCCCGGCATCCCCGGCGACGAGCTGGGGTTGCGCATCGCCGGCATCAGCGATTCGGTGCGCATCCTGCTGACCAGCGGCCTTCCCTTCAGCACGGAACGTTTTCCGGCCGGCGTGCGCGCCCGCGCCGCGTTCCTGCAGAAGCCGTTCCTTCCGAGGATGATCATCGAGGCGGTGGAGCGGCTGCTGGGCCACGAATGAACGCGAATACACACGAATAGGGTCTCTTTTATCTGCGCGGGAATCGGTTTGTTGCGCCAAACAGTCTTAGGGATGAGCCCGGTTTTTCTCGCGCAGCGGAATCTTCGCTGCCACTGGCGTGGTTGTGCCGCGGTTTTCATGGGCGGCGTGAGGCGGAACCCGCGCAGAGACAGATGGGCTCCGTCCTGTTCATTTCCGCCTTTGTGCTGATGCCGGGCGCGGATGGGGAAGTGTGCACGGCGGTTTGACCGGCGGATGTCAATGCCACCGTTGTTGAAGGACTATATCGGCTATGGACAGGTTTCCTTCGATCTTGTCGCTGGTTGGCCAAAACGCAATTGCGCCGTGCGCCGTCATTCTGGGGCTGCTGGCTGGCGCTGGCTTTAACGCCTTCAGCCAGCAGTACCCCTTTCTTCCCGTGCCCGGAGCGCCGAAGAATGTCAGGACCCTGTTTCAGGATTCGCGAGGCCGTTTGTGGCTGGGAGGAGACCAACTCGCCTGTTTCGATGGAGCGCGATTGTTGCTTCTCGGCGACTACGGTTTCCCTGCGGCGGCCACTTACTCGATCACCGAGGATGTCAGCGGCGCAATCTGGATCGGGGCGGAGACCGGCGTGTACCGTTTCTCGAATGGCCGCGTCGAAGAGATAAGCAAAGGCGTGGCCATCACCGTGACTGCGGCGACGCCCGAAATCGTAATCGCTGCCATGGGCCCTCCAGGCCGAGGCATTCCCGCCAACGCTTCCCTGGTCAGGATTCAGCGAACGGGGAACACGTGGAAGACCGAGACCGTGATGAGTCTCGATTCGCCCGGTCCCCTGACGCTCGATCACACGGGATTGCTTCTCTACGCCTGGCCCGACAAAGGATGGAATGAGTTGCGCTTAGACGACGTCGTTCGCTGGCGCCCTGGGACGCAACTGCCTGTGAAGCACAATCCGGTTCCTGGCCCTGGGGCGCCTGGGGCAGGACCCATTCGAGTGCTGCGCGACCGGTTCGGGTGTGTGTGGATTGGCTCCGATGCCCGGAACATCTATGACTGCGGCGACAACCGCTGGCCCCTCGCGCCGTTCGAAGGGGCCAGCGTGCGCTCGAATCTCAGCGAATCGCCGGACGGCTCCATGGTGCTGGTGGGCTACGACATTCTGGCGGTGGGCCGTCCGGGTTCGTTTCGAATCGCAAAGCTCGCCAACGGCTTGCCGCAACTATTCGCCGCGTTTCAGGCGCGGGACGGCACGCTCTGGCTGGGTGGCGCACAAGGACTCTACCGGTTTGCCTCGCCCTTCCGCATGGAATACTGGACGGCGCGCGACGGCGTCGATAGTCCGTGGTGCATCCGGCGCAGCGGCGTCAACGTCTATGCCGGGCTCAATCGCGATGTGGGCGTTCTCACCAAAGACCGGCAGCACTGGCAGAGCGTGGCATCCTTCGCAAAGATCGGCCAGGTGATGAACCTGTTGTCCGTCGGCGATGGGACTCTTCTGGCGGCGCTGAATCCCGGCGGGGCGGTCATGCTGCGGCCGGATGGAATAGTGGAGGCTCGCACCCATAGGGACCCGTCGTATGGGCTCCGGCTGGTGAACGGTCCAAACCAGGAGGTCTGGTTCGGCGGCATATCGCTCGGACCTTTGAAGCGAGAGGGCGCGCAGATGAGCGTCGAGAATCACCGCTTCGAGACCCAACCCTCAGGCAATGTCCTTGGTCTTCAATATGAGGATCATACCCGCAAGCTGTGGGCTTGCTACAACGGGGGCCTTACGGTGAGGAGCGAAGACGGAAACTGGCGGGAGGTCACGACAAGAGAGGGCCTGCTCGTCAACCCCTGCTGGTCGCTGGCCGCTCTTCCCAATGGCGATGTCTGGTACGGCTACTACAACACGCCTGCCTTTGCGCTGATCCACCCAACCGCGGACGGCCGATTCACGGTCCGGCAGTTCCGCGGCGGGGATGAGATTCACGATCCCGAAAGCATCAGCCTCGACCTGGACCAGCGCGGCTGGCTATGGCGGGGCGGGAACGCAGGATTGTCCGTGGCGGATCCGGCTGAGGCCGAGGCGGGAAAGTGGCTCTATCTGGACCAGTCGGATGGTTTGTCGGGCCAAGGCATAAACAGTGGGAGTTACTTTGCCGACTCGGACGGCTCCATCTGGATGGGAATTGACGTTTCGATTTTTCACTATCTGCCCCCCTCCGATTTGCTGACGCCACGATTCGCGCCGCAGATCTTCCTCTCTTCGTTCTCGTGGAACGGCGCAGCACCGAAGATGGCTGAAGCCGTCACCGCCCTGCCGCACGGCTCGAAGGTTGTGGCGCACATAGGGTCGCTGCAGTTCGACCGCCGTAACGCCCTGCGGCTGCGGTACCGGCTCCTGCCGGAACAATCGTCCTGGCGTGAATCCAGCAGCCTCGATCTGCCATTGGGCGCGCTTTCCTCGGGCGTGCATACGCTGGAGGTGCAGGGGCGGGTCTTCACGGGACCCTGGTCGCCCACGCTGAGAAGCTCCCTCACCGTGTTGAGCCCGGTTTGGCGTTCCTGGCCGCTGCTGCTTCTCTATGCGATCACCGGGACTATGCTCGCAAGCGGGGGTTACCTGTTGCACCGGCGGCGCAAGGCCGAGGAGGCGGAGCTGCTGCCCAATCTGGCGGCGTGGCGCCTGGGGGCGCTGCTGCCGGAGGTTCACGAACTGGCTGGAACTCTCCTGGACTCGCGCTTTGAAGTCGGCGATCTTCTCGCGCGCGGCGGTTTTGCCAACGTCATGGCAGGATATGATCGCCACCAGAAGCAGCGTTGCGCGGTCAAGGTTTTTCGTAGCGAGTTCAAGGACAAAGCCTGGATTCAGCGGAGATTCGAGCAGGAGGTGGCCGCTCTTCAGAAAGTCCGCCACCCCAATGTGGTGGCGATTTATGCTCACGGAAGCGCTCCCTCCGGCGCGCCGTATCTCGTCATGGAGTTCGTCGAGGGCAAGAGTTTGCGTGAGGTTCTCGAAAGCGGGGCGCTGCCACCCGCGCGCACGGCGAGGCTCCTGCGGCAGCTTGCCGCCGCTCTCGATGCCATTCATGCGCAGGACATCTGGCACCGCGATGTGAAGCCGGAGAACGTCATCGTCCGCAAAGAAAGCTCGCCCGGGGAGGAAGCGGTTCTCATCGATTTCTCCATCGCCATCGTCAAGGATGCCAACGAAACGCTATACGGCCTCTCGCGGGCGGCAGGCAGCTTCGATTACATGGCGCCGGAGCAGGCCATCGGCTACGCGGACTCCTCCAGCGACATCCATAGCCTTGCCAGGCTCGCTATCGAAATGCTCGCCGGACGCCGTCTGTCAGAACTTCTGCCTGCTGCCTCGCTGGACCTTCCCGGCCGGGTGCGGGAACTTCTCGGAAGCCTGGCTGCTCCGCTCTCGGAGGACACCATCGCCATGCTCGCCTCTGCGCTCGAATTCGATCCCGCGAAACGGCCGCACGTCGCCAGTTATTTTGCGCACCCGCTTGTCAGAGATCTGGAATCAGACACCCGGATCCGGGAAGGCTGACCGGCCGCCCCGCGCCTGTGCGTGAAGCATCCGTTTGAGCCACTTCAGGCCCCGTTCCCAGCGCGAGCGTACCTGCTTCAAGGTAAGTCCCGTGTCATTGGCGATCTCCTGGAGCGTGAACCCGGTGAAGTAGTGCATATCCACCATGCGTGCGGCGTCCGGGTCGGTGGTCTCCAGCCGGTCCATCAGCATGCCGATGGCGACGATTTGCTCAGTGTCCTGTGGCGAGTTCTTGAGCAGTGCGCCGGATTCGTCAAGCGCCAGCGTCGCCTCTCCGGCCCCCCGCCGTACGGCCAGTCTCTTTCGGGCCAGGTCCACTAGAATCCGCCGCATGGCCAGGCTGGCGAGCGCATAGAAGTGCCCCTGGTCCCGAATCTGCCAGCCGCCTTTCGACAGATTGCTCACCCACAGTTCGTTAATCAATTCCGTCCTGGACAGGGGCGCTACGTACCGCTCCAGTTTCAGCTCGCGCAGCGCGATGTCGCGGAGTTTCGGCAAGACCTCGCGCAGCAAGGCGTCAGCCGCCGCCGTATCGCCCTGCATAAACGACTGCAGCCGCTTGGTTAAAGATGCGTTACTGCCCATTGCTCAGGCCTCCCATAACTATCGCAGAATCGAAAGCGGTTCAATCCCGGGCAACCGGGCGATGGAAAAATGAAGCGCCCTTCCGATCCGCCGGCCAGTCCTTTGGCGGTAGCCACATCGCCGGGACTCCGGTTTCCATGAAAAACTCCAGGGCATGAAATGCGCGAATTCGCGCAGATATGAAAGACCGCAAAGGTGACGGGCCGGGTGGTTCCACGCGCAGTGAGTTTTGTCGATGCCGGGCCGGGGGATCTCCGAAACCTTGATGGGCGCGGCGCCGAGCCTTCGCGCAGTAGCTGATACGGAGGGAACGGACGTGATCGACCGAGGAAAGCCCCGGAGCAGATGGCTCCCACTCGCGTGGGTGGCTATGCGCGAGCGCAGCGCCCACGGCCCGTTTCGGCAGCGAAACGGGGAATGTTAAACACAGTAACCGTTTGAAAGGAATGGATCAACCAACATGTCAAAGACACAGATGAACTCGTTCCCGCTCGAACTGAACAGGCGCAGTACAAGCGCCGCGCTCATCGTCGCCTTGGGCCTCCTGTTCTCGGCGGTCACTGCACCGGCGCAGACACTCCCGAACCTCTCGGGAATCTGGACTGGCCAACGCACGGAGAAGGGCGGCGACGCCGCCGTGCCCGAGAATTCCGACCAGATATTGATCCTCAATCAAACCGCCAGTGGCGGCCCGCTGGTTGGAACTCTCTCCACCAATTGGCCGGGGACGTCATACCATTGGAGCGCATTGGCTTCGGGTATCCTCTCTGGTAACACGCTGGCGCTCACCTGGACCATTATCCCGGCCAGCGTTAGTCTCCCTTCTGGGGACACCGCATGCAGCGCGACACCGAACCTCACCCTCTCGACCGGCGGCGGGGTCACCACGGCTACCGTTCCCACCTATCATCCCTGCGGGGGCAGCGCCACCGTTGAGCAATACACACTGACGCTCAATTCACCCGGTTTGATCATTCCCCAGGTGGTCGACGGCGGCGGATGGCAGACCACCATTGGGGTCACCAACACCAACACGACCGCGGCAACGGCGACGCTGCAGTTTTACCAGCAGACCGACACCACTGGTGACACGCAACCCTGGACTCCGCCGCTGGCGGAGGCCATTTCCACCCAGAACATGCAACTGGCGCCGGGCGCCACAATCTACCTGCAAACGCCGGACACCGCATCCACCCTGACCCAGGGCTTTGGGGAACTGATCGCCGGCGCCGGAGTGCAGGCCTACGCCATCTTCACGCTGCACGTTCCCGGCCGCCAGAACCAGGATGGAACGGCACTGGCCGCCGTGCCGGGCACGCTGATTCTGGTCCCCTTCGACAACTCCCCCGGTTTCACCACGACCATAGCGGTGGTCAATGCCAGCGGTTCCGCCGAGACGCTTTCGGCGAACCTGCTGCTGGCGTCGGGTCAGGTGGTGCCGGGATCGCTCCCGAGCATCCCCGCGCTGGGGCACGCGGCTTTCGCGCTGGCCACGCAGTTCCCCGAAAGCGCCGGGCAGCAGGGCACACTGGAGCTGTCCTCGTCCGCCGGGACGTTTTCGGTGATTGGGCTGCGTTTCAATCCCACCGGGGCCTTCACCTCGCTTCCGGTGTACGTGGTGAGCGCCGCGCCGTTCTAAGGGACCGCCGCTCGCGAACGGTTGGAGAGCGCCGCGGCCGGGCCCAGCGTGGACCGCAAGTAACGCCGGACGATCTTCCTGCGAGTGCAGGGAGCCTGCTGGCCACGCGGCCACGACTGGGCACCTCGGCATTGTCTTTCATTCGTGCTCATTCGTGGCCAGGTTTCCTCATCCACGCCACGAAGCTCTCCGGCGCGCGCATGGTGGAGAGGCGCGGCTGGCGCACCAGCGCCCAATCGGCAAACAGATTCGAGGCGCGAATTTCCGCCAGCGTCACCGGCGCGTCCAGACGGCGCACGAACGCGAGGTCGACCACGGCGGACTTCTTGTCCCTGGGGTCGTCGCGCGGCTCCGACAGGACTCGAGCGATGCCCACCACCGCCGCCTGGCCACCGCTGTGGTAGACGAAAACGCCGTCGCCCGGCCGCATCTCGCGAATGGCGCGCACGGCCTGCGGGTTCTTCACCCCGTCCCAGACGGTGCGCTGGTCGCGTTCGAGGTCGTCGAGCGAGTAGGTCTCGGGGTCCGTTTTCGCAAGAAACCAGCTCATGATCCGTCCATTCTACGCCACCGGGCTCAGCCACGAATGAACGCGAATGCACACGAACAAGGCAATCCGCTCCATTCGTGTGCATTCGTGTTCATTCGTGGCCAGTCTTCCCGGAACAATGCCTCCCCGGTCAACGTATCCTGAGTTGAATGCCGGCAGACTACGCCATCGAGACCTCCAACCTGAGGAAGATCTACCGCTCGCGCTGGCGGCGCCGCGAAGTCCGCGCCGTCGACGGGATTACCCTGCGCGTCGCCCGCGGCACCACCTTCGGCCTGCTCGGGCCCAACGGTGCCGGGAAGACCACCTTTGTCAAATTGCTGCTCTCGGCGGTGATCCCCACCGAGGGGGAAGCGCGCGTGTTCGGACGCGACGTCCACGAGCCCGAGGCGCGGCGCCCCGTCGGCTATCTGCCGGAGAATCACCGCTTTCCCACCTACTTCACCGGAGCCGGGATGCTGGATTTCTACGCCGCGTTGTCCGGCACCAGCCCGGCCGACCGCAAGCGCCTGATTCCCCGGATGCTGGATCTGGTCGGCCTGGACCGCTGGGGCGCCGTGCGCATCGGCAAATACTCCAAAGGCATGCTGCAACGGCTGGGTCTCGCCCAGGCCATCATCCACTCGCCCTCGCTGCTGATCCTCGACGAGCCTACGGACGGCGTCGATCCCATGGGCCGCCGGCACATTCGCGAGATTCTGGGAAAACTCGAAGAGAAGGGCGTCACCATCTTCATCAACTCCCACCTGCTGGCTGAGGTGGAGCTGTTCTGCGGCGAGGTGGCCATTCTGCACAAGGGCCGGGTGGCGCTGTCCGGCAAAGTGCGGGAGCTGATCGCCGGCAAGGGTTACCGGCTGACCGCCGCGCAGGTTCCCGAGGCGCTGGAAACGGTGCTGCGGGAACGCGCCTCGGCCGTGGCCGCGCGCGATGGCGTGGTGGACTTCCAATTCGCCACCCGCGACGAGGCCAATGAAGCCATCGACCTGCTGCGCCGCGAGAGCTGCGCTATCGAATCGCTGGCGCCGACTTCGAGCACGCTCGAAGACGTATTCGTCCGGACCATCGGCAACGGGGGCGCTGTGGCCGCCGCGCCCGCCGCTCGGGAGGTGACCGCATGACCGCCACGCTCGCGCTCCTCCGCGACACTTTCCGCGAGGCCATCGCCCGGAAGATCTTCTGGGGTCTGTTCGGCCTGTCCACCCTCATGATCCTGTTCTTCCTCTTCGTGATGAAGATCGACATCGTGGCTGGCGCGACCGCCTCCATCTCGCTGTTCGGGTTCCGAAACCCCCACGCCCAGGACGCCGGCCGGCTGGTGCGGGGCGTTTTCGCCGGCGTGGCGACCTTTCTCTACTCCTTCGGAATGTTCCTCGCGGTGTTCGCCTCGGCCGGACTGACCCCCAGCGTGCTGGAGCCGGGCCGCATCGAGTTGCTGCTTTCCAAGCCCTTGTCGCGCTGGCACATCCTGCTGGGGCGCTATGCAGGCAATCTCCTGGTGGTCCTGTGCAACACGGTCTACCTTGTGCTGGGGGTTTGGCTGATCCTGGGATGGAAGACCGGCATCTGGTCCGCGGCCTTCCTGCTGGCCATCCCCACCACCACCTTCATCTTTGCCGTGCTCCTGGCCGCGGTGGTGCTGGTGGGCGTTCTGTGGGACAGCACCGCTTTGTCCATCATGATTACGGTCGGCCTGATGATCGTGAGCCCGATACTCGCGCAGAAGGACACCATGGTGAAGCTGCTGTCGTCGGAGTGGTCGCGCCAGCTCTGGCTCGCGCTGTACTACGTGCTGCCCAAGGTGCACGACCTCGGACACATCACCTTGAGCGCAATCATGGACCGCACCTTCGACGGCTGGATGCCGGTGTGGACTTCGGCGTTGTTCGGCGCGGCCGCGCTCGGGTCGGCTCTTTACGTGTTCTCGAGGAGGAGCTTCTAAATGGAATCGCGCAGGCGTGGGGCAGGCTGTCAGCCTGCGGCGGGTCCCCGACCCGCCTGCCGATGGTTGCGGCATAGCTGCAACCCAGGGGTAGGTCGGCCTCGACCCGGGCGAAGGCGTGTGCGGACCTTATCCCCGCGGCCAGAGGCGCAGATCAGAGCCGGCCTTATTGCCGGACAAGGCCGTCCAGCCGGAACAACCGGGGTCAAGACCACCGCGGCTACGCTCTGGTCAAGGCCATCGCAGGCTGAGAGCCCAATGTCACTTAACTTTTCAGCGGAGACGCGGAAGGCGGTCAGTTCGGGATGTGGGGCAGGTTTGCAACCTGCGCGCCGTTTTCCAATCGGCGCCGTGCGCGGCTCACAAACCCGCGCGCAGGATACAATCCTGCCCCACGACTCTGTGCAGGCGTTCAGCGATGGAAAAGTTAAGTGGCATTGGGCTGAGAGCCTGCCCCACCTCAAATCAGCAAGCGTCCCTCTGCTGCTGGCCAGTCTTCTCCTGCTGGCCTCCTGCCGGCCGGCGCTGCTGAAGCCGGTGCGCATCGATCCGGCCCTGCAGGCCCTGATCCCGGCCGATACGGTATACCTCTTCGGCGCCAACGTGAAGCGGATGCGGCAGACGCCGGTGTATCAGAAGCTGACCCAACTGCCCTTCCCCCAGGTGGACCGCTTTGCCCGGGAAACCGGGGTCGATCCGCGCCGGGACATCCAGGAGGTGCTGGCCTGCTCCAGCGGAACCGGCATGGTCACCATGGTGCGCGGCAGGTTCAACGCCGCCGATCTGGAGCCGAAACTCCAGGCCCGCGGCGCGCCGCGCATCGGCTGGAAGGGCTACACCTTGTACGGGACCGAGGAGGCTGCCGTCGCCTTCCTGAGCCCGTCGATTGCGGTCGCGGGCAGCACGCCGGTCCTGAAATCCGTCATCGACGCCCGCGATCGCAAACACGGCGTCCCCACGGCGCTGCGGCCTCTGCTGGAGGCGGTCCCCGAGCGAGATCAGATGTGGGCGGTGAGCGCCGGTGACCTGCCTGGTTCCCGCATGGGCATGACCGAGGGCAACCGCCTGGGAGACATCGCGCAGATGCTGCGGGGCATCCAGACGGTGGTTCTGGGAGTGGACTTCAGCAATGGCCTGCACCTGACGGCGCGTCTCGATTGCCGCACCACAGACGACGCCAGGCATGTCCACGACGCCCTGCGCGGCGCCATCGGCATGGCCCGTCTCAGTACGCCGGATAATCAGCCCGAACTGCTGAAGGTTTACGACGGAATTCAGGTGACCCAGGGGGATTCCCTGGTGGAGGTGAACGGCGACCTCCCGGCCGATCAGGTGGACCGGTTCCTTGCGCTCTGGCTGAAGAAACTTCTTTGAAACCGGAAGAATACCTTCGCTGGCGGACACCGCCCCAGGGGAGGTGACGCCACCCGAACCCGTCACCTTCTTTTCATTCAAAAATATCGCAAACGGTCTTTCATTTTTCGGCCAGTCGTGCGAACCTTTAGTTAGATAGGACGACACCGTGGTTTGGCCCACGTGGACGTAGCCAGTTAGCAGGGCGTCGGTCCGGTAAGTTCCATCGCTGGAGAATAGAATGCCCACGTTTCTCTTAACGGAGCGAGTGGTACAGTCTGACGGGTCGGGTCCGGTTATTGAACTGGGTCCGGACGCCGGGAAACTTCATGTTCTTACCCTCGGTATCACGCGGATTGTGGAGCACCAGAGCCTGGAGGTTTCGGTCTGGGGTTCGGCGGACGGTGAAGACTGGGGCAGCTATCCCATCTCGAGGTATCCGCAAAAACTGTATTGCGGTCTTTATTCAACGCTTCTTAACCTCTCCGCTCACCCGGACGTGCGCTATCTCCGGGTGCAGTGGAAAGCGCACCGTCTGAGCAAGAACGACAGCACGCCCCTGTTCGGCTTCTACGCCTACGTGGAAGAGTCGGGAGCGCGTATGGTCGCCGCAGTCGCATAGTTCTCCTCCTCTGGGCGGGGCCCGTCCGGCTCCGCCCCGCGGTTCCCGCTCGTGCGGCCCCGCCAGTGCCCTCCGGTTCAGATTCGGTTAATCAGGCTGGCCACGTAGCCCGCGCCGAAGCCGTTGTCGATATTCACGACCGTCACGTTGCTGGAGCAACTGTTGAGCATCCCCAGCAGGGCCGCCAGACCGTTAAAACTGGCTCCATAGCCGACGCTGGTGGGCACCGCGATCACCGGCGCGGAAACAAGTCCGCCGACGGCGCTGGGCAGGGCTCCCTCCATTCCCGCGCAAACCACCACCACGCGCGCCGCCATGAGCCGCTCGCTGTGGCTGAGCAACCGGTGGATGCCGGCCACGCCAATGTCGTAAATGACGTCCACGGCGTTACCCATCACCTCGGCGGTCAGGCGGGCCTCCTCGGCGACGGGGATATCGCTGGTGCCAGCCGAGACCACGGCGATGGAGCCTTTTCCCTGGATGGTGCGCTCACGCCACACGCGAACCGCGCCGGAAAGGGGAAAGTACTCGGCCTCCCCGCAAAGCGATTTCAGCCGCTCGGCCACGGCCTCGTCCGTCCGGGTAATCAGCAGGTTCCGCGATTGCTCCAGCAGGCGCCTGGCAATGCCGAGCACCTGATCCGCCGTCTTCCCCTTCCCGAAGATGACCTCGGTGAGGCCGTGCCGCAGGGCGCGGTGGTGGTCGAGTTTGGCGTAGCCAAGGTCCTCGAAGGGCAGGTGGCGCATGCGCTCGAGGGCATCGTCCACCGAGGCCGCGCCGGAGCGAACGTCGTCAAGGAGGCCGCGCAGGAGCTGTTCATCCATCTCTGGCCACGATACCAGACCGGGCGAAGCATGAGGGAAGTTCAGAGCCCGTAAAGAACCTCAGGTTTCCTCCCTTTGTGGGGCAGGCCTCGGCCCAATGCCACTTAGCTCTCCCCTTGCCGAACACTTGCACAGAATCGTGGGGCAGGTTTGAAACCACACGTGTCCCAATTAGCTGTAGGCGGGACCTCCGGGTTAGATTGAATTGGTTGTCGAATCCAGATTCAACTTGCCGGAGGTTCCACCATGAATCGAGTATGCAGTATTTTCAGCCAGCTGCTGCAGTTGTTTCCCCGGGCGCAATTCCAGCAGGCGGTGCAGAAGCATAAGGCCGAGCGCCATGCGCGCGGTTTCACCAGTTGGGGGCAGTTCGTGGCCATGCTGTTCGCACAACTGGCCGACGCTCGTTCGCTGCGGGAGATCGGCAACGGGCTGGCGGCCCGCGAAGGGAAGCTGCGCCACCTGGGCATCCCCCAGGCGCCGAACAAGAGCACTCTGGCCCATGCCAATGAGAAGCGGCCCGGGCAGCTGTACCAGACCCTGTTCGGGCAGTTGCTGGAGCGCTGTCAGGGCGTGGCCCGGGGGAAGAAGAAGTTCCGCTTCAAGAACAAGCTGCTGAGTCTGGACTCGACCAGCATTGACCTGTGCGCGGAGGTGTGCGACTGGGCGCGCTACAAGAGCACCAAAGGGGCGGTGAAGATCCACCTGCTGCTGGACAACGAGGGGTATCTGCCCTGCTTTGCGCACATCACCGACGGCAAGAGTCACGACATCACAGTGGGGCGAACGCTGCGCTTTGCGCCGGGGACGATCATGGCCATGGACAAGGGGTATGTGGACCACCGGTGGTGGAAGCAGATCACTGAGGATGGGGGTATTTCGTCAGCCGGCTGAAGGAAGATCTGCACTACGAGGTGCTGGAGGAAAGAAAGCTCCCGCAGAAGAGTCCGGTGCCGCGGGACTGTTGGATCCGTATCGCCGCGACTCCATAGCGGCCCTTCGAGCTGGTACTGCGGCTGATGGCGATCTTCGATGAAGACAAGCAACAGGAGCTGACCTTCATCACCAGTCATTTGGGTTTCGGGGCCACCACCATCGCGCGGATCTACAAGGAGCGCCGGCAGATCGAACTGTTCTTCAAGGCGCTGAAACAACTGGTGCGGGTCAAGACCTTCGTGGGCACCAGCGCCAACGCGCTGAAGACGCAGATCCGGGCGGCGCTGATTGCGATGTTGTTGTTGAAGTGTTTGCCGCTGCGGTCGCGCTTTGGCTGGTCGCTGTCGAATCTGCTGGCCACCATCCGGCAACAGTTGTTTGCGTACCGCGAGTTGTACGGGTGGCTGGACGATCCATTCCAGCCTCCGCCCGCGCTGGCCGGCGTGCATGACCGGCAGTTGCCGCTGGAATGGCAGGGGGCGGCGGGCCGCGGCGGTCAGTGGGACAGCAGCCCGGCAGGAAGAACCGGAAAACCCACTGAAAAGGGAGAAATCAACCCGGAACCTGGACAGCAGGATTTAAACCACAAGCCAACCAGCACCGTCCGGCACCCCAACCTGCCTGTTCCAAACGGCGGGCGAGGGGAGTTATCTCCAATCAGTCCAATAGCGCACTGCTGCCCGCCGGGCTAATCTGGACACCTGTGGTTGCAACCTGCCCCACATCCCGAACTGACGCCCTTCCGCGTCTCCGCTGAAAAGTTAAGTGGCATTGGGCCGAGGGCCTGCCCCACATGGCAACGCTCAGACGTCGATGCGGACGCGCTTGAGGTGCGATGTCTCGCCGGAGAGGATGTGGACGCGGCTTTGCGGGACGCCGAAGTGATCGGCCAGGAAGGCGCACAGGTCGCGGTTGGCTTTGCCTTTCTCCGGGACGGCGGCCACCTTCACCTTCCACGTGCCATCGGGGAGTTTGCCCACCAGTTCGGTGCGAGAGCTTTTCGGGGTGACCTTGACGGTGATGTCCACTTAACGCTCCGCCAGTACTTCTGCGATGGTCTCTAACAGCACGCGCGTGCGGCAGGGCTTGCGCAAGACGCGCGCCACAGGCAGATCGGCCACGTTGCGGCCGGTGAGCACGATGATGGGCGCCCGCGATCCGATGGACGCGATCAGGCTGAGGGCATCCGGGACAAGATCCATGATGACGAGGTCTGCGTCGCGATGCGCCAGCGCGCCGGCTACGTCGGTGCCCGCGAGAACCTTGTATCCTTCGCGCTCCAGCACCAGCGTGCGCACGGCGAGCTGGTCCGGATCGTCGTCCACCAGCAGCAGCGTGGCCATCACTCGAAGGCGATGGCGGCGATCACGAGCCGGGGCATCTGATTGTTCCAGCTCGCTGGGATGTTGTCGAAGGGCAGGCGGAAGGCTCTGGTCTGGCCGGGCTTCAGCGCGCCGCCGGAGCGCTTGACGATGAACACGCGCTCGCGCAGCACCACCTGTCCGTAGGCGTCGTAGAATACGCAAACGATCTCCACCGACTGCACCGCCCGGTTTCCCTGGTTCTGAATGTTGCCCTCGATCTCGGTGACGGTCTGCTTCAGGTAGGTCTCGGTGGACTTCATGCGCACGTCGCTGAGATCGAGGTGCTGCACGTACTCTTTGGCTTCCGGCGTGAGCGGGGCAACGCTGGTTTGCGGCGGCTTGCAGCCGGCGAGAGTCAGGAGCAGCACAATGATTAACGCGGATTTATTGGCCACTGACGGTCATCTCCTCGATCACCAGCGTTGGCGAGGCGGTGGGGCCGCGAAACCGTAGGTCGTTCGCCACCGCCGAGATGCCCGACAGCATCCAGGCGAGGTTGGAGGCGATGGTGATCTCAGAAACAGGATATGCGAATTCGCCGTTCTCAATCCAGAGGCCGGCGGCGCCGCGCGAGTAGTCGCCGTTGACTATGTTGACGCCCTGGCCGATCAGCTCGGTGACGTAGAGACCCTGGCGGATGGCGCGGAGCAGATCGGCCGGCGCGGCCTCGCCCGCTTCGAGGAAGAAGTTGCCGCGGCCCACGCCGGCGTTTCCGGTGAGACCGCGGGCGGCGTTCCCGGTGGTCTTCAAGCCCAGTTTGCGCGCGGCGTACGAGTTCAGCAGCCAGCGCTTCAGAACGCCGCGCTCCACCACCACGGTGCGGCGCGAAGGGACGCCTTCGTCGTCGAACGGCGATGTGCCGAACAGGCCGGGGATGGTTCCGTCATCGACGATGGTGACGTGCTCGGGGGCGATTCTCTCGCCCAGCTTGTCGGCCAGGAACGACGCGTGGCGCCAGACGGAATCGCCGCTGACCGCCTCGAAAACGTGGCCCAGCAGGGTGCGCGCGGTTTCCGGGTCGAAGACCACGGGGACTCTCGTGGTGGCCACCTTACGCGCGCCGAGGCGGAGCAGGGCTCGTTCGGCGGCGCGCCGGCCCACTTCGACGGCGGGCTCCAGCGCCGCGGGAGTGCGCGCCACGGTGTACCAGTTATCGCGCTCCTGCTTGCCGTTCTCGCGGGCCACGGGCGTGACGCTGAGCGAGCAGTTCGAGGTCCGGTACGCGCCGAGGAATCCCAGAGAATTGGCGAACGCGCGCGAGCCGGTGTAGGAATCGAAGGACGCGCCTTCGGAGTTGACGATGCGCGCGTCGGTGGCCAGCGCGGCCTCTTCGCCGTCCATCGCCTGGCGGATCTTCCAGGCGGTTTCGAGGCGGGCGACATCATCCGAGTACAGCGCGAGGTCGCCCGCGAGCGCGCCCAGTTCGGCGGCGTCGGGCATTCCGGCGGAGGGGTCCTCGGTGCTGATGGCCGCGATCTCCAGAGCCGATGCGACCAGATTCCGCAGGCCTTCCTCGGACAGGTCCGAGGTGTAAGAAGAGCCCGAGCGCTTGCCCACCAGTACGCGCAGACCGGCGGCGCGCGAGCCCGCTTCCTTCAGCGTCTCGAGCGAACGCATGCGCACGTGCGCGGTGAACTCGTCGCCCTCCGAGACGGTGCATTCAGCGTCGGTGGCCCCGCGCTCCATGGCCAGGCGGACGGCGCGCGCGGCGATGTCGGGGGGCGGGCAATTCGGTGACGGGCACCGAGATTCCGCAACGGCCGGCGACGCGCTACCCGTGGTGTTGCGATGCGGGAATTCGGTGCCCGTCACCGAATTGCTCCCGCGGTCCCGCCTACGGTCATGCGGTCGATGCGGATGGTGGGGATGCCCACGCTGACGGGAACGCTCTGGCCTTCCTTGCCGCAGGTGCCGACGCCCTCGTCCAGCTTGAGGTCGTGGCCCACCATGCTCACGTACTTCAGCGCTTCCGGCCCGTTGCCGATGAGCGTTGCGCCGCGCACGGGGCGGGTGATGCGGCCATCCTCGATGAGGTAACTCTCCGAGGCCGCGAACACGAAATTGCCGCTGGTAATGTCCACCTGGCCGCCGCCGAAATTGGCGCAGTAGAGGCCGCGGGGGACGGAGCGCACGATGTCGGCGGGGTCGCTCTCGCCCGCCAGCATGAAGGTGTTGGTCATGCGGGGCATGGGAATGTTCTGGTAGTTTTCCCGGCGGCCGTTGCCGGTGCTGGCCTGGCCGAGCAAGCGGCTGGACAACTTGTCGGCCAGATACCCGCGCAGGACGCCTTTCTCGATAAGCAGATTCCGGCGTGTGGGCGTACCTTCGTCGTCCATGTTGAGCGAGCCGCGGCGATGCTCCATGGCGCCATCGTCCATCACGGTGCAGAGGTCGCTGGCCACCTTCTGACCGACGCGGCCGGAGAAGGCGGAGACGCCCTTGCGGTTGAAGTCGGCCTCGAGGCCGTGGCCCACCGCTTCGTGCAGCAGGATGCCGGGCCAGCCGGGACCGAGCACCACGGTCATCTCGCCGGCGGGGGCCTCCACCGCTTCGAGCTGCACGAGGGCCTGCCGCGCGGCCTCGCGGGCGAAGGCTTCCGGGCTCTTCGCGGCGGTGAACTTGTCGAGCCCGATGCGTCCGCCGCCACCGGAAAAGCCGCTCTGCGGCGGTCCGCCGTTTTCGCGCGCCAGGACGCGAACGTTAATGCGGGCCATGGGCTGGCGATCCGTGGTGATGGAGCCGTCGCTGGTGGCGATGAGGACGTGGCGCATGCTGTCCATCCAGGAGGCCTGCACCTGGAAGATACGGGGGTCGCAGGCGCGCGCGGCGGTGTCGGCGCGTTTCACCAGGCCGGCGCGCGCGGCAAGGCTGGTCTCGGTGGGCGCGGTCAGGACCGGGTACAGATTGCGTTTGGGGCCTTCGTCGAGCGAGGTTTTATCTACCTTCGATGGGCTGGCGGCGATCATGGCGGCCACGCGGCAGGCCTTGCGGATGCTCTCCGGGCTGAGATTGTCGCTGTAGGCGTAGCCGGTTTTCTCGCCCGAGATGACGCGCACGCCGACGCCGAGCGAGACGCCCTGCACGGCGCTCTTGACGATGGATTCGTCCATGCCGATGCTGCTGGTGGCGAGGTACTCGAAGTAGAGGTCGGCGTAATCGCCGCCCGACGCGAGCGCCTCCGCCAGCCAGCCCTCCAGATCCCCGGTGGTGATGGCGAATTTGCTGCCGAAGAAGGAGTCGGGGAGGGGCATGGACTCAGGGTAGCGCACGCTGCGGGCTGGGAATAAAGGGAGCAGGGGGAGTAGAGGGAATAAAGGGAGGCGGATCGGGGTGGGCGGCGGGTTTGGGAGCCTCCGAAGGGCTGCTTTTGCTATGGGTTGGGGGTGGGCGACTTGGAATTGGGTTCGTTTTGTTGTGCGGGATCGCGGGCGGGCTGTGGCGGAGTCACTGGGCGTCCAATTGGGTTCTTCCGAAAACTCGATGCGCATAACCTGTTTTCAATCGCTTGCGTGGGCTCCTCTGATCGGCCCGGACAAAGGCGATGCCGCGGCATTGTCATGGCCGGGGATGAACGGTCCCGCTCATGGGCGGTTTCGTTTCGTAGCAGAGGAGCGCGGTTGATCCGGGCCTCCGTTTTTTCGGTGTGCGCCGTCCGGAGCCGTTGAGGGCATTTCTGCGGTTTGTGCGGATCTGTGCTTCAGCAGCCATGACGCCCTGACGGTAGCACCGGGCGGGCGGGATGGCCGGGGGCCTGGTGTCTTGATTGGGGTGGGTTGTTGTGAACCGCTCAGGGGAAGGGTTGGCGCCGGCTCCGATGTCTCACTTTTGATACAATGGCATTGTGCGGCCGATTGTTTTCCATCCGAAGGCGCGGGACGCAATTCGCCGGTTTCCGAAAGAGGCCCGCATTCGCCTTGGGAAGGGACTCTTTCGCCTGCAGATAGGGGAGCAGATTGGGATGCCCCACTCGCGGCCCATGCCGGGGGTGGCTGCCGGGGCTTCGGAACTCCGCGTGAAGGGGGCGGACGGCAGTTACCGCGCCTTCTACTACGTCGCGTCATCGCAGGGCGTCCTCGTATTCCACGCCTTCGTTAAGAAGACCCGGCGAACGCCTCCTCTCGAAATAGAGTTGGCCAGAAAACGCTTGCAGGAGCTTCTCGATGCATAAAATCAAACCGGCTGTTGTGAGAACGCCAGAAGAGTTGGCTGCCGCGCTGGGGCTTTCCGGCGGTGCGGCCAGGGAATGGCAGATTCAGCATGTTCTGGTGAAGCGGCTGAAGGAGGTCGCGCGACGGCTGAAGATCACTCACGCGGAGATCGCGAGGCGGGCCGGCACCTCGCGAACCAGGGTGACCGCGATCCTGAACGACGATCTCGAACATGTATCGAGCGACCTTCTGATTCGCATCCTTGCGGCTCTGGGTTATCGCGTGAAGGTCTCCGTGGTCAGAGCGGACAGGGCGTAGGTATTGTGATTGATGCCGATGATCGCGGCGGGGATCATGTGTATCTATGTCTGGCGGGTTACGCTTGTGATGACGTGATGAGTCGCTTAGCCAGCTATCAAGCCAAAACTAGGATTGATGGTTGTAATCACATCGCCCATGGGAACGCCTTGTCCTACTTTCAAAACAGTCCACGACCTGTCGTTTTCTCGATGGCCGACATGGTGAATAGTGCTTGTGTAATAGACCGTGTCACCGTTGAAGGTGGGTCTGTAGCACACACATGTTATTACAGCTACCGAGATGTATTCACTACCGGGAGACAAATTGTCGTTAATGTAGTTCTGGCTTCTGTTGAGCTCAATTACAGTACAGTTCTCTTGTTGTGGAAGCACCACTGACGGGAGTGGAGCTAGGCCCGCGACCTCTTCAACCAACCGGACCCGCTCATCTATCACGTGGGTCTTGTTCTCCCCAGAAAAGTGCATAATGGATTTGATCCTCACGCCCGTGGCTGGCGACTTTCCAATATTGGTCACGCAGCATCCAATTCTCAGATTCATCCCGCTTGCGTCGAATGTGATATCGCCAAGAGGACTTATGTTCATAGAAAGCCAAGGACGTTCAGCCAACTCAAATTGAGCGGAGGTAGCATTCGCAGATGTTTCCGCTGCCTGAGCGCTTTTCAAGGCAGCTTCTGAGGCCCTCTTGGTTTCGGTCAGAGCATCGCGCATATGCTGTGCCTGTTTATCCATCGCCCGCCACTGCAAATAGGCGAGGTAAGCCAAGACACCAGTGAAGAGTGTAATCAACATGGTGCTCGCTCTTCCCCACCAATCGGCCGGCGGGAGATCGTTGCCTTTTGTACCGGAGCTTTGTTGGTTCTTGGATGCTACTTCGGTAGACGGTTTGTTGACAGAGGAGACAGGAGGATTGGCCGAATTGTGATCGCGTCCTTTTTCGTTCTGCTCTGGGACAGCCTTTGCCTGATCTGTTTGAGCGGTTCTAGCCGGAGTTCGGGATGGCGGCTGTGATTAACCGGTCAACAGTGGAACGAGCAATGCGACGAGCGTTAGCTTCGTCATGTGGCCGATTCTCTTTCCGCTTCGTCAAAAAGGAAATCGAGCTTGTCCATGGAGGAGTCGGCATCCAACTGTTCGTTCCAGCGCCTTTGTTCGTGCGCGTGAAACGATTGGATGATGCGCCAGTATTCTTCCGGGGAGAGGTCATCGATACTCGCCTCGATCTCCTCGACTCGGCTCATGCCTGGAGTCTATCACCATGCCGTATTGGGGTTTCATGCCTCTCGGCCGAAATGCCTTGAAGGACGGCGTGCCCGGTGTTATATTGTGATATAACTGATCTCGGGGAGGTACGCCAATGCACAAAACCAATCTCCGCAAGGTCGGTGGCTCGGTCATGCTGGCCGTGCCGCCGGCCATCCTTGACCTGTTACATCTGCGGGCGGGGGCCACGGTCGGCGTGGCGGTCGATGGCGGGCGCCTGATCGTCGAACCGCAGCGGGTGCGTTACACCCTTGATGAGTTGATGGCTCAATGTGACGCCTCGGCCAGGCGGACCGCCAAAGACCGGGAATGGCTCGACGCCAAACCGGCCGGTGGTGAGCTGCTGTAATGGAGCGCGGTGACATCTACCTGGTGTCGCTCGACCCCTCTTCCGGGCATGAGCAACAAGGCACGCGCCCCGTACTGGTGGTGTCGCCGGCCGCCTTCAACCGGCTGACGAGGATTCCGGTAGTGCTGCCGATTACCGGCGGCGGAAACTTCGCCCGCACGGCTGGCTTTGCCGTGTCGCTGGCGGGAGCGGGGACGAAGACGACGGGCGTCATCCGGTGTGACCAGCCCCGCGCCCTTGATCTCGGCGCACGCCACGCCCGCAAGCTGGAAAGCGTGCCGGCGGCGATCATGGATGAAGTGCTGGCGAGGCTGGCCCCAATTTTCGAGTGAGATTGCCGCAAGCCGGTCTTCCGACCGGCTGGACCCGCTGAGAGCGGGTCCGCAGGCTGAGAGCCTGCCCCACTTCGAATCGTCGTCGGTTGCGAAGATTCCCGGGTGTCGTAGTTGCTTGTCTAACTCAGGGCACTTGATTGATCAAATCTGGGTCATTACCGGTCAGACGAGGTGGTAATGCCCGTCGCGTTCGAGCAATTCGACCGGGATGCCGAAAAGGGCGCCGAGGCGATCCGCGGTGAGCACTTCGCCTTTGCTGCCGTCCGCTTCGATGCGGCCGTTGCGGAGCAGGATTACGCGGCCGATTTCGGGGATGATGTCGGCCAGATCGTGCGTGACCAGGATCAGGCCGAGGCCCGATTGCGCGAGGTTGCGGAAAATGCGGCGAACGTCGCGTTGCGCGCGCAGGTCCAGCGAGGTGCAGGGCTCGTCCAGCAGCAGAGCGCGCGGGCGGTGCACCAGGGCGCGGGCGGTGACCACGCGATGCACCTCGCCGGAGGACATTTCGGTCATGGAGCGCGAGGCCAGGTGATCCGCCTCCATGGTGCGCAGCGCCGCGGTGGCCGCTTGCACCATGGACGTGTCGAAGCGATGGTAGGGCATCACGCGGACGCTGCTGAAGAAGCCCGAGAGCACGATCTCCAGGGCGCTGGCTTCGCGCAGGCACGCGGCCACCAGATCGTTGGTGATGATGCCCAGCAGGCCGCGCAGCTCGAAAATGTTCCAGCGTTCCTGACCGAGAATGCGCAGCGATGCGTCAGGCCGCGCCAGCGGATAGCACTCGCGAGTGATGGCCTTTATGAAGGTGGATTTGCCGCAGCCGTTGGGGCCGAGGATGGCGACGTGCTCGGCGGGCTCGATGCGCAGCGAGACGTCGCGCAGGGCCGGGCGCTCGCCGCGCATGATGGAGACGTTGCGGAATTCGATCAGGGCCGGGGGATGCTCGGGCATTCCCTATCAGGATGGCAGAAGGGAATGCCCGGGAACGCGGCTGGCGCCGCGTGTCCTGCCCACATCACGGATAGAGGCCGCGGAGCTGGGTTGCTTCGGCGACGCGGCCGATGCCGAGCATATTGGCCGCCGTGCGCATGGAGACGCGGCGCTCCAGACGGATCCTGAGCACGTCGTTGAAGGCGGTCTTCATCACCTTCTCCAGCCGGTTGTAGACGTCCTGCGCGTCCCAGAACAGATGCGACTCGTCCTGCACCCATTCGAAGTAAGAGACGGTGACGCCGCCGGCGTTGCAGAGGATGTCCGGGATGATGAACACGCCCTTGTCTTCGAGAATGGCGTCGGCCGCCGGCGTCAGCGGGCCGTTGGCAGCTTCGGCGACGATGCGCGCCTTCACGCGTCCGGCGTTCTCCTCGTGGACGGCGCTTTCGAGCGCGGCCGGGACCAGGATGTCGCATTCGAGCGCGAGCATCTCGGCGGGCGTCAGCGGCTCGGCGTCGGGGAATCCGGAGACGCGGCCGGTGGTCTCCTTGTGGCGAATGAGCTTGGGAACGTCGAGCCCGCGCCGGTTGTAGATGCAGCCGGTGGAATCGTTGACGGCGACCACGCGCACGCCCAGCCCGTGCAGCAGTTGCGCGGAGATGGAGCCGGCGTTGCCGAAGCCCTGCACCACCACGCTCATTGTCTTGGGATCGAGATGCAGGTGCTCACACGCGGACAGGATGGTGTAGAACACGCCGCGGCCGGTGGCTTCGTTGCGTCCCAGCGAGCCTCCCAGACTCAGCGGCTTGCCGGTGACCACGCCGGGAATGGTGTAGCCGCGGGTCATGCTGTAGGTGTCCATGATCCACGCCATGGTTTGCGAGTTGGTGTAGACGTCGGGCGCGGGGATGTCCTGTTCCGGGCCGATCAGCGGGAGAATGGCGCTGGCATAGCGGCGGGTGAGGCGCTCCAGCTCGAGCTGCGTCATGACCTTGGGGTTGCAGGTGACGCCGCCCTTGGCGCCGCCGAAGGGGATGTTCACCACGGCGCACTTCCAGGTCATCCACGTGGCCAGCGCCTTCACTTCGTCGAGCGTGACATTGGGGTGATACCGGATGCCTCCTTTTCCGGGGCCCCGGACGGTGCTGTGCTGCACCCGGTATCCCTCGAAGCGCCGGACGGTGCCGTTCTCCATGCGAACGGGGATGGTCACGGTGAGGATCCGTTCCGGATACTTGATCATTTCGCGGGCGCTCAATTCCATTCCGAGCGCATCCGCCGCAATCTCGAAGTTCTCGATCGCGATTTCGTACGCGTTCTTTTCCGCTGTCGCTGCTAACATGGCAGCCTCCTTTCGAAATATGAGACCTGATGACGGGCCGCGCCGGATCTGCCGCGCGCGGGTGAGAAGAGAGACGATTCGAGCGTTGCCCACGGTTTGAGAAGAGGTGTGGAAGTACCGGGGAGAGGCATGCGGCGGGGCCGCGTGGGGCGGGCTGACTGCCGGCTTGCGGCCGGCGTGAAACCGGAACCATCTTTTTACCTCCAGCAGCCCGGGTGCGGGATGCTGAACGCAGAACGCTCGTGCCGGGGCATGTTACGCCGCGGGCACTCCACTATGGAGCCGACTCGATCATAGCATGGGTGGGGGGGATTTCGGGCCGCAAGACCGCGCGCCAGTTGGTGCTGTTGACCTCTCAGGGTTCAGGCGGCAGGCCGTGGAAGGACGTCCCGTTCGATCTGCCGGCTCAAGGCGTCCTCCGCGATGGCCAGGTCGTACTTCGCCTGGAGATTCATCCACATCTGGGCGGAGGTGCCAAAGTATCGGCCCAGCCGCAGGGCAGTGTCTCCGGTAATGCTTCGCTGGCCCTTGATGAGGAGCCGATCCGGTTTGCGGGCACCCGCAAAGCCGGGGCGAGGGCGTTCACCGTGAGTGGGGTAGGGGCGCGGAGGCCTCAGCTCTTGCGGACGTCGCGGTGGGTCTCCTTGACCTTGTAGCCGGCTTTGGCCAGCCGCCTGGCGATCTCGCTGGCGATCATCACCGAGCGGTGATGTCCGCCGGTACAACCGAAGGAGATGGTCAGGTAGCTCTTCCCTTCCTGCACGTAGTGGGGGATCAGATAGACCAGCAGATCGGCGATACGGTTCACAAACTCTCCGGTCTGCGGGAAGGACCGAATGTAGCGGGCCACGCCGGCGTGGCGGCCGGTCTTGTTCCTGAACTCGGGAATGTAGTGCGGATTAGGCAGGAAGCGCACGTCGAAGACAAGATCGCTGTCCATGGGCAGCCCGTAGCGGTAGCCAAAGCTGGCCACTTCGATGCGCAGGTTCGATTCGTCGCGCTCGCCGGAGAATTTCTCGCCGACGATCTCGCGGAGCTCGTGGACGTTGAGCCCGGAGGTGTCGATCACCAGATCGGCGGCCTCGCGTATCGGTTGCAGACGCTCGCGCTCGCTCTGGATGCTCTGGGCCACCGAGAGGCCGGCTCCGAGCGGGTGGGGCCGGCGGGTCTCGCTGTAGCGGCGCATCAGGGTTCGCTCGTCGGTCTCGAGGAAGACCAGGCGCACCGGGACCTTGCGGCGCAGGCTCTTCAGGAGGGCGGGCAGTTTGTCCAGATCCCCTCCTTCGCGGACATCCACCACCAGGGCGGCATGGCGCACTTCATGGGAGGAATGCACGAGTTCCGCGAACTTGGGGATCAGGCCGACCGGCAGGTTGTCCACCGAATAGTAGCCGAGGTCCTCGAAGGCGCGCAGAGCGGTAGCCTTGCCGGCCCCGCTGAACCCGGTCAGGATCACCAGTTCCGGGGCGTCGGAGCCGCTCTTTCGGCCGGCCTTGCGGCGGGAGGAGTTCCTGGGCTGCGCCACTATGACCACTCCCTTACGGTTGTGGCTCGGCAACTGAGCGACAGCGAGCCGGGTACACGATGCAGCGAAACGGCAAGCCATCGGCAGGGCGGCCTGAGAGGCCGCCGCAGGCCGAGAGCCCAATGGCACGTGACTTTCCCATCGCTGAACACCTGCACAGAGTTGTGGGGCAGGATTGTATCCTGCGCGCGGGTTTGTAACCCGCGCACGGCGCCGATTGGAAATCGGCGCGCAGGTTGCAAACCTGCCCCACATCCTGAACTGACACCCTTCCTCGTCTCCGGTGAAAAGTTAAGTGCCATTGGGCTGAGAGCCTGCCCCACATCGAGCCATCGCGGGCTGGTAGTACAGCGCAGCATTGCCGCAGCCACTCTAACTGAGGGCACTAGCTCTCGATCAGATCGAAATGGCCGTCCTTGCGGCGGAGCAGCACGTTCCGCCGTCCGGAGCCCGCCTCTTCGAAGACCAGGTAGTCTTCGGCCTCGTCGATTTCGAGCATGGCCTCGTCCACGGTCATCGGTTTGAGGCGGTGGTCCGGAGTGTCGGACTGGCCGGCCCGAAAGACTTTCGGAGTTGCGCGCTTCGCCGGGGCCGCGGTTTTGCTCTTCGCGGGTTTGGCCGGGGCCTTCGGAGCGGCGCTCTTCTGTGGGGGCTCTTCTTTGTGGCGCTTCGTATCGCGCCACCTGGCGCGCAACTTCGCCAGTTGCTTCTCCAGATTGTCGACCGCGCCGCTTACGGCGGTGAAAAGGTCGGCATCCGCGCCCACCGCGGCCATGTGGTGGTCCCACACGTTGACGTTGATGCGGGCCTGGTGCAGGAACCGCTCCTTCGTCACCATGACGTGCGCCTCCGTGTCCCCGCGACCCAGCAGTTTGGAGATTCGCGCAAGTCGCGCGTCCAGCTTCCTGGCCTGTTTGGGCGGGAATTCCGCCTCCCTGCCCGTGTAGACAAGTTTCATCGAAATCACCTCCGGCCGGAGATCTCAGGTTCGCACGCGCCGTTGATGGGTGGAGGGAATGCGCATGTCCTCGCGGTACTTGGCCACGGTCCGGCGCGTGACATCGATTCCTTCGCCTCGCAACCGCGCGGTGATCTGCTCATCGGTGAGCGGCTTGGCGTGGTCCTCCTCCTCGATCATCTTCTTCACCCTGCGCTTGAGAATCAGCAGAGGGGTTCCGCTGCCGGCCGCGCCCTGCACGGCTTCCGAGAAGAAATAGCGCAGCTCGAACACGCCCTGCGGCGTATGCGTGTATTTGCCGGCCACCGCACGGCTCACCGTGGAAGGATGCACCCCGATCTCTTCGGCCACTTCCTTGATCATCATGGGCTTGAGATAGTCGATTCCCTTCTCTAGGAAATCCAACTGGCGCCGCACGATGGACTGGCAAACCCGCAGGATGGTGTGCTTCCTCTGCTCGATGTTCTTCATGAGCTGCAGCGCGGAAGCGTACCGCTCCTTCACGTAGTTGCGAACTTCCTTGCTGGGCTCCTGGTCGCGGTCGAGCATGCGCTTGTACTGCGCGTTCAGCCGGAGCTGCGGAAGGTCGTCCTCGTTGAGCTGGATCAGATACTCGTCACCGTCCTTGGAAATGTAGACGTCGGGCTCGATCTGCCGCGCGCCGGGAGCCGAATAGCGCAGGCCCGGCCAGGGATCCAGCCTGCGGATGACGCTCACCGCGATCTGGATGTGCGCGGGAGGCCGGCCCAACAGGCGCGCCAGGTCGCGATACTGCCTCGATTGCAGCAGCTTGAGATGCTGGTCCACAATCTGCCAGGCCACGCCGCCGCGCGCGTTCCTGCTCTCCAGTTGCAGCAGCAGACACTCGCGCAGATCGCGGCCGGCGATGCCCGCCGGGTCCAGGCTCTGCACCACGCGCAACGCCTCTTCCATCTCCGCGGCGGTGCGCCCGTCCGATTCGGCGATTTCCTCGAGCGACGCGGTCAGCCGTCCGTACTCGTCCAGATTGCCGATGATGCTGACCGCGGCGTCGCGCACGGCCTCGGGCATCAACAGAACCGAGAGCTGCGATTGCAAATGGTCCGCCAGAGTGATGGGGGAGGACAGGAAGGTCTCGAAGGAGGGTTTCTCGACGGATTCCGACGCCGGGCTCTTGTACCCCGGGTCCAGATAATCGTCGAAGAAAGAGCCGAAGTCGATCTCATCGAAGGGGTCCTTATCCTCCCTCGTCTCGGGCGTTTCGGGTGTCTCGACGGCGAGCGGTTCGGCCGGCTCCCCGGAATCGGCTTGCACAATGGTGGCCGCCGCGTCCTCGGGCGCCACCGGCTCCGGCGATTCCACGGCGCCCTCGGCCTCAACCGCGGCCCCATTCATGCTCAGCGCTTCCAGAATGGACTGGTCCGACGGATCGGCCACGCGCTCGTTTTCGAGCAGCGCCTGCACTTCCTCCGGCGTCAATTCCTCGCCCGCTTCGGCGGACTCCTCCAGAACCGGGTTCTCGGCGATCTCCTGAACGATCATGTCCTTCAGCTCGAGGCGGTTGAGCTGCAGGACCGTGACCATCTGGACCAGACCGGGGGTCAGGATCTGCTTTTGCGCGACCTTGAGCTGCAGCCTCTGCGAAAGCATCGTTTTCGCTTACATGATAACAGCGTTCCGGGCGAGTAGTACCCGCCTTACTTGCAATTCTGTCGTTAGTATGTGAGTTGTCCGGTCCAATTCACACGTGATCTGTCCGCATAGCCGGTGGGCGGGTGATGCTGGGTGGTGGATGAAACCTGGCAGTGTTCGGCCGCCGAGATGGAGCGGATGATG
>Ga0326728_10005244_pt1 | contig 36888 bp, 28 predicted proteins | sample MB3enrmetagenome_FD_207602 | JGI IMG/M metagenome (GOLD analysis project Ga0326728, IMG submission 207602) | Lab enriched peat soil microbial communities from McLean, Ithaca, NY, United States - MB31MN | ecosystem: Environmental > Terrestrial > Soil > Wetlands > Peat | place: USA: New York...
TGTCGGGAACGAAATAGGCGATGTCGGCGACCTGAATGCGCCGCGACGGCGAAAGTTCGATGACGCCGCTCTTGGCGCTGGCGGCGAAGTCGCGGCCGGTGACGGCGCCGGTGGCGTCCAGACCGGTCAAGGGGGGAATTCCGGGCAACAGATCGACGACCGCGTCGCGCGTGGAAAACTCGCCGTGCACGCTCGCGGCCGGCACGGCGCGCCTGTGGACCGCCAGATCGAATGCGGCGGCGTCCCAGTCCACGCTCATCGCGCCGGCGACGACGCGTCCGCCGTGAATGTGCTGGAGGCACCAGGCGCGCGCGTCGGCGTTGATGAAACTCGGCCACAGCCTGAGAACGTCGACGACGGCGCTCGGCCCGACCTGCATGTTCAGCTTGAGCGTCGTCCCTTGCGCGAGCGCGGCGGTTTCGCCGCTCCCCGCGCCGTTCACGCTCGGCCCGTGGACCGACAGTCGATCGACGATGAACCGGGACTCCCGCGGCAGATAGCGCGCGTCGAACAGAGTCTGGTCGAGGACGATTGGCCGCTCGCCCGGGCGCTCCGGGGCGAACACCGTATCGTTCGATTCCAGATGGCTGACCCACGCGGCCTGCCCGTCGGTCGGCGGCGCGAGCCAGCCCGCGGCGAAGACGTGGGTCGCTCCGGACAACAATTGCAGGTCTTTGAAGCGATAGCGGCCGACCGCCGCGTCCCAGGCGACCTCTCCCGTCGCCTCGTCGACGAGGAAGGGCTCGTGATCCGGGTCGTCGAGCTTGAAATAGCCCGCGCCCAGGGTGAAACGCCCCTGCAGGGCCTGAATCGCCGAATTGGCCGCCAGGCGCGCCTCGATCTTGAACGATATCGGCATGTCCGCCTCGAAAGGCAGGTGGCGCGCGTGCATCAGGAGGACTTCGTCGAGACCGAGATCGCGCGCGGTCAGGGACACCTCGCGGGCGTCGCCGCCGCGCGCCGTGGCGTCGATCGACCAGCGTCCCGCCGAGCCGCGCGCGGAGACGTGGATCGCCGCCGCGTCCGCCTCTTTGTCAAAAGACAGCGCGAGATCGTCGTAGACGGTTTTCTTGCCCAGCGCCTCGTTCTCGACCTCGAGGTGGCCATGCGTGAGCGCGACGCGGTCGAGCGCCTGACTGACTCCGGTCATCGCGTCGATGATCCGGAATATGGCGAGGCCGAAATCGGGCGCTACGGCGGTCGGCGCGGACGCCGACGGGGCGGGCGCGGGCGCGGGCAGTTCGATGGTCGCCGCGGTCGGATCGGCCGCCGCCGCGATCGAAAGGGCGCCGTCGGGGCGCAAGCGCAAGCGCAGATCGAGGCCGTCGAGTTCGAGCCTTCTGACCTTGATCGCGAACGTCAGCAGCGAAAGCGCGTCGAGGCCGACCCGGCCGCCGGGCGCGGAGAGGACGGTGCGTCCCGCGCGGTCGCGGATGACGATGCCGCCGAAGCCGAGCCCGACGCCGCCTTCCATGCGCATCAGAAAGGTCGGGCCGACCGCGATGGCGTAGCGCGTTCCCAGGCGCTCTTCCAGGCTCTGGGCGATGCGCGGATTCAAGCCCCCGACGTTGATCGGACCCCAAGCGACGAGGAAGATGAAGCCGCCGAGCGCCGCCAGCGCCAAGGCGAGGGCGAGCCCGCCGATCCCCAGCAACGCGCGCGACACGCCGCGCCTCGCCGCGAAACGCCACGAACGGGGCAGAGTCCGCCCTTCCCCGCTGTGCAGCAGGCGCTGCATCGCCGCTCGGGCCTTGGACCGTGCCGCTGCGTCGATTCGGTCGACCAACCCTCTGCCGTCTCCGCTCGCCTAACCAATCAGATCAACGCGTTCGGCCGTTTCCGCCGAGGCGGACGAAGGTCGCGCAACGCCCTCGCGTCCTTCCTTCGCCGCGCGCTTAAGAATCCGGTCCGGGCCCATTGAAGCTCTTGAACCGGCCGCGGCTGCGGGTCAATCTGACGCCTTCGCGCCGCGCAACCGGTTCGGCGCCACCTTGCCGAGGAAATTGGCTCAAACGAGGGCGAAATGGTCAAAAATTTAGACATCGGCGACGCCGGCCCGGATTTTGAACTGCCCGCCGACGACGGGAAAAGGGTCTCTTTGCGCCTGCTGCGGGGCAAGACGATCGTGCTCTACTTCTACCCCAAAGACGACACCTCGGGGTGCACCGCCGAAGCCGTCGCTTTCAACGCCCTGCGCGACAAGTTCGACGCGGCCGGCGCCGGCGTCCTTGGCGTTTCCCCGGACAGCGCCGCGAGTCACGCCAAATTCAAACGCAAGCACGACTTGAAGTTGACCCTCGCGGCGGACGAGCGCAAGGCGACGCTCGAAGCCTATGGCGTCTGGCGGCAAAAGAGCATGTACGGCCGCCAATATATGGGGGTCGAACGCGCCACCTTCCTTGTCGACGCGGCCGGCCGCATCGCGCGCGTCTGGCGCAAGGTGAAGGTCCCCGGCCACGCCGAGGAGGTTCTGGCGGCGGCCGAGGCGCTGCGAGCGGCGTTTGCCAACGATTAACCCTAATAGGTTGTAATCGCGCCTTGGGTCGCCGCGCAATATTCGGGGCCGGAGCGTATGGGCGCATGATGTCGCGAGTTTCCACCCGGCCGCCGAAGCGGCTTCGGTCGCAGTACTACTTTTCTCGCGCCAGCGGCGACGGCGTCCGCACCTTCGCGCTCAGCCCGTTGGCGTTGTGGTCGTCGATCGCGATCGTGGCGATTTCCCTGGCGTGGGGCGGCGCGGCGACGATTTATCTCGCCTTTCACGATACAATGCTCGGCGCCTTGGCCGCCCGTCAGGCCGAAATGCAATACGCCTACGAGGGCCGCCTGGCCGAGGCGCGCGCCGAACTCGACCGCGTCGCCAGCCGCCAGTTGCTCGATCAAAATTCCTTCGAGGGCAAGGTTCACGAGTTGCTGTCGCGCCAGGCGCAACTGGAGCAGCGCGGTTCGATTGTCGCCGCCCTGGTCGACCAAGCCTCGCGCGACCCCCTCGCCGCCGCGCCGACGCGCCCTGCCGTCGCCAGCGCCGCCAAGACCCCGACCGCGCTCTCGGCGATCGGCGCGGCGAGCCCGCTCGGCCCCTCGGACAGCGTGATCGACCCGTCGACGCAGGCGTTTGCGCCGCCGGCGCCGGCCCTGGCGCCGCCGCCGAGCGCGCCGAAGCCGCGCCCGGTCGAAGAACCGCGCCAGCACGTGAGCCTGAAGGCGGACCCCGAGCGCGACGCGTTCGCCGATCTCGCGGCGGCGGCCGACGATCCGGCCCTGGGCGCGTCCGCGCGCCTCGGCCTGATCGCCTATTCGCTCGATCGGATGGAGCGTCGGCAGACCGCCGCGCTCGGTCAAATCGATTCGACCGCGCGGCGCGACGCGGCGCGGCTGGCCGCGGTCGTCGCCGAGACCGGCCTCTCGGCCGACGCGCTCGTCGCTCCGCCGGCGAAGGGCGGCGTCGGCGGGCCGTTCATTCCCGTTGTCGTCGACGCCGACGCGCCCGCCTTCGACAAGGCGCTCGCGCCTGCCGAGCGCGACGTGGCGCTGGCCGATCGCCTGCGCCGGCTGATGCCAATTCTCCCGGTGCGCGCGCCGCTGATCGGCGAGGCCGCGGTCTCCTCGCCGTTCGGCTATCGGCCCGATCCGTTCCTCGGCCGCCCCGCCCTGCATCCCGGCGTCGATCTGGTGCAAGATTACGGCGCGGAAATCCACGCCACCGCGGCCGGCCGCGTCGTCCACGCCGGGCCGATGGGCGGCTACGGCGACATGGTGGAGATCGACCACGGCAACGGCCTGGCCACCCGCTACGGCCACATGTCGGAAATTCTGGTCGAGGAAGGCCAGGAGGTGAAGGCGGGCGCGGTTGTCGGCCGCCTCGGCTCGACCGGCCGCTCGACCGGCCCGCATCTGCATTACGAAGTGCGCGTCGACGGCGAGCCGGTCGATCCCGAGCGCTTCCTGCAAGCCGGCGCGCCGCTGTTCGCGGCGCAATAGGGGTAGGCGGCGCGCGCGCCAAGATTCCTGCGACGGCGTGAAGCGTCGAATCGTTCCTTCGCGCCGTTTCGCTGAGGCCGCCGTCCGGCTAGATTGGCGCATGGACCTCGTGCTCGGACCCACGATCGAACTGCTCGGCCTCGCCATGGTGGTGGCGATCGTGGCGCGCCGGCTGCGCCTGCCCTACACCGTCGGGCTCGTCCTGACCGGCCTCGGTCTGGCGCTGGCGCGCGTCGACGTCGGCGTGACGCTGACGCGCGACGTCATTTTCGACGTGATCCTGCCGCCGTTGCTGTTCGAGGCCGCGATCAGCATTCCCTGGAGCGAACTCAAGCGCGATCTTCCGCTGGTGCTGGCGCTCGCCACGCTCGGCGTCGCGCTTTGCGCCGCCGTGGTCGCAGCCGGATTGACGACGCTGCTCGGCTGGCCCGCCGGATCGGCGCTCGCCTTCGGCGCGCTCATCGCCGCCACCGACCCGATCGCGGTCATCGCGCTGTTGCGCGAGACCGGCGTCAAAGGCCGCCTGCGGCTGATCATGGAGAGCGAGAGCCTGATAAACGACGGCGTCGCGGCGCTGCTGTTTACGCTGGTGGTCGCTTCGCTCGGCGAGGGGGCGAGCGCGCCGACGCCGCTCGGCGTTCTCGGCCAGACGCTGCTGATCGGCGGCGGCGGGGTCGCCGTCGGCCTCCTCGTCGCGGGAATCGCGATTCTGCTCGCGGGGCGCACCAGCGACCATCTCGTCGAGACCGCGCTGACCGCGGTCGCCGCCTACGGCTCGTTTCTCATGGCCGAGCGCATCGGCGCCTCGGGCGTGCTGGCGACCGTCGCGGCCGGGCTGCTGATGGGCAATCTCGGCGTGCTAGCGGACGAACAGGATCGCTTCGCGCTGACCTCGCAGGGGCGCGCCTTCGTCGTCGCGTTCTGGCAATTTTCCGCTTTCGTCGCCAATTCCCTGGTGTTCCTGCTGATCGGCCTGGCGCTGGCGGCGACGCCGACGCGTTCGCTCGGCGCGCTCGTCGTCGTCATCGCGCTGGCGCTGGCCGGCCGGGCGGCGGCCGTCTATCCCGTCTCGGCTCTGTTCGCGCGGTCGCGCTGGGCGATTTCCTGGCCCGACCGGCATTTTCTCTGGTGGGGGGGCTTACGCGGCGCGCTGGCGTTGGCGCTCGCCCTCTCCCTGCCGCCCGCCGCGCCCTATCGCGAACAAAGCCTGGTCGCCGCGTTCGGCGTCGTCGCGTTCTCGGTGCTGGTTCAGGGCCTGACCGCGAAGCCGGCGCTGCGCCTGTTAGGGCTCGACCGCGCGGGCGACTGAGACGCGACCCTTAGCGCCTGCTCCGCCTACAAGACCTTGGCGACCTTGCCCGCGCGCAGCCGCGACGTCTCGGGCAGCCCCGCGCCGATGAGCGGGCGCAAATAACGGAAGAACTCGGCGGTCACGTCGGCGCCCGTCGGCGCGATCAATTCGTCCTCCATCACCCGCGTCTTGCCCGCCACCGTCTCCAGCGCGATGAGGGGGTAGTCGACGGCGTAATCGGCGACGCGGCGGATTGCGACGGAGCCGTTCTTGTCGCCCCACATGGCGTATTGCACCGCCTTCTCGCCGACCTCGCGCGCCTCGCGTTGATCGACGTCGGAGACGCAGCCGACGAACGAGCGCTGCAAATAGCCGAAGGTGTCGCCGCGCACCCGCTTGATGCCGAGCTTGGTCCTGACCTCCTCGCACAGGAGATCGGCGAGCGCGCCGGTGCCGGAGAGCTGCACGTTGCCGTGCGCGTCGTGCTCGAGCTCGGAGGCGAGCTTGGCCAGGATCGGCGCGCCGTTTTCATCGTGAACGCCCTCCGAGGCGGCGATGACGCAGCGGCCGTATTTATCGTAGACCGCCTTCACCTCGGTGAGGAAGTTTTCGACGACGAAGGCGCGTTCCGGGAGATAAATGAGATGCGGGCCGTCGCCCGGGTACTGGCGCGCCAGCGCGGAAGCCGCGGTGAGGAAGCCGGCGTGGCGGCCCATGACGACGGCGCAATAGACGCCCTTCAGCGCGGCGTTGTCGAGATTGGCGCCCATGAAGGCCTGCACGACGAACCGCGCCGCCGAGGGAAATCCCGGGGTGTGATCGAAGCCGACCAGATCGTTGTCGATCGTCTTGGGGATGTGGACCGCCCGGACGGGATGCCCCGCCTTCAGCGCCTCCTCGGCGACGATTCGCACCGTGTCGGAGGAATCGTTGCCGCCGATATAGAAGAAGATGTCGATGCCGTGCGCGCTGAGCACCTTGAAAATCTCGTGGCAGTATTTGCGGTCCGGCTTGTCGCGCGTCGAGCCGAGCGCGGCGGCGGGCGTCGCGGCCACCGCTTCGAGATTGGCGATCGTCTCCTGGCCGAGATCGACGAATTCCTCGTCGACGATCCCACGCACGCCGTGCAGCGCGCCATAGACGTGGGTGACGACGGGAAATCGCCGCGCCTCCAACGCGACGCCGGCCAGGGACTGGTTGATGACGGCGGTCGGACCGCCCCCCTGCGCGACCAGAATCTTGTGCGACATGCGTGTCCCTTTCCGCGATCGAGCCGAGCGCTCCTTCGCCCTGCCTTTAGGGCGCGGCGCGCGCCGGCGCAAGGGAGCGCCGAACCAAAGCGATCGGCCGTAGGGGATTCGGCGGCCCCGCGAAGGCGCCGGGGCGTCGACGCGTCTCGGCGCCGCAGGCTTCGCCAAATGCGTGTATGCCGTAGCGCGAAAGCGCGCATGACGACCCGGGGCGGCGCGCTCTTTTCGTCGCGCGCGCCCGGACCTGACGCAAATCAATGCGCGCCGAAGGCAAACGGCGTCTCCTTCGCAAATCCAACAAAGGGGGGCGATGATGAACGACGCTTCGAGTTCCGTCCGCTGGTTCGACAGCATTCGTTTGGACGATGTTCCCGTGGTTGGAGGCAAGAACGCCTCGCTCGGCGAAATGATTGGCGAAATGGCGTCGCAAGGGGTGCGCGTGCCGAATGGCTTCGCGCTCACCACTCGCGCCTATTATGAGGCGCTGCAAGCCGCCAACGCGTGGCCAGCGTTGCACGCGCTGCTGGACAAGCTGGACATCGCCAATTTCGCGCTTCTTGCGAAAAACGCCGCCGAGGCCCGGCGCATCGTCCGCGACGCGACCGGCGGCGACGCGATGCGGCAGCGGATCGCCGCGGCCTATCAACAGCTCGAGAAGCAGTATGGGGCCAATGTCGCCGTTGCGGTTCGCAGTTCAGCCAGCGCCGAGGATCTGCCGACGGCGAGCTTCGCCGGCCAGCACGACACCTATCTCAATATCAGCGGCGTCGACGATGTTTTCGAAGCCTGCCGCGAGTGCTTCGCCTCGCTCTTCACCGATCGGGCTATCGTGTATCGGGTCAACAACGGATTCGATCACTTCAAGGTCGGCCTCTCGGTCGGGGTGATGAAAATGGTTCGCTCGGATATTGGGGCGGCCGGCGTGATCTTCACGCTCGACACCGAGTCCGGCTTTCGCGACGTCGTCCTCGTCACCTCGTCCTATGGACTGGGCGAAAATGTCGTGCAGGGGACGGTCGATCCCGACGAGTTCTATGTCCATAAGCCGACGTTCCGGCAGGGCCATCGGGCTGTGTTGCGCCGTTCGCTTGGGCAGAAGAAACAAACCATGACGCTGATGAAAGGCCATACCGGCTCAACCACGCACAATGAGCCGACCCCGCCCGAAAAGCAGGCGCGCTTCAGTCTCACCGACGATGAGGCGCTGAGTCTGGCGGGCTACGCCATCATCATCGAGGAGCATTACTCGAAACGATCCGGCCGTCCGGAGCCGATGGACATCGAATGGGCGAAGGACGGCGGCGACGGCCTCCTGTATATCGTTCAGGCGCGGCCGGAGACGGTGGCCTCCCGGAAGTCCGCCACGATGCTCGAAACCTATTCGTTGAAGGGCAGCGGCGCCGTGCTGGCCACCGGCAAGGCGGTCGGCGAGAAGATCGCCAGCGGCGTGGTCCGCGTGATCCCCTCGATTGAAGAGCTCAGGACCTTCCGGCCTGGCGAGGTGCTGGTGGCCAAATCCACGAATCCCGATTGGGAGCCGGTGATGAAGACCGCCGGCGCCATTGTCACCGACCACGGGGGGCGGACCTGTCATGCGGCGATCGTCTCGCGCGAACTCGGGGTGCCGGCGGTGGTTGGCGCCGAGACGGCGACGACGGCTCTCAAGACCGGCCAGCGCGTCACGGTCTCGTGCGCCGGCGGCGAGGCGGGCGCCGTCTACGAAGGCGATGTTCCATTTGAAATCGCGCGCGTCGACCTCGGCGCTGTCCCCGTCGTTAAGACGCAGATCATGGTCAATCTCGGCAACCCCGATCTGGCGTTCCGCACGGCGATGAGGCCAAACGCGGGCGTGGGGCTGGCGCGCATGGAATTCATCATCAACGAGCATATCGGCGTGCATCCGATGGCGCTGATGCATCCGGAGCGCGTATCGGCCAGCGATCGCGCGCTCATCGATCAGCGCGCCCGCGGCTTCCCCTCGTTGCAGGAGTATTTCGTCCGCAATCTGGCCGAAGGCGTCGGCACGATCGCCGCCGCCTTTTATCCAAAGCCGGTGATCATCCGCTTGTCGGACTTCAAGACCAACGAATATGCGGCGCTCATCGGCGGCGCCGCCTTCGAACCGCGCGAGGACAACCCGATGCTGGGCTTTCGCGGCGCCTCCCGTTACGCGCACCCAGCCTATGCGGATGGATTCGCCCTTGAATGCGAGGCGCTGGCGCGGGTGCGCGGCGCGATGGGGCTGACCAATCTTGTGGTGATGGTGCCGTTCTGCCGCCGCGTTCCGGAGGCCGAGCAAGTGCTGGCCGCCATGGCGCGCAACGGCCTGAAGCAGGGGGAGAACGGGCTCCAGGTCTATGTGATGTGCGAGATCCCCAACAACGTCATCCAGGTCGACGCCTTCTCCGCGGTGTTCGACGGCTTTTCGATCGGCTCGAACGACCTGACCCAGCTCACGCTTGGAGTCGACCGAGATTCCGAGACGGTCGCGTTCGATTTCGACGAGCGCGATCCGGGGATGTTGGAGATGTTGCGCCTCGCGGTCGCCGGAGCCAAGCGCAACCACCGGAAGGTGGGCATATGCGGCGAGGCGCCGGCCAACTATCCGGAGATCGCCCGCTTCCTGGCGAAGCTTGGCATTGATTCGATGAGCGTGAACCCATCAAGCCTGCTGCGCACGATCGCCATCGTGCACGAAGCGGAGACGGCGAGCTAGGGCGCCCAGGCGGAAGCATGGCCGAACAGGATTGGCGTAGCGGATGGCTCACGTACTGACGATCACGATGAACCCCGCCGTCGACATTTCGACCTCGGTGGAGCGGGTCCAGCCGACGCAAAAGCTGCGCTGCGCGCCGGCGCGCCGCGACCCTGGCGGCGGCGGAATCAACGTCGCTCGCGTGGCGGATCGTCTTGGGTCGGACGCCACCGCGCTCTATCCGGCCGGCGGCAGTTGCGGTCAAACGCTTCGCAGGCTCGTCGAACAAGAGAACGTCCGCAGCATTGCGATCCCAATCGCCGAAGACACGCGTGAGGACTTCACGGTGGTCGAGACGACCACCGGACACGAGTATCGGTTTATTTCCAATGGGCCGCAGCTCAGCGAGACGGAGTGGCGGAATTGTCTAGAGGCTGTCGCCGCTTTTCGCGACCCGGTCGACTTTCTCGTGGCGAGCGGCAGCCTGCCGCTCGGCGTTCCCGACGATTTCTACGCCCGGGTCGCCGCGATCGCGCGCAGCCGGTCCGCGCCGTTCGCGCTCGACGCTTCGGGCCCCTCGCTTCGGGCGGCGCTCGATCATGGCGTCGATCTCGTGAAGCCGAGTCTGGGAGAAATGCGGGAGTTGACCGGTGAGCCGCTGGCCAATCCGGCCTCCTGCGTCGCCGCCTGCAGGAACCTGGTGGCGGCCGGCAAATCGAAGGCGGTGGCGCTCACGCTGGGCAGCCAGGGCGCGATCCTGGCGACGCCGGAAGGCGCCTGGCGGGCCTGGCCGCTGCCGATCGAAGCGGTCAGCACGGTCGGCGCCGGAGACAGTTTCCTGGCCGCCATGGTTTGCGCTCTCGCCTCCGGCCTCTCGCCGCTAGACGCGTTCCGTCACGGCGTCGCGGCGGGCTCGGCGGCGCTGCTCTTGCCGGGAACGCAGCTCTGCCGCGCCGAGGACGTGCGCGCGCTATTCGAGCACGTCGCGGTGGACCGCGCCGCGTAGAATCCATGTTCTGTTTTCCCCTTCAAGCCGTCATAGCGCCCTCGACCGCGAAGGTCTGAGCGGGCACAATGGCGCCTCGAGCGGAGCGCCCATGGATTCGTCGATCGTCAAGGCCGTCGGCTTCGTGCATCTGCACGTGCACAGCGCCTTTTCGCTGCGCGAGGGGGCGCTGTCGATCGAGGCGCTGGCCAAGCTCGCCAAGGCCGACGCGATGCCGGCGCTGGCGATCACCGACGCCAACAATCTGTTCGGCGCGCTGGAGTTCTCCGAAAAGCTGGCCAAGTCGGGGGTGCAGCCGATCATCGGCGCGCAGCTCACGGTCGATTTTTCCGACGCGCCGTCCGCCGCTTCGCGCCTCAACGAGACGCGGGCCGCGCGCGCGCCGCTGGTGTTCCTCGCGCAGGACGAGGCGGGCTATCGCGCGCTGATGCGGCTCGCTTCGCGCGTCTGGCTCGACCCTAAAGACGGCGACGAGCCGCACATCGGCCTCGCCGCGCTCGAAGACTCGGGCGGCCTCATCGCCCTGACCGGCGGCCCGGCCGGGCCGATCGACCGCGCGCTGGCGCTGGGCTTTCCCGACCTCGCGGCGGCGCGCCTGAAGCGCCTTGCCCGATTGCTCGACGGCCGCCTCTACGTCGAGGTCCAGCGCCACGGCCTAGAAGCCGAGCGCGCGGTCGAGCCGGCGCTCGTCGATCTCGCCTACGCTGAAGGGCTGCCGCTGGTCGCCGCCAACGAGCCCTATTTCGCCGCCGCGGCCGATTACGAGGCGCAGGACGCGCTGCTCTGCGTCGCCGAAGGCGCCCTCGTCGCCGACCCCGAGCGGCGCCGCCTTTCGCCGGAGCATCGCTTCAAGACCCGCGCCGAAATGCTGGCGCTGTTCGCCGACTTGCAGGAGGCGTGCGACAACAGCGTCGAGATCGCGCTGCGCTGCGCCTATCGTCCATTGACGCGCAAGCCCATCCTGCCGCATTTCACCGCTCCCGACGGCGCGCCGGTCGACGAGGAGAAGGAGCTGCGCCGCCAGGCGAGCGAGGGCCTGGAGCGCCTCATCGCGCTCTACGGCTGCGCGCCCGGCCACACGATCGAGGACTACCGCCAACGGCTCGAATTCGAGCTCGGCGTCATCGTGCGGATGAAGTTTCCCGGCTATTTCCTCATCGTCGCCGATTTCATCCAGTGGGCGAAGGCGCAGGGGATTCCGGTCGGGCCGGGGCGCGGCTCGGGCGCGGGCTCGCTGGTCTCCTACGCCTTGACGATTACCGATCTCGATCCCATCCGCTTCGGCCTGCTGTTCGAGCGCTTTCTCAACCCCGAGCGCGTCTCGATGCCGGACTTCGACATCGACTTTTGCCAGGAACGGCGCGACGAGGTGATCGCCTACGTGCGCCGCCGCTACGGCGAGGACCGCGTCGCTCAGATCATCACCTTCGGCTCGTTCCTCGCCCGCGGGGTGATGCGCAACGTCGGGCGGGTGCTGGAAATGCCGCTCGGCCAGGTCGACAAGCTGGCCAAACTCGTGCCGCAGAACCCGGCCAAGCCGGTGACGCTGAAACAGGCGGTCGCCGACGAGCCGCGCCTGCGCGAGGCGGCGAGCGCCGATCCGAAGGTGGCCAAGATGCTGGCGATCGCCGAGCGGCTAGAGGGGCTCTATTCCAACGCCTCGACCCACGCCGCCGGCGTCGTCATCGCCGACCGGCCGCTGGTCGAGCTGGTGCCGCTCTATCGTGATCCCAAGTCGGAAATGCCGGCGACGCAGTTCAACATGAAATGGGCGGAGTCGGCGGGGTTGGTCAAATTCGACTTTCTCGGCCTGAAGACGCTGACGACGCTGCGCAAGGCGCAAGACCTGCTGGCGCGGCGCGGCCTCACGGCGGAGCTGGCGAAAATCCCGCTCGACGATCCCGCGACCTTCGCCATGCTCGGGCGCGGCGAGACCGTCGGCGTGTTCCAACTGGAAAGCGCAGGGATGCGCAGGGCGCTCGCGGAAATGCGCGCCGACCGTTTCGAGGACGTCATCGCGCTGGTGGCGCTCTACCGCCCCGGCCCGATGGCCAACATCCCCACCTATTGCGCGCGCAAGCTCGGCCACGAAGCCGCGGATGCGATCCATCCCAAGGTCGAACCGGTTTTGCGCGAGACCTTCGGCGTCATCATCTATCAGGAACAGGTGATGCAGATCGCGCGCGATCTTTCCGGCTATTCGCTCGGCGAAGCCGACATGCTGCGCCGCGCGATGGGCAAGAAGATCAAGTCGGAAATGGCGGCGCAGCGCGCGCGCTTCGTCAAGGGCGCGCTGGAGCGCGGCCTCAGCAAAGCCAAGGCCGACGAGATCTTCGATCTGCTGGCCAAATTCGCCGACTACGGCTTCAACAAGAGCCACGCCGCGGCCTACGCGCTGATCGCCTATTGGACCGCCTGGTTCAAGGCCCATCACCCCGCCGAATTCCTCGCCGCGTCGATGACGCTGGATAAATCCAACACCGACAAGCTCGCCGAATTTCGCGCCGAGGCGCAAAGACTCGGGCTCAAGACGGCGCCGCCTTCGATCAACGGCTCCGACGTCGATTTCGACGTGCGGCTCGACGCTGCGGGCGCGCCCTCGATCGCCTACGCCCTCAGCGCGGTCAAGGGCGTCGGCGAGGCCCAAGCGAGGGCGATCGTCGAGGCGCGCGGGAGGCGGCCCTTCGCGTCGCTCGCCGACTTCGCGCGCCGCGTCGAGGCGCGCGGCATGAACAAGAAGGCGCTGGAAAGCCTCGCCGCCGCCGGCGCCTTCGACGAATTGGAGCCGGACCGCGCGCTCGCCTTCGCCGCGATCGAGCCGATGCTGGCGCTCGCCCATCGGCGCGCCGAGGAAGAGGCGGCGGGGCAGAACGAGCTGCTGTTCGGCGAGACGGAAGCCGCGCCGCTGCGGGCGCCCGCGCCAGCGTGGTCGGCGGCGGATCGCCTGCGGCGCGAATTCGAGGCGGTCGGCTTCTTCCTCTCCGGCCACCCGCTGGAGGCGTACGAGCCGGCGCTGAAGCGGCTGCGCGCGGTGCGCTGGGCGGAGTTCGCGCGCGCCGTTCACGGCGGCGCGACGACCGCGCGGCTTGGCGCCAGCGTCATCGACCGCTACGAGCGGCGCGCCAAGAGCGGCGCGAAAATCGGCGTCGTCCAGCTCTCCGACCCCAGCGGCCAATACGAGGCGATCCTCTTCCAGGAGGGCCTCGCCCAATACCGCGACCTGCTGGAAAAAGGCGCCGACGTGCTGGTGACCCTGCAGGCCGCCGTCGAAGGCGAGGACGTGCGCGCGCGCATCGTTGGGGTCGAGTCGCTGAGCGAGGCGGCCGCCAAGATCCAGACGGGCCTGCGCGTGTTCGTGCGCGACGAATCCCCGCTCGCCTCGATCGCCGAGCGCCTGCGCGCCAAGGGCGAAGGCGAAGTCTCGCTGGTGGTGATGCTCGGGCCCCGCGAAGGCGAAGTCGAGGTGAAGCTGCCGGGCCGCTACGCCGTCACCGGCGCGCTCGCCGGCGCGCTGAAGGCGGTAAGCGGGGTGGTGGCGGTGGAGCACGTGTAGGCGCGGCGGCCGCTACCTTCCCCCTTTCGGGGGAAGGTGGCCGGCGAAGCCGGCCGGATGAGGGCGGCCGGCGGCGGGCTTGGGGAGGCGGATATGGGCTTTGGACAGGCGATTGCTGCCTGCTTGTCGAAATACGCGGACTTTCAGGGCCGCGCGGCGCGGCCGGAATATTGGTGGTTCGCGCTCTTCAACGCCTTGGCCGACATCCTCGCCTCGATCGTCGACAAGGACGTCATCGGCTATCCGGTGCTTCAGGTGATCGTCGCGCTCGCTCTCATCATCCCGGCCGTCGCCGTCGGCGTCAGGCGCCTGCACGACACGGATCGCTCCGGCTGGTGGCTCCTCGTCGCCGTCGTCCCGCTGATTGGCGGCGTTGCGCTCCTGGTGTGGTTCTGCTTCAAGGGCACGGCGGGAGACAATCGCTTCGGACCGGCGCCGCAGGCGGCCTAGCGTCGAAACGATCCGCTCGCGCAGCCGGCCGCCTTGCCGCGCGCGGCGCCGCCTCCCATATGCCGCGCATGGCGGATTCAGGTTTCAATCCTCGCTTCACGCTCGACGGCGAGGGCGCATCGAGCGGCCCCGGCGCCGCTTCGGCGAGCGACGACGCGGCGCTCGACGCCTATTCGCGCGTCGTCACGGATGTCGTCGATCGGCTCAGCCCCAGCGTCGTGCGCATCGACGTGCGCCGCGGCGGCAGGGCCGCGGGCGCGGGCTCGGGCGTGATCATTTCGCCCGACGGCTTGGCGCTGACCAACAGCCACGTCGTGCAGGGCGCGCGCAGCGTCGCGCTGACGACGCTGGATGGGCGCGAATTCCAGGCGCGCGCGCTCGGCGACGATCCCGACACCGATCTGGCGCTGCTGCGCGTCGACGAAAGCGTCACGCTGCCGGCGGCGCGGCTCGGCGACAGTTCGCGCCTCAAGCGCGGCCAGATCGCCATCGCCATCGGCAACCCATTAGGCTTCGACGCGACGGTGACGGCGGGCGTCATTTCGGCGCTCGGCCGCTCGCTGCAATCGCGCACCGGGCGGATGATCGAGGACGTCGTGCAGACCGACGCGGCGCTCAACCCCGGTAATTCGGGCGGGCCGCTCGCCTCCTCGGCCGGCGAAGTGATCGGCATCAACACCGCGATCATCATGGGCGCGCAGGGCATCTGCTTCGCGGTCGCCTCCAACACAGCGAACTTCGTCGCCGGCGAAATCGCGCGACACGGGCGCGTGCGCCGCGCCTATATCGGCGTTGGCGCGGCGACGACGCCGATCCCGCGCCGCATCGCGCTGCGCCTCGGGCTCGACCAGGCGAGCGGCGCGCGCCTCCTCAGCGTCGACCAGCGCGGCCCGGCCGCGCACGCCGGCCTGCTGACCGGCGATCTCGTCATCGCGCTCGACGACAAGCCGGTGACCAGCGTCGCCGACCTGATGCGCCTGCTCGACGCCGACAAGATCGCCCGCACGGTGAGCGTCGATCTCCTACGCCGCTCGGAGCGAATGCGGCTGTGGATAGGCCCGCAGGACCGCGCCCTGGCGGCGGCGCCGCGCGCGAGCTGAGCGCCGCGGTCTTAGGACAAGCTGTGGATAGGCTGGGGATAAGCTGGGGATAACTCGGCGGTTCAGCGCCGCTTCGGCGCGACCAGCGGCCCCGGCAGCGCGGCCTCGGCTTCGGCGCGCAGCGCCTGTTCGTGATGGGCGATGAAGCGGCTGGCGGCGAAAGCGCCGACGAGGGCGGCGATCAGCGCGGCGACGCCGACGGGACGCGCGTAATTCTCGAAGGCCCACCCGAGGAAATAGCCGCCGAGGCCGAACAGCGTCGCCCACACGACGCCGCCGAGCGCGTTGAAGAGGAGAAAGCGCGGCCAGGGCAGATGATTGACGCCGGCCAGAAACGCCGCGAACGCGCGTAAGATCGCAATGAAGCGGCCGAAGAACACTATCTTGCCGCCGTGGCGCATGAACAGATATTGGGCGACCTTGAGCCGCCCCTTGTCGAGGCGAATATAATTTCCGTATCGGTAGACGAGCGGGAAGCCGAACTCGCGCCCGACCCAATAGCCCGCATTGTCCCCCAGGATCGCCGCCGCCGCGGCGCAGGCGATGACGAGGCCGATATGGAAATCGCCGCGCCCGGCGAACACCGCCCCGCTCACCAGCGCCGTCTCGCCCGGCATCGGCACCCCCGCGCTCTCCAGCGCCACCAGGAGAAAAATAGCGAAATAGCCGTATTCGGCGACGAACTGATGCAGGTGATGCAGCAACGGCATGAGCGGGTCTCGGGCGCGCCGGGGGTCCGGCGAGCAAAAGCTTTACCCCGGCTTTCAGGCGCCGGTAAGCCGTCGCGCGTCGACCCGAGTTCGCGGGCCCCCGATGGGCAAGGCGATTGACAAGACGCCGATGGCGGGCCTCTTAACCGGCCGACCCGCCGATCCGGAGCCCACGATGCCGCGCGCCCCCGACGCCCTCGCCGCCCTCGCCGCCCTGATGGGGGCCGGCGGCGTCGCGCTCGCGGCGGCGGCCGTTCATGCCGACGGCGGCGAACTGGCGAAAACGGCGTCGCTGTTCCTCGTCCTGCACGCCGCCGCGCTGCTCGCCGTCAGCGCCCATGCGCGCGTCGGCGAGGGCTCGAAGCGCCTGCTGGCCGCCGGATTCGCGCTCGCCGCCGGGGCGGTCCTGTTCGGCGCCGATATGACGGCGCGCGCCTTTCTCGGCGCGCGGTTGTTCCCGTTCGCGGCGCCGATCGGCGGGTCGCTGACGATGCTCTCCTGGCTCGCCCTCGCGGTCGTCTTCGCCTTCGGCGCCCAGGCGAAGCGGGCGTTGAAATGATCCCGGCGAGAACGCCGAGCGAAGAGGCGCCGGGAAAGCGCCGGCGCGACGGCCTCGATCGGCGGGCGAAGCGATGAAGGGCGAGATCTTCTTCGTCGTCGACACGAAGTTCTTCCCGTTGGCCGCCATTCAGGCGGTTCGCGCCCTGGCCATGAGCGGCGGCGATGTCGGCGTCCACGTCTTCGTCGACGGGCAGGGCAGCGGCGAAGTTCGGTTCGACCCGCGCATCGAGGCCGAGTCCGCCGGGCGCCTTCATTTGCATCGCGACGAGTTGGCGGGCCTGACGCCCGAGGCGTTGCCGACGCCCAAAGCCTGGCCGCGCGAGATCTACGGGCGGTTGTTCGCTCCGCAAATCCTTGTCGCCGATCGCCTGCTCTACCTCGACGTCGACGTCGTCATCGACGGACCGCTCGACGAGCTCTTTTCGCTCGACATGCGCGGCGCCGCGCTCGCGGCGACCTACGACGTCGCCATCGAAGAGGCCTTGGACGGGAGCGTCGAGAAAATTCCCGCCGACGGCCGGCCGGCCGGCGCGCGATATTTTAATTCGGGCATGTTGCTCATCGACCGCAAGCGTTGGCTCGAACGCGACGTAGCGGGCGAAGCGCTGGCGTTTTTCCCCAAGCGCCTCGGACTGGGCTATCTCGACCAGGATTTCCTGAACTTTCTCTTCCCCGATTGGCTGCCCCTCAGTCCGCGCTGGAACTGCCTGATACCGTTCCTCGAGGCCGGCTTGCAAGGGGCGATCAATCCGCGCGTCGTTCACGTCACCGGATTCGTGAAACCCTGGCACCGTGAATTCGCCGATCAGTATCCCCTCTACGCCGAGAAGTTCGCCGCGATGGCGAGCGCGGCGCGCGTCGATCTCAGCCGATTGCCCGCGCGTGAGCGCACGCCGCGCTTCAAGCGCCTGAAGAAAATTCGAATCGGCCTCTATCGGAGCGTCTATCGATTGGGGATCGTGACCGGCCGAACCCGCGCCCATCTCGATTTCTGGCGCGCTCGCCGCGCTCGATTCGTCGAATTCTTGTCGCGGGCGGCCGAGCAAGGATTGTTCGCCGACGCGTTCGCCTTTGCGCCGCCGGGCCCGGCGGAGCCCTCGCAATACGACGGGCGCACGTTTCGCGTGCGAGGATAGAAGGCGCGCGGCGGACTTGCTATGGAAACGGCGCCGCGCCGAACTGTCGATCGGGCGAGACGCTATCTGGGAAACGGCGGGATGTTTGAGCTGCTGATGAAGCTCCGCTTCGTTCGAAGGCAGGCCAGGCGCCTGGAAAAGAAGCGGATAAGAAAGCAGATTCGGGAGTCGGCCGACGCCGAGGAGGCGTTTCGCCTGATTTACAAGTCCAATTATTGGGGCAGCGCGGAATCGATCAGCGGCAACGGTTCGACGCTCGCCTCCACCGAGGTTTTTCGGGCGGAATTCGAACCCCTGCTCCATTCCCGGCGCGTGGCGACCCTGTTCGACGCCCCCTGCGGGGATTTCAATTGGATGAAGCAGGTCAAGTTTCCCAGCGGGATGAAATATATCGGCGCCGACATCGTCGGCGAATTGATCGACTCGCTTAACTGCACATACCGCGGCGACCCCAGCAAGACCTTCCTGGTCATGGACATCATCAACGAGGATCATCCCAAAAGCGATTTGTGGCCGTGCCGGGACGGCTTATTTCACTTTTCTTTCGCCGACATTTTCAGAACGTTCGAGCGTTTCCTGAGGTCGGGAACGCCTTACTGCCTTCTGACGACGCATCCGCATATTTCGTATAACGTGGACATCAAGACGGGATTGCACCGCGAGATCAACCTCCTCGAGCCTCCCTTCCGATTGCCCAAGCCGGAGGTCGCCTTGCACGACGCGCCGCAAGGCGAAAGCGAGCGCGTGCAGGGCTTGTGGCGAAACGACGATATCGCCGAGGCCGTGCGCAGGGCGCGAGCGTCCGCCCCGCTCTAGCAGCGAGCCGACGAACGGCGTCAATCGCGCACGAATTCGAATCGGTCGACGTCGACGAGGCCCATGTCGGTGATCTTGAGGTGCGGGATCACCGGCAGCGACAGGAAAGCGACTTGCAGGAACGGCTCGGCGAGAACGACGCCGAGGCTCTTGGCCGCCGCGCGTAGCGGGATCAGCGCCTTGCGCACCTCTTCGAAGCTCATCAGGCTCATCAGCCCGGCGATCGGCAACGCGAGTTCGGCGACCATCCGCCCGCCCTCGGCGACCGCGAAGCCGCCTTCGATCTCGATCAGCCGATTGACCGCGATCGCCATGTCCTTTTCGTCGGCGCCGACGACGGTGATGTTGTGGCAGTCGTGGCCGACCGAGGAGGCGATGGCGCCGCGCTTCATGCCGAAGCCGTGGACGAAGGCGACAGCGATATTGTCGTTGACGCCGTGGCGCGCGACGACGGCGACCTTGACGAAATCCTGGTCGAGATCGACGCCGCGCAGGCCCTTGGCGAACGGCAGGATCGCCGGCAGGCGCTCGGTGATGATCTTGCCGGGGACGACGCCGATCGCCTGGGTCGAGGGTCCCTGTCCGCGCGCGGCGAAATCGCCCGCGGAAACGCGCCGCGCCTTGACGCTGTGGCGGCCGACCGGCGCGATAAGCGCCCGCGCGGCGTAGAGTGCGTCGCCGACGATTCGCCCGGCCGTCACGACGCGCGACACCGCGCAGGATTCGAGATCGTCGAGCACCGCGAGATCGGCGCGCCAGCCCGGCGCGACCAGGCCGCGATCGTTGAGGCCGAAAATGCGCGCGGCGGAAATGCTGGCGGCGCGATAGGCGGCGAGCGGCGGCGCGCCGAGCTCGATCGCCGTGCGGATGATGAAGTCGAGATGGCCCTCCTCGGCGATGTCGAGCGGATTGCGGTCGTCGGTGCAGAAGGCGATGAACGGCGAATGGCGCTCGGTGACGATCGGGGCTAGCGCGCGCAGGTCCTTGGAGACGGAGCCCTCGCGCACCAGAATCTGCATGCCCTTGGCGAGCTTCTCCAGCGCCTCGGACGCGCTGGTCGCCTCGTGATCGGTGCGAACGCCGACGCTCAAGTAGCCGTTGAGATCGAGGCCGCCGAGCAGCGGAGCGTGGCCGTCGATCGGGCGGCCCTGGAACGCGGCGAGCTTGGCCAGGCAAGCGGGATCGCGCGCCAGCACGCCGGGGAAATTCATGAATTCGGCGAGGCCCAGCGCTTTCGGGTGGCGCGCCAGCGACAGGAGATCGTCGACCTCCAGCCGCGCGCCGGAAGTCTCCAGATGCGTCGCCGGGACGCAGCTCGAAAGCTGCACGCGCAAGTCCATCGCGGTCGCCATCGCCGCGTCGAGAAAATAGCGCAGGCCGGCGACGCCGAGCACGTTGGCGATTTCGTGCGGATCGCAGATCGCCGTGGTGACGCCGTGCGCGAGCACGCAGCGATCGAATTCGAGCGGCGTAATGAGCGAGGATTCGACGTGCAGATGCGCGTCGATGAAGCCGGGAACGACGACCTTGCCCGCGACGTCGATCTCGACCGCGCCGCGATAGTCGCCGTGCGTCCCGACGATGCGGTCGCCGGCGATCGCGACGTCGCTTCTTGTCAGTTCCCCGGTGACGAGATCGAAAATGCGCCCGCCCTTGAGGACGAGATCGGCGCGTGCGAGGCCGCGCCCCTGCTCGACGGCGCGCTTGAGATAGGCGATCGCCTCGCTCATCGCGCGGACTCGACGGCGAAAGAGACGGCGGAGTTGCGCATGACGGGGCTCCTTAGGGAATGGACGCGACGCCGACCAATGTTTCAGGCTTGCCCGGCTTTCTCAAGCCCTAGGCGCGCAGGCGCCGCATTCGCGCGCAGCGAGGCCGGCCGGCTGGGACTGGGTTTGGGCCATCGTCATCGAATTGTCCGACGCCGGAGCGCGAATCAACTGGCGGGCGGAACGAGGCGGGGCTGCGAGCCTGGGCCAACGCGAGCGCCCCGGCGATGCGACGCTCCCCGCCGTCGACCTCTTGGATGCAGGATTTCCGACCGTTCGAGCCTGTCAAGGACTTTAGCCGCTTCGCGGCGGCCCGAAGGGCCGTCCTTGACAGGCTCGAACGGTCGGAAATCCTGCATCCAAGAGGTCGATGGCGCACTGTGTCGACGGTTCTCGGCATTCGCCAACCTGAGTTCGCCGCCCCGTCCAACGACCCGCCATTGCCAGCGGCGAAGAATCTTGTTTGATACCGGCATGGCCGCGCTCACCCATATCGGCGCCTCCGGCGAGGCGCGCATGGTCGACGTTTCCGATAAGGACGCGACGACCCGCGTCGCCATCGCCGAAGGACGCGTCGTCATGAAGCCTGAGACCCTGGCGCTGATCCTCGCGGGCGAGGCCAAGAAGGGCGACGCGCTCGGCGCTGCGCGGATCGCCGGGATCATGGCGGCCAAGCGGACGCACGAGCTGATCCCGCTCTGCCACCCCATCGCGCTGACCAAGGTCTCCCTCGAGCTTGACCCCGACGAGGCCCTGCCCGGCGTGATCGTCCGCGCCGAGGTCAAGACGCACGGCCGGACCGGCGTCGAGATGGAGGCCTTGACCGCGGTCGCTCTCGCCTGTCTGACGATCTACGACATGGCCAAGGCGGTCGATCGCGCCATGCGCATCGAAGGCGTGCGCCTGATCGAGAAGCGCGGCGGCAAGTCGGGTCTCTGGCGCGCTCCCGAGCCGGCGCGATGACCGGCGGCGCCTTGATCTCGGTCGAGGAGGCGCTGGCGCGCGTGCTCGCTTCGGCGCGCGAACCGTTGGGCGAGGAAAGCGTCGCGCTCGGCGACGCGCTGGGTCGCACGCTGGCGCGCGAAGTGCGCGCGTCGCGCGCCCAGCCGCCGTTCGCCAGCTCGGCGATGGACGGCTATGCCTTACGCGCGGCCGATGCGGCGCACCCCGGGGCACGGCTCGCGGCAGTCGGCGAGTCGGCGGCCGGACACGCGTTCGTGGGACGCCTTGCGGCGGGCCAAGCGGTGCGCATTTTCACCGGCGCGCCGATGCCCGACGGCGCCGACGCGGTCGTGGCGCAGGAAGAGGCGCGGCGCGAGGGCGATACGGTCGCGCTCGAAGCCGGCGTCTCGCCGGGCGAAAACGTGCGCGCGCGCGGGTCCGACTTCGAAGAGGGCGAAGCGACGCTCGCCGCGGGCCGGCGCCTTACCCCCCGCGACGTCGCGCTCGCCGCCGCGGCCGACCGCCCGCGCCTCGTCGTGCGCCGGCGCCCGCGCGTCGCCATTCTCGCCACCGGCGACGAACTGGTCGCGCCGGGCGCGGCGTGCGGCCCCGCTCAGATCGTCGCCTCCAACAATTTCGCCATCGCCGGCGTCGTCGTCGCGGCAGGCGGCGAGCCGATCGACCTCGGCATCGCCGCCGACGATCCGAACGCGCTGGCGCGCAGTCTCGCGGCGGCGCGGGAGGCCGAGGCCGACGTGCTAGCGACGCTCGGCGGCGCCTCGGTCGGCGATCACGATCTGGTGCAGAAGGCGCTGATCGAGGCCGGCATGGAGCTCGGCTTCTGGCGCATCGCCATGCGGCCGGGCAAACCCTTGATCCATGGCCGGCTCGGCGCGATGAGCGTGCTCGGTCTGCCTGGCAATCCGACGTCCTCGACGGTGTGCGCGCTGCTGTTCCTGAGGCCCCTGCTGCGCGCGCTGGTCGGCGACCCCGAGGCCGGCGCCGACCCCAGCGAACCCGCGCGCCTTGGCGCGGCATTGAGCGCCAACGGCACCCGCAAGAATTATTTGCGGGCGACTCTTGTGCGCGACGGCGACGGCGCCTTTCTCGCTCGCCCCGTGGCTTCGCAGGATTCCTCGCTGATCAAGACGCTCGCCCGCGCCGAGGCGCTGATCGTGCGCGCGCCCGACGCGCCGCGCGCCGAAGCGGGCGCGCCCTGCCGCATCATTCGCTTCGCGGCGTTCGGCACCTAACGGGCGGCCGCCGCGGCCCGGAAATCGGCGATCCCGCGGCGCATGAAAGTCAACGACTTGCATTTGTGAATACTTCCCTTGCCCGCAAGCCAGGCGAAAGGTTCGACGGGTCTAACTCAAAGCGTCCCGCCAAGTCGGGCGACCGATGCAGAATCAAACGAATTCTGATCGGATTCACCGGGGTCATCGCCATGAAACAGCGGCCGCCGATCCGCAATTCAACGTCCGCCGCGTCGCCGCTGTTGCTGCGGGCCCTTCAATTGCATCAGCTCGGCGAACTCGATCAGGCCGAGCGTCTCTACAAGGCCGTCCTGACGACGCAGCCCGGCAATTTCGAAGCCTTGCATCGGCAGGGAATTCTTCAGTTTCAGCAGCGCAGGAACGACGAGGCGTCGCGGTCGTTGAGCGCGGCTCTGCGCGCGACGCCGAGGCGCGCCGCGGCCTGGTCGGACCTCGGGGTCGTTCAGGCGACGATGGGCCGCTTCGAGGAGGCCGTGGCCTGTTACGACAAGGCGATCGCCCTCAAGCCCGATCACGCCGACGCCCTCAGCAACAAGGGCAACGCGCTCGTCGCCCTCAAGCGTCTGCGCGACGCGCTCGCGAGCTACGACCGGGCGCTCGCCGTCAGGCCGGATTTCGTCGAAGCCCTCAACAATCGCGGCGGATTGCTGCGAGAGCTGGAACGCCCGGCGGAGGCGCTGGCGAGCCTGGACAGGGCGCTCGCCATTCGGCCGGCCCACGCCGACGCGCTCAACAATCGGGGCAACGCGCTCGTCGAGCTCGGCCGCGCCGAAGAGGCGCTCGCCTGCTACGACAAGGCGCTGGCTTCGGACCCCCGTGCCGCCAACACGCTCAACAATCGCGGCAATGCGCTGATCAAACTGGGGCGCGCGAAAGAAGCGCTGACGAGCTACCAACAGGCGCTCGCCCTCAAGCCCGAATTTGTCGAGGCGTTGACCAACCGCGCCGCCGCGTTCATCGAGCTCAAGCGTCCGGCGCAGGCGCTGGCGAGCTGCGACAAGGCGCTCGCCCTCAAGCCGGACTTCGCCGAGGCTTACAACAATCACGGCTCCGCCCTGACCGACCTCGGCCGCGAAGAGGAGGCGCTCGCAAGTTACGACAAGGCGATCGCCCTCAGGCCGAACTATGCGGCGGCGTTTGACAACAAGGGGGTCGCGTTGCTCCGCCTCGGCCGTCTGGCGGAGGCGAACGCCTCCGCCGAAGCCGCGATCAAGCTCGCCCCCCGGAGAATGCGATCCTACCATCACTTCGCGCAGTCGAAACGCTTCGAACCCGGCGACCCGCTCTTCCCGGCCATGGAGGAATTGGCGCTGGAAAATTCGCCGCTCGACGCGGAGGAGCGGATTTACGCGCATTTCGCCCTCGGCAAGGCCTACGCCGACGTCGCGGACTATCAGCGATCCTTCCGCCATTTCGCGCAAGGCGGCGCCCTGAAGCGCAAGCATATCGACTATGACGAGGCGGCGGTTCTCGGCGATCTCAAACGCGCGCAGACGACTTGCACGCGCGAATTCTTGGATCGCCGTTACGGCTGCGGCGATCCCAGCCCGGTTCCCGTATTCGTCGTCGGCATGCCGCGCTCGGGCACTACGCTCATCGAGCAGATTCTGGCCAGCCATCGCGAGGTCCACGGCGCGGGAGAGATTTCCGATTTCGAACTGGCGGCGGCGGACCTCGACGGCGGCGCGGCTCTGCCGCTGCGTCGCCCCGAAACCGTCGCTGAGATGTCCGACGAGCAATTTCGTCGGCTCGGGGCGAATTACGTCAGGCGCATCGGCGCCGGCGCGTCCGCGGCGAGGCGGATCGTCAACAAACTGACCGAGAATTTCCGCTTCGCCGGTCTGATCGCGCTGGCGCTGCCCAACGCGCGCATCGTTCACGTCCGGCGCGACCCTGTCGACGCGTGCTTCTCCTGTTTCTCGACCCTGTTCGTGGAAAATCTGCCCTTCACCTATGACCTCGCGGAACTCGGCCGCTATTACCGCGCCTACGAGGCGTTGATGAACTTCTGGCGCGACGCGCTGCCGAAAGGGATGATGATCGACGTGCGATATGAGGACGTGATCGACGATCTCGACGGGCAGGCTCGCCGCATCATCGGACATTGCGGCCTCGAGTGGGACGCGCGTTGCCTCGCCTTCCATCGCAATGCGCGCAGCGTGCGCACCGCCAGCCTCGTCCAGGTGCGCCGGCCGCTTTACAAGAGTTCGGTCGGACGCTGGCGTCCCTACGAGGCCTTCCTGGCGCCTCTCCTCGCCGCGCTCGGACCCTCGATCGCCCCCGCCGATCGCGTTGAAACGCCAATGGACCAAGCGGCGCCGTTGCTGTTGGCCGCGTAGCGCGTTTGGCTGTTCTCTATGCTTCGGCCTTGGCCGCCGCCGCCAGGAACGCGCGGCGCGAATCGGGCAGCGGCAGGCCGCGCGGCGCGAAGAGATCGCGCGTCAGGAAGAAGCCGGTGAGGCGGAACGCGTCGGCGATCTCGGCCGGCTCGGGCGCCGGCGCTGCGGCGCCGAGGCGCAGGAACGCCGGCAGCGGCAGCAGCCGCTCCTTCCAGCGCGCGCCCGCCGCGGCGCTGACGGCGCGCCCGGATTTCGGCGAGACATAGACCAGATCCTCGCGCGCGCCGGTCGCCGCGCAGCGCTCGAGATCGAGCGAAAAGCCGCATTCGGCGAGCACCTGCGCCTCGAGGCGCGCGATCAGCGCCGGCGCGATTGTCGCGTCGTCGAGATGATCGGCGATCAACGCCAGCGCTTCGAACAGCGACTGGTGGGGATCGCGCTCGGGCAACAGGCGCATCAGGGCGCCGAGATAGCCGACGCCGGCGAGCGCCAGGCCGCTGGCGATGAGACGCCCGGCCCTCAGCGCCAGCGGTTCGACGGCGTAGACGCCCAGGTGCTCGTCGAGGCGCGCGCGCCACACCAGGCCGAGCGTGTTGCCGGGCTGGAGCGCGCTCTGCATGCGGCTCGAACGGCCGCCGCGCACCAGGCCGAGATGGCGGCCGTGCGCGCGGGTCATCGCCTCGACGATCGCCGAACTCTCGCCATGGCGCCTGACGCCGATGACGATGCCTTCGTCGCGCCATTCCATCGCGCCGCTCCGACTCAACGCAGGGCAAGATGGCGCGGCGGCGGGACTTTGGAAAGGCGCAGCGCGAGGATGAGCGCGGCGCCTGTCAGCGCCGCGAGCAGCGCCGCGACGCCGGGCCAACCGCCCCGCGCATAGAACAAGCCGCCCGCCGAGCCGATGAGGCTCGACCCGACATAGTAGAAAAAGAGATAGAGCGCCGCGGCCTGCGCGCGCCCGCGGTCCGCCCTGAGGCCGACCCAGCTCGAGGCGATCGAATGGGCGCCGAAAAACCCCCAGGTGATCAAGCCGACGCCGGCGACGACGGCGAAAATATTGTCCGGCAGCGTCACGGCGACGCCCGCCGCCTCGATCGTGATGGCGATCCACAGCACGCGCCGGCGCCCGAAGCGGCCGGCGAGATCCCCCATGACCATCGAACTGACGGCGTCGACGAGATAGAGCACGAAGATGAAGCCGATGGCGGTCTGGCTCAATGAAAACGGCGGCGCCGTCAGGCGAAAGCCGATGTAATTGTAAGCGCAGACGAACGAGCCCATCAGCAGGAACCCTTCGGCGAACAGCAGGCGCAGCCCCGGATCGGACAAGTGCCTCTTCATCGGGGCCGCGAGGCCGGCGAAGTCGGGCCATCGCGGCAAGAATCGCCGCGACGCCGGCAGAGCGAAGCCGATCAAAGCCGCGCCGGCGAGCCCGACCGCCCCCGTCGCCGCGATCGCCGGGCGCCAGCCGAACTGATCGCTGAGCGCGGCGACGACGAGCCGCCCCGACATGCCGCCGAGCGTGCTGCCGGCGATATAGAGCCCCATCGCTAGGCCGATCGCCTCGGCGTCCATCTCGACGCTGAGATACGCCATCGCCACCGCCGGCAGGCCGGAGAGCGCGAGGCCGGCGAGCGCGCGTGAGCCCAGCAGCGTCGGCCAGTTCGGCGCCAGCGCCGCCAGCATCGCAGCGAGCGACGACGCGGCGAGGGAGGCGACCATGAGGCGCTTGCGGCCGCAAACCTCGGATACGGCCCCCGCCCCGATCATCGCGAGCGCGAGCGCCGCGGTCGTCGCCGACAGCGATAGGCTGGCTTGCGCCGGCGAAACCGCGAATTCGCGCGCCAACACCGGCATCAGCGGCTGCACGCTGTAGAGCAGCGCGAAGGTGCAAAAGCCGCCGAACGCAAGCGGGCCGGTGATGCGCCAGAACGCCGCCTCGGAGCGGGATATCTTGGGCGGGTTTGGGCGAGGCTGAGGGGAGGCGTCGGCGGACATCGGCGCTTCTTAACCGCCGCGCGCCGAGAATGAAATCGCAAGGCGGGTTGGGCAGCGGGCGCATTTGAATTTCGGCTTTTGGCCCGCAGCGGTCGTTTGGCGCGGCGCCAAAACAAAGGATTTCGCCCTGCGCGACTCCGATTCGGAATCCGGGACGTTTGAGAGACGGCGCGACCGTGCGCAGGCTCGATCTTCAAGCCGCCGTTCTCAAAACTCACAATTCTTGAGGCAAGCACGAGGCGCAATCGATCGCGCCGCCGTTAAGGTTGGGCGGCAGGATCCAACCCGATCGCGCCGTTTCGACAATCAACGATTATATACCCGTCCAGCCCAAGGAAACAGGGCGGCCCAGCGGGACGCCCGTGTGAAGCGGAGCATGTCACCACCCGCGAATCACTTTAGAGATCGGAAGTTCAAGCAAATCTTGCGCCCCGTGCTTGAGTAGGTCTGGTATAACCTCGTTGAGCTTCTGGCGACTTATGACAGAGCTGATCGAGCATCCTTTCCCGTGCGCCAGCATGCTTACGGTCGGCTCCTTCAGCGCCGGCACGCGCTTGATGATGGTTTCCTTATTGCTTGTGGAGACGTTCATAACAAGAAGAACCTGGTCACGGGCGTCTTGGGCTCCAGAAAGAAGCAGGTGGATGACATGGATTGCTTCCCTCTTCTTCTCATCGAGTCGTACATCCTGATTGGCTATCAGCACGGTATTGCTCTCAAAGAGCTTGCCGATAATCCTCAGGCCGTTCGCAGTGATGCTTGAGCCGGTCTCAGTCACGCACACGCCGTAGCGGTAATCGCCGGGGATGTGGGCCTCGGTGCCGCCATAAGAGAACTCGACCGTAACCGGAATGCGGAGCTTCTCGAAAAGTCGTTTTGTCCATCCGGGATACTCGCTTAAAATCGCGCTGCCCGGAGGAACGCGCTCCGGAGCCGAGGTCGCATCGTTCTCTGCGCCGATTAGCACAACCTGAACTCCGCCAAGAGTCCTTCGGCTGTAGCAAAGGTGTTGGAGAATCGCGACTTTTGCATCGCTCTCCAGGATGGAATCGTGGCCGCAGACGCCAAGATCGTACGTCCCCTGCTCCACCAAGCGCGGAATGTGCTGGGGGCGCATGATGGTGACGCGAGAAATCCTCGGGTCCTCAATCTTCGCCCCGTGCTGCCGGGGCGCCCGGAGCACCTTGAGATTTGCTTCTTCAAAGAGCTTCATGGTGCCCTCTTCGAGGCTGCCGTTCGGTAACGCAATGCTTAACATATCCAGAATCCTTTCTGTTGACTAGTGGTAAGATTACAATACAATCACGCAACGTGTCAAACCTTTCGAAAAAAGTTCGAATCTCGGACAGGCTGACCTTTCGGTGTGTTGTAACGTTGTCGAAACACGGCGAAAAACAAAGCCTCGGCATAGGTCCGATAAAAAGTACTATGAGCGGGCCAGGGCGGAAGCGAAAAAGACTGATATCACTGTGACGGCGGCCGCGAATTGACAGCCGACCTGCCATTTCCGCGCCCATTCGGAATGGCGGCGATCCGCCCTTTCGCGACCTCTCCAATCCGGGGGCCAGGATCGACCGTCTTCGACCCACTCCTGCCGTCAATCGAAGCGCGCGCGGATCGCCAATGCGCCGTCTCGCCCTCACCGCCACGAATCGAACCAAATGCGCTCGGAAAAACCGCTCGGGTCGACGGGAAACTGCGCGGAGAGCACCGGCAGGTAAAAGACGAACGCCAGCCCCGCCAGCGCGAGGAAGCCGAGCGCCAGCCAGCTTCCCAGCCGCGAGCCGCCGCGAAAGAAGACAAGCGCCAGCGCCGGCCCCAGGCAAAGCAGCGAGGGAAAGTAATAATAGAAGAATTCCAGCCCCTTCGGATTGATCGCCCACGGCAGATATTGCGAGAAGAAGCCGACCGTGACGATCATCGCGTCGACTTCGCGCCGGGCGATCCACCGCCACGCCGCCACGAGGATCGCCGCCTCGCCGGCGTAGAGGACCAACGGGTTGGCGAGCGCGACGATCGCCTGCGCCGGATTGGCGGCGCTCCACGCCACGGCGCGCGGACCCCCGACATGGAAGAGATACCACACCGGCCGCGTCATTGCCGGCCATTGGAGCCAAAGACTCGAATAGGGGTGCGTCGCCGAACTGCCCGTCATGATCGCGATCATGCGCCGCTGCGCGGCGAAGAATTCGAGGATCGAGCCCTCGTGAAGGAGTTGCGGCAGATAGGTGATAAAATAGGCGAGCAGCGGCGCCGCGACCAAGGCGAGGAACGTGTTCACCGGGGTCAGCGCCGCCCAGGCGTCGGGGGCGAAGAAATCCGTCTCCCTGGCGTCTTCAAAGCGCGCGCGCCAGAGCTTGAGAAGCCCGATCAGCAAGCGCACCGCGAGGATGCCGCAAAGCAGGAACAATCCCGACAATTTGCACGCGCTCGCCAGGCCTAGGCTGACGCCCATCAGCATCGCGTAGACGAGCGACTTCGCCGGCGATTTCCTTTCTTTCAGGCTCAGGGTGAAGAACGCCAGCGCGAAGGCGCAGAACGCCATCAGGAAGATGTCGAGCATGGCGATGCGCGCCTGGACGTAGACGATCGAATCGAACAGCGTGATCGCGCACGCCCACAGCGCCTGATTGAGATCGCGCAGCAATGCATAGGACCAGATCAGCGTCGCGACAAGCGTCAGCGATCCGAACAGCGCGCTCATCGCGCGCCAGCCGATCGAATTATCGCCGAAGACGCGCATGCCGCCGGCGATCAGCAGCTTGCCGAGCGGAGGATGCTCTTGATGCATCATCGCTCCGGACTTGATCAGCGCGCGGGCGGTCGGCACGTACCACGCCTCGTCGAAATAGACGTCGTGCGCGGCGCCGAGGCCCCAGACGAACAGCCCGAGCGAGCCGACGAAGACCAGGGCGCAACACAGCGCGAGGGCGCCGCGCGGGCCGACGCTCGGGCATTTCGGACTTGCCGAAGCGTTCGCGCTCATGTCGCATTCCCATCCTCGCCCTGGCGATCATGCCCTGCCCGACCGGCGGCCGCAATCACGGGCGGAAAACCCGCCGCCTCGCGTCACGCCGCCGTTATGGGCTTGCGCTGAAATGGATCGCGGCGCTTGATGGGCGCGCCTCGCCGGAGCCTTCCATGGTCCAATCGGATCGATCGATCCCGCTCGGCGGCTGGCTGCCGCCGCGCATGTTTCTTCTCAGCCTCGCCCTGCAAGCGCCGGGAATTGCGCTTCTTTGGCCGCCCAGGCCGAGCGCGATCGAACTCGCCGCGGGAGGCGCGCTGATCGCCCTGGGCCTCGCGCTCAATCTCTGGGCCGACGCGACGTTCAAGCGCGCGCGGGTCGAAGTCGTCCCGTTCGGCGCGACGCCGCGGCTGATGGAGGAGGGGCCGTTCCGCTATTCGCGCAACCCGATGTATCTGGGCATGGCGACGGCGAGCGCGGGCCTGGCGATCGCCAGCGGCGTCCTCTTCAACCTCGTGTTCGCGGCGGGCCTCGCGGCGTGGCTCGATCGGGCGTATATTCTGCCGGAGGAACGCTTTCTCAGCCAACGCTTCGGCGCCCAATACGAGTCCTACCGCCGGCGCGCGCCGCGCTGGCTCGGCCTGCCGGATCGATAAAGCGCAGGCGGCCGATTGACGGGCCTCAACGACCGCGCGCGGCGCTCGTGCGAAAAACTAGGCGGGCGCGTCGACGAAAAACCAGCGCCCGACTCCGACATGAAGAAGGAGCATCAGGATGAGAAGACCCAATTCCCTGCCGGCGCTGATGTTCGTCGTCATCGTCGTCCTCGGCCTGGCCCTGGCCTATGGAACCGCCGCGCCGCCTTATTACCATGCGAGCGCGTGGATCGTCATCCTGACGTTCCTCGTCGCCTTCATCGTCGCCTACGCCATCAAGATCGCGGATCAGTGGGAGCGGGTGGTGGTGTTGCGGCTCGGGCGTTTCCGCTCGCTCGAAGGGCCGGGCCTGTTCTTCATCATTCCGATTATCGAGACCGTCCCCTATTGGATCGACACCCGCGTGATCACCAGCGCCTTCAAGGCGGAAAAGACCCTGACCAGGGACACAGTGCCGGTCGACGTCGACGCCGTTCTGTTCTGGAAGGTCCTCGACCCGAAGAAGGCGGCGCTCGACGTCGCCGACTATAACGGGGCGATCAACTGGGCCGCGCAGACCGCGTTGCGCGACGTCATCGGCAAGACCATGCTCGCGGACATGCTGGAGGGGCGGGAAAAGATCAGCGCCGAACTGCAGAAGATCATCGACGTGCGCACCGAGCCCTGGGGCATCAACGTCATTTCGGTCGAGGTCAAGGACGTGCTGATCCCGCCGGCCTTGCAGGATGCGATGTCGATGCAGGCGCAGGCCGAGCGCGAACGTCAGGCGCGCGTGATCCTCGGCGACTCCGAGCGTCAGGTGGCGGAGAAATTCGCCGACGCCGCCAAGACCTACGCCGACAACCCGACCGCCTTCCATCTCAGGGCGATGAACATGCTCTACGAGGGACTGAAGCGGGACAACGCGACCATCGTCATCGTGCCGAGCACCGCGGTCGATACGATGCAGCTTGGCGCCACGGTTGCGAGCTTGAGCACGATGGCCGCCGCGATGGGCAAGGCCGCGCCCGCCGTCGTCGCGCCCGGTCCGTGGACGCCGCCGCCGGCAGCGTAAGCGGGCGTGGCGGTCACAATCAAACAAACCCATGGCGTCCCGCCGGATCCGCGGCCGGAGGGTCGCATTCGACCCAAAGCGGAAGTCTATCGGCACATCGTGAAGCCCCGCCAAAGCGCCGCTCAATGTTCCGCTCACCGCCGGAACGAGTCCGGCGGTCGCTTCGGTTGATCCGCCGCTTGCCTAAGAGTCACCCTCCAGCCGAGTTATTCCGCCGTGGTCTCACACGAGAATTGCGAACCCGGTCCAACGGATTTTGACTTCCAAGTCCCCGACTTGCCGTTTAGCGACGCCCAGTCGCCGGTCGCCAACACGTAGACGAACCGTCCCGTGCTTGTCCAACCGGTCACTTTGCCGTCGGTCATCGTCAGCGCGATGTTTCCTTCGATTCCTTTGAACACCAACGTCGCGCCAAACTTGTGGATGACGGCGCTTTGCGTGAGCAGGACCGCCTTCGGGCCGTCCCACTCCCAAATATTGACATACGTCATGACGCCGCCGGCCAACAAGCCCGATTCGGCGCGACAGCTATGATCTACAACCATGAGGGAATGGCCCTCGCGGTCGCCCAGCGGCTCCGAATCGGCCTGATAGAGCCCGCCGTCCTGACAGCTCCATACGGTTGTATTGTCCCCCGCATGAGCCTTCACAACGGCAATTTGCGAGACGGTCGCCGCCGCTAAGGCGCAAATGGCAATTCTTAGCGCTCTCATGCTCCTTCTCCTCAAGTTCGTGAGACGGAGGTTAAGCCGATCTTCAATACCGCGGAAGAACTGCGGCCTGGATTTGCCGCTCCTCCGCGCGAATAACAAGCGTAAATTGCGCCGCCCCGCTTGCCGTCGTCCAGGACGGCCTCATCGCCTCCGTCACCCAGCTCGGCGCAAAACAGCGCATAGCAAGGTTTGTAATAGAAATCAACTGAAATCCGTTAGACAACGCCACATTAGGATTGGACAACGCCAATTTAGAATGGCGTTGATATTCTTCGACATTTCGCCGGACGAACTTTTGACTACTCCGGCATATTTTTGCGCCACTGAGTGGGGTGAACCAAGTCAGTCGGTTCGCGCGCGTAGGGGCGTAGGGGCGCAAAGGTCCGCTATCCGCCCATCCGCGCCATTCCCCCCGCGCGCCGAGCGCCGCCCCCGCCCCCTACTTCTCCGGAAACTCCAGCCCCATCGCGCGGTAGCGTTCGGGATCGTCGAGCCAGTTCTCGCGCACCTTGACGAACAGGAAGAGATGCACCGGCGTCTCGTTGGCCTCGGCGATCTCCTTGCGCGCCGCGGCGCCGATCGCCTTGATCGTGCGCCCGCCCTCGCCGATGACGATCTTCTTGTGGCTGTCGCGCGCAACGTAGATCGTCTGCTCGATGCGCGCCGAGCCGTCGGGCAAGTCCTTCCACGATTCGGTCTCGACCGTCGTCTGGTACGGCAATTCGTCGTGCAGGCGATCGAACAGTTTTTCGCGCGTAATTTCGGCCGCCAGAGCGCGCATCGGCGCATCGGCGATCTGATCCTCGGGATAGAGCCAGGGCCCCGGCGGCATCACGCCCGCGAGCTTTTCGCGCAGGCGATCGAGGCCGTCGCCGGCGGTCGCGCTGACCATGAACGTTTCGTCGAATTTCAGCGCCGCGTCGAACCAGGCGGCGAGCGCCAGCAGCTTGGGGCGCTCGACCAGGTCGATCTTGTTGAGGACGAGGAATTTCGGCGCGCGGCTGTCGCTCAAGGCCTTCAGGATCGCGCGCGTCGGCTCGCTCAATTCGGCGTTCGGCGCGGCGAGCCCTTTTCTGCCGGCGGCGAGAAGCTCCTGGCGCGCGTCGACCAGCAGCGCCAGCGCGTCGGCGTCGCCCGCCGCGCCCCAGGCCGAGGCGAGCATCGCGCGATCGAGCCGGCGCTTGGGCGCGAACAGCCCGGGCGTGTCGACGAACACGATCTGCGTTAAGCCCTCGACGACGATGCCGCGCACCGTCGCGCGCGTCGTCTGCGCCTTGCGCGAGACGATGGAAACCTTGGCGCCGACGAGCGCGTTGAGCAGCGTCGACTTGCCGGCGTTCGGCGCGCCGATGAGCGCTGCGAAGCCGCATCGGGTCTCGCTCATTTGGCGCTCCAGCGCGCCAGAAACGCCTGCGCGGCGGCTTGTTCGGCGGCGCGCTTCGAGCTCGCCTCGCCCGATTCCGGCTCGTAGCCGTCGAGCACCACCTGCATGACGAAGTGCGGCGCGTGCGCCGGGCCGCTGCGCGCGACTTCGACATAGCGCGGCGAGGCCAGCGCGCGCGCCTGCGCCCATTCCTGCACGGCGGTCTTGGCGTCGCGCTCGGGCTCGACGTCGGCGTCCATGCGCGCGCGCCAGCAGCGCGTCACCAGATCGCGCGCGGCTTCGAAGCCGGCGTCGAGAAACACCGCGCCGATGATGGATTCGCAGATGTCGGAGAGGATCGCCGCCTTCTTGCGTCCCCCGGCGCGCGCCTCGCCCTGCCCCATCGCCACATGCGGGCCGACGTCCCACTCCTCGGCGACCGCGGCGCAGGTCTCGCGGCGCACCAGCTTGGCCAGCCGCATCGACAATTCGCCCTCGCTCGCCTGCGGATAGGCTTCATAGAGCATCTGCGCGACGGCGACGCCGAGCACGCGGTCGCCCAGGAATTCCAGCCGCTGATAGGATTGCGACCGTCCGGGGCCGCCGGCTGCGGGCGCCGAAAGATGGGTCAGCGCGCGCGCGACGAGATCGCGGTCGCGGAAATGATGGCCGATCCTCGCTTCGAGCGCCGCAAGCTCCGCTTTGGCCTTCTTGGTCATTCCCGTACGCCGCTCACGGCCGTCCGGCTGAGGTTGTTCACGAACGTCGCCGACCGCCGCCTGCCCCACAAGGGGGAAGGCGATTCGCGCCGACGTGCGCCTCAATGCACGGCATGGAACATGCGGCTCCAGCGCACCGTCTCCGGCCAACGCCAGAATTCCCACGCCGGCGCGCCGTCGACCGAAAAGAAGATCACTTCGGCGCGGCCGATGAGATTGTCGAACGGCACGTAGCCGACGCCGCCTTTGTCGGGCGGCACGCGCGAGTCGCTGGAATTGTCGCGATTGTCGCCCATGAAGAAATACTCGCCGGGCGGCACTTCATAGACGTCGGTGTTGGCGGTGTAGGGCATCGGATTGGCGTCGCCGTCGAGCTGGATGATCTCGTGCTTGACGCCGCCCGGCAGCGTTTCGAGGTAATGGGGAACCTCCTCGGCCGAGCCGAAATGTCCGGTCGCCTTGTAGGGCGGCAACGGCTCGCGCTCGACGATCTGGCCGTTGATGTAGAGCCGGTTCCTGATCATCTGGATCTTGTCGCCGGGCAAGCCGATCAGGCGCTTGATGTAATCGGTCTCGCCGTCGCGCGGCAGCTTGAAGACGATGATGTCGCCGCGCTTGGGTTGGGAAGCGAACAGGCGGCCAGGCATCGCGGCCGGGGCAAGATCGAGAAATCCCGGCAGAGAAAAATGCGAATAGCCGTAGGAATATTTCGACACGAACAGATAATCGCCGACCAGCAGCGTCGGAACCAGCGAACCCGAGGGGATATTGAACGGCTGAAACAGCAACGTTCGCACCACCAGCGCGATGATCAGCGCCTCGACGATGACCTTGACCGTCTCCCACCAGCCCTCTTGCTTGGCGGCGGGGGCGTTGACGGCCCTCTTGAGGGCGTTCGGTTCGCTCATGGAGAATTAAGCCTCTTTCAGCGGCGACGGTTCGGCACGCCGCGCGCGCCCTGCGCCATCCTATACAAGTCCAATCCCGGCGCGCCAAGCGCCCCGGCGGCGCATCCCTTCAAAGAAAAGAGGCGGCGCGAAGGCCGCCTCCCGGATTTTCGCTCCAACCCGCCCGAGGATCCCCTCGGGACGAGCCAAGCGCGGCCCGTCAGGGGACGAGAATCGTCGAGGCCGTCGTCTGGCGCGCCTCCAAGGCGGCGTGCACGCTCGCGGCGTCGGCGAGCGGCGCGCGCGTCGCGACGCCGATCTTGACCTCGCCCGAGGCGACGACGGCGAACAGCTCGCGCGCCATTTTTTCGAGCCGTTCGCGATCGGGCAGGAACGTGAACAGCGTCGGCCGGGTGGCGAACAGCGAGCCTTTTTGCGCGAGCAGAGCGAGATTGAACGACTCGATGCCGCCCGAGGCCGATCCGTAGCTGGCGAACATGCCGAACGGCCTCAGGCAATCGAGCGAAGCGGGAAAGGTCGCCTTGCCGACGCCGTCATAGACGACATGGCACTTGGCGCCCTTGGTGATCTCGCCGACGCGCACGGCGAAGTCCTCGTCGCGGTATAGAATGACGTGCTTGGCGCCGGCCTTTTTGGCCAGCTTGGCCTTTTCCGCCGAGCCGGCCGTGCCGATCACCGTCGCGCCGAGCGCCTTGCCCCATTGGCACAGGATCTGGCCGACGCCGCCGGCGGCCGCGTGCACCAGAATCGTGTCGCCGGCCTTCACGCGATAGGTCTGACGCAGCAGATATTGCGCGGTGAGGCCCTTCATCATCATCGCCGCGGCGGTTTCGAACGAAATCGCCTTGGGCAGCTTGACGAGGTGCTTGACGTCGACGTTGCGCTCCTCGGCGTAGGAGCCGAGCGTGGAGACGTAGGCGACGCGGTCGCCGGGCTTAAAATCCTTGACGCCCTTGCCGACCGCGACGATTTCGCCGGCCCCCTCGTTGCCGGGCGTGAAGGGCCGCGGCGGCGGAGGATAGAAGCCGGAGCGATAATAGACGTCGATATAATTGACGCCGATCGCGCGATGGCGCACGCGCGCTTCGCCGCGCCCCGGCGGCGGGATCTCGATGTCCTCGAGGCGCATGACGTCGGGCGCCCCGGTCTGGTGGATGCGAATCGCGCGCATGGCTGGTCTCCCCGATTCGCGCCATGATTGTTCCCGCCGAGCGCCGCGCGCAAGCCGGCTGCGGCGAAAAAGCGTTGCAAAACTGCCTTTTCCAAGCTTCGCCGGTCGGGTCGCGTCAAAGCTCCGACATAACCGGCGGGAAGGCGAACCCGGGAGAAGCCGTCGGCGAATTCACGCCAGCGGCCTTGCCAGCCTCGCTCGGCGACCTTATAGCAACCTCCGTTCCGGCCGAGCCGAAACGCCGCCCCGCGCCCATCGTCTAGCGGTCCAGGACGTCGCCCTTTCACGGCGAAAACAGGGGTTCGATTCCCCTTGGGCGCGCCAATACAATCAATGAGTTAGATGGACGAAGGGTAACCGGGGCAGATTTCCGGGCAGGCTTGGCTTGGCTCAAGCCGGGGCGGGTCTGACGAGGGTTGCGAGGTCTGGGATTTTTGGTCCTGGGATTCCCAGTCGGTCGCC
>Ga0326728_10005246_pt1 | contig 36882 bp, 29 predicted proteins | sample MB3enrmetagenome_FD_207602 | JGI IMG/M metagenome (GOLD analysis project Ga0326728, IMG submission 207602) | Lab enriched peat soil microbial communities from McLean, Ithaca, NY, United States - MB31MN | ecosystem: Environmental > Terrestrial > Soil > Wetlands > Peat | place: USA: New York...
GGCAGTCGGTTCCCGAACCTACATCCCTCCTCCTCCTCGGAACAGGAGTGGTAGGGATCGGCTTGGCAGCGTGGCGCAGGAAGAAAGCCTAGGAATTCTTCTGTCGGAAACTTGAATAGTTCTCAAGGGCCGCTCTCAGGGGCGGCCTTTTCCTTTTTCTGCAATGCTAGTCCAGATTTAGGGAAGCATCCTTCATTCACCCTTGCCTTTGTCCCCTCCGTCAGCCTTTTCCGGTAACGCTGGCACATCAACCACGGGCAGGGCTTCCTGTTCGTTAGGCAGCTTGAGTCCTTGCGGCATTACAACGGTTACATGAATGCCGCGTCCCGGTTGCTCGTTATCGAACTCGCCGATTCCCTTGAGCGTCGGAATTGCGACCGATGCAGCCTTGTAGGGATCGAACTCTTTGTTCCCCTTGCGGGTAAGCGCGTGATTCAGGACATCCACGCTTTTGCGCTTCAGTTCCGTTTTCCAATCTCGCAACTCCTGGCAAATCTCGGCTTGAGGCACCTCTCGTTTGAACTTGTTTATGATCCGGCTGACCGAAACGCGGTGAAGTTTATATTTCTTCCCGATTTCAATCGTGGTCATTCCATGCGTACTGTCGCTGATGATGGCCTTCTGAATTCTGACTGGAACTGGAGCTTTTCCCATAGGTTACATCCTCCATTACAATGTAGCTACACTGTGACTACGTTGAAACTTCACCCTCCCTTGACTTTTTTCTCGGGCTCTAAAGTGACAAGTTCCCGATCCTGAATCTCCGCAAAGGGGAGAAAATGGGTTAGCCTTGCGCTTGCCACCTGTCCTGCCTCGAAATGAAGGTCCAGAGTGCCTGTGAATCGGGCTTTCTCCAGTTTGTTGAGCAAGGGTTGAAGATTTTCGCTCATATCAATCGAGCCTCGAAAAGTTCGTATGCCCGCACTTGGGGCATGTCCAAGTCAACTCACCGGACAGGCTCCAATCGGCTGTCCAGGTCTCGGGATTGAAAACCGCATTGCATGATTCGCAGTCGAAGGGAAACCAATGCGGGGAGCGCTTTCTTCTAGGATTCGGTTCCTGCAAAGTGTCGATCATAGGCCCCCCTTCCCCTTATGCCTAAAACTGGTCTGCGGTCGATTCTTGGTCGAAATTCGACGGCTGGCGAGGCGTATCCGCGGCCTTAAAGCTCCCTACATTGACGTGGCCGGCCATTTTCGGATTCTTTCCCATCCGGTATCCCATGAACTGGCAGGTTTTGCTCGCGCACTCTCGGACAGGTTTCTCGCTCCCGCCCATGCAGTAAACGCAAAATTGCCGGATCAGCTTTACCGATGGCCGGCCTTCCCCGAAGCGGTAAGGGTAAAAGACGCACTGATACACGCTCTTATCTGGGCTCCAGAGCTTATCTCCGCCGCAATCGTGCACGTCGGCAAATCCGCCAGTGCAATCGATGCAATGCAGCCGGATCGCCCGGCCCGGTGTGAATCTTTTGGGGGATATGTCGTCTTCCATGCCTACCTTCTTATCTTTGAATACAAAGCTGTAACCGATTTCGAAATTTGTTCGCGTGCGCCAGCCAGCCTCCGGATTTGAGACCGGCCGGCCAGGGGAGTTCCGACCGGGGGCTTTGACAGGGACTCCAGCAAGGTACTGAAAAAGCAAAAAACACTGTGCCCATTTTTGTGCCCACCCTGAGTGACACTGGGCACAATATCGGTAGCATTCAGTATCAGGACGAGAAAGGGAGAGAGGGGCTTCAAACCCGCGTCGGTATTGGCCTGTAGCATTCCGTATCACTGAGTGACAGAGATAGGAAATAGCCTCCCGCACTTCTGTTAACCGAAGGGTTGTAGGTTCGAGTCCTACCTGAGGAGCCAGTAAACAAATCACATTAAAATCAACAACTTCCAGCATCGTCGTGTCAGACTCTGACCGCTTGTTTTCGACGGTCTAAGCCAGAACTATGCTAGTTCTTCAATCCTTCACTTGTGTTGCTCGCCGCTCGCTTTCGGAAAGTCGACGGTGTTCTGCTTTTCGAATGGGATCTTGGACAGGTACGGATCCAGATTGGAGACTTTTTAACCCCTTCCGTTGGAATCAAATCCGAGGAGACAAAATGAGGCGTTTTTTTTGCGCTCCATCTTCTTCTCGGCACGGCCGTGGCGATCATCCAAACCACCCGTGAGGCGGGCATGACTCGTCTCAGTGCTCGGCCTGAAGGCATGAAGCCCGTGACGATCGAGATCGACTCCCGGCTCGTCCCTGCCGAAAAGAAGCAAGCAGGCTAGCCACCATCTCCGTCTTTCCAAGAGGTACGAACTGCACGGCGGCGGTAGCGCTTATCGGATAAACGCCCGAAAAGTTCGAGGGAGCTTTGTCGTTCTCCGTACTCGCATACACGCAAGTCACCGGACATTTGAATGCGCACTGGCATTCCCGTGGAGACTGGCTTTTATTAGCCTTGCCTTGTCATCCAAATCAAACTTGATTTTTTCGGGATAAAACGCCCATTGCCTCACCAGCACTTTTACGTGTTGAGCCTCCGAATCAATAATCTATAATTTATGTTACTATTTTCTTCAGGTGAGCTATCGGCGCGAGGCATACAAAATGAGACGCAGTCAAACCCGCGTTTGGCTGATTTCAAGCATTCTATGTTGTCTTCTATCTAGCCTCCGCGGTCAGAATAAGGAAGCTCCTGTACCGCTATTCAAAGTGGATGTGGCTACCGTCTTTATGAAAGTTGCGGTGACGGACCCCCTAAACCGCTATGTAACCGGGCTCGAAAAACAAGATTTCAGAATCTATGAGGACAATATCAGGCAGACAATTACACACTTCAGCACTCAGGCTGCTCCCGTGAGCGTGGGGGTTCTTTTCGATATCAGCGGCAGTATGGGGTACGACCGCAACGAAGGAAGGGCAAAAAAATACATCCGGCCCTTTCTGGAATCACTCAATCCCGACGATGAGTATTTTCTGATCACCTTCAATCAAAAGGTCACCTTGGTCGAGTCTTTTACCAAGCAAGGCGCCACAGTGCAAAATGACATTACCCTGCAGAAACCTGGCGGAAGAACCGCGTTGTATGACGCGGTCTATCTGGGGCTCAACGAAGTCAACAAAGCGAAAAACGAAAAGAAAGCTCTGATCTTGATTTCAGATGGAGAAGACAACAGCAGCCGCTACACGGATCTTGAGGTTCGCGAGTTCTGCCGGGAATCCGACGTTCAGATCTACACCATCGGATTGGGAGGCCCTTTGGGATACGGACGGAGCGTGCTGGAACAGTTTGCAATTATCACCGGTGGAAGATCATTTTTCCCTAATGGTATCGAACCATTTGATGTGAACTATTGCATGGATCTCATTCAAACCGAGCTGCGCCATCAATACCTGTTAGGTTATGCGCCGAGCAACCAAGTCCATGATGGGAAATGGCGGAGAATCAAGATCCAATTGGACGCGCCACGGGGTTTTCCAAAGCTGAGCATTCGTTCAAGGAATGGATACTATGCCCCCAAATGACCCGTACGGGAGATCCTGGTATTTGGAAGCCACTTCTTGATGACTGCTGGTCATCGCTGGAAATTAGTCACGGCTGTGGTTTGTGACCGCTTTTTAAGCTGTTGATAAGCTTAAACTGTGACCCAGCGTTTTCCACTTTTTGAATCTGATCGTGTTCAAGTGCAGCCAACTCAGATCGGCGCAGACCGCAGCCGAGCAAGAAACTATGCGCTGATGCATCTCCCTCGCCACGGAGCTTTCCCGTCTGGACAGTGTTTAGGGGTTGTTGCCCCTGCTCCAGCGTCATCCCGTCTCCCACCCGCTAACCCAAACGCCTGAAACCTTTAAGCCGCTGAATACCGGCAACGAGTTTAGGCATTAATTGACCATGGCTAGTAGACTCATATGCCAGCCTGCGAATTACCGCCAAATGAAGGCTTCCCCCAATATAGCCGACAATGAAGGACAGCCTCTCGATTTGGGGTTAATCCTAGTTCTAAACAGTACCAATCAATGATTTCCTCAGTCCTAAGCACTTTCCGCTTAAATCGCGTTATCACGAGCAACCAGACTCAGCTCCCACGATCATCGACCTTGATCGTCACAGGAAAGATCGAAAAGCTCAGCAACACTGACGTTTTACTGTCAGGGCGCCTCTGGGCTTTGCCTCTTCATAGAGCGCTCTTCGCCACAGCGCGACAGGAGTCAATCGCGCCTAGGGATTCGATATGTCTCCCTCCCAAAATCTGCGCCTTTATTCAGTATTGCGAACGCCCGCAATCCCCGGACTCGGTGAACAGCTAAAATAGTGAGGGATCGGCCAGGACTTGGACTTATACTCGTAATGGTAAGGGGAAGTGTGTAGCCAGGATGAGCACTCACGACGACCAGAACTTTTCCCATAGCACGTTGCGCATATCCATCGCGGACATGATGGATTTGCGCGTCCGGACGAGAGAAGGCGCGGATCCGCCAGCCGGGGCTCTTTACCAACGCCTGCCTCTAAGCGCCATGGCTGTATTGATGACCATCCCATGCGGGACATATGCCGTTTCGATTCCGCAGCAGAATGGTCGATACCCTATCTCCAAAAACTCCCCAGCGGGCGAGGACACGTTTGTCATCGTCTATGCCCGCAAGCCCGACGGTCGGTATGAGGCGATCGAAGTGCTGTTCCAGGGGAATTCGTTCGGAATTGCTCCATTCCGGGAGTTTGCACGACGCTGGGTGGAACAGAACGAAGGCGGCTTGATGACCATCGAAGGCCGGCATGCCTATTTCGCTCCAACCCGCGAGCAATGGGGAGTGGTTCTGAGAGATGGCGGATTCACAGCTATCGACCCCTCATCCATGGTCTTCGAAATTACGCCGGAAATAATGCAAAGCCGCAGGCATCCCTCGAACAGTGGCGTAGCGGCCCGCGTCCCCGTCCACTGCGCGAAAAAACTGCGCCACCAGACACTCCTGCCGGCGTTTGCCCAAGTCGAGTTGACGCTTGATCCCGATCCTGGCCCGGACAGCCGTTGGATCAGTTTCGTCGAGTTTCAGCGAGAACGAGCCTCGCGTTCGCGCCCCCCCAGCATCATGATTCCGGGGTTCCGGAAATGGCTGAAAGAGCTTGCATGCGAGTGCGGGTTCAAGTCCTGGGTTTTCAGGCGAGGTATGTACTTCGGCGATCAAATCGAATGGTGGGGACCCAAAAATCAGCGCCGAACCCTGCACGAAGGAATCGATTTTGCGGAAGGATTGCTGCCCGATTCAAGCATTCGAAGCATCCCCGAGGGAATCCCGGTGCGTGCCATCGCCGATGGAGAAATCATCGCGTTTCTGGACGATTTCCTGAACAAAACCGCGCTTGTACGCCACGCGTCCATCAAGGACGAATATGGGAATGTTTTCCACACATTATTCAGCCATATCCATCCCCTCGATGGGACGTATGGCCACATCATGAAAAGCCAAGTTTTCGGAAACGTCACCAAATCGAAGACAGCCGGCGCTCCGGCGCACCTGCACCTGGCCGGGGCCTGGATTCCTGAATCCTTCCACGCCAGCGAAATCACGATAGACCATATAACCACGGCGTTTACGCCGATCGTGTTGGTCAACTTCAATGGCCTCTTAAGCAGTGGTTAGTAGCGCGAACGGGCGACCGGACGGTCGCCCCTGCACTAGCAGGAGCGAATCCAATGCAATCTCTATCCCTCAGAACGCAAAAACACACCCAGTTTCTCGATATTACACGGGCCGTGCAATCGGCGGTCTCCAATCGCGGTGTCAAGGACGGCATCGTCACAGTCTTCGTTCCACACACAACGGCTGGGGTTACAATCAACGAAAACGCTGATCCCGACGTGGTGTCCGACCTGGCCGACGCGCTGGATAACGCAGTACCCTGGCGGGCGCAATACAAGCACTCCGAAGGGAATGCCGCCGCTCACGTGAAGGCAAGCATCATGGGATCCTCAGTCCAGGTCATTATCGAACAGGGGTTGCTGAGACTCGGCACATGGCAGGCGATCTATTTCTGTGAGTTTGACGGCCCCCGATCGCGGAGTGTTTGGATTCAGACGATCTAACTTGCGATTTGCGAATTACTTGATGAATTGGGAATTGACTGCAAGTCTTTCAATTCCCAATTCGTTGCTTGTAATTGTTACTTCGTTTTTCCCAGCGCTTTCAGAACCTCCTCCGGCGTAACCGGAAGATTATCAACCCAGACACCCAGAGCGTTGTGAACCGCCGGTATGACCATTCCTGGTACCAGGGTAGCCACGTCTTCACCGATTCCAACGAGCCCATAGGGGCCGTACCCCAATTCTGTCTCGACTAAGTGCGTGCTGACACTCCCGATATCCTCGATCGTGGCAATTTTGTAATCGAGCAGGTTGCCGTTGAGCATCACTCCCGTCGCGGGATCGTGAATCACCTCTTCGCTCCTTCCCCTCCCCACGGCCATGTAGGATCCGCCGTACTGCTGCCCTTCGCAGCCTTCCCAGCTAACGACCTTCCCGACGTCGTTGACATTCACGACTTTGGTGATTTCCACTTCTCCCGTTTCCGCGTCGACTTCCACTTCCATGAAATGAGCTTGCCTGCAGAGCCTTAGCCGCTGGCTTGCGTAAGCGCCATGCTGGACTTGCCAGCCGTACGAAAAAAGAGGTTCCGTAAAGGTGCTTCTTTGCGCACCCTTTCCCATCTCCGGCTGTGCCGCCAGCGGCCCCTCTCCGCCTGCCGGTCCCACCAGTTCTCCGATGCTCATTCGTGTAGAGGGATCCCTCTTGACAAAGATGACGCTGTCTTTGATGTCCAGGTCTTCAGGCGTCATACCCGGGAATGCGGGCGGGAAACTCCCTCTTGCAGTCTGGCCCAGGGGTTTGGTCGCGAGTTCGAGAATTCTTTTTCTCAAAATCCTGGCGGCATTTCTGACCGCAAAGCCATTCACCGACATGTTGGTAGAAGAATCGGGCGTCATGGTGAAAAAACCGGGATCGATGTGGGGTCGGTAAAAGACATCTTCTATTTTCATTCCCAGCTCATCGGCCGCGATCTGGCAATAGGCAGTTTCTGCGTTGAGCCCGATATCGCACCTCATGCCGAGAACGTTTGCGGTGCCGTCCGTCCGCTCGATGCGGATCGCAATTTCCCCGGATCCTGCAGAGTCCTCCCATTCATGAGTCCAGGCAAAAGCCATCCCGTGCATTTTGCCGTTTGCGAGCCTCCGTGTTCCCGGCGCATGCCATTTTTCATCCCACTCAATCGCGGCTTTCCCTTTGGCTACGCATTCACGCAGGCTATCCCGCACCTGGAATCCCATGTCCAACTTGCGCTGGTCCAGCCAGGCCATGTCGTGCCCTTCGGCGCCGTCATTTTTCAGGGCAACTTCTATGGGATCCAAGCCAAGCGCATCGGCGACGCGGTCCGTAATCAGGGTGAGAGTGAGGCAATTTGAATTCTGCTCACACCGCGTAGGCACATTGGGACCCTTGTTTACCTGGATAGCTTCCAGCTGCGCAGAGATGTTCGGGATCTTCGTATTCTCACTGACATGATGGAAAGCTCCGAACACCGGAAACCACTGATTGGCCACCAGGGCTTTCCCCTGGACAGCCGTAATGGTCCCATCATTCTTGGCGCCCACTTTGAAAAAATAAACCCCTTCATCCATTTCGCCGCCGTAAAAGTCTTCCCTTCGATCAAACATCCATTTGACCGGCCTGCCGGTTCTCTTCGCGAGCAGCGCGGCACAATAGTAAGGACCCAGGTTCCAGGAGCAGTGACTCCAGCCGCCAAAACTTGCGCCCTGGTAGGGACAGTGCAGCTGGATTCTGTTCATCGGGATACCACCAAACCAGGAGGCAATGGCGCGCTTGGTAACCAGCGGATGCTGGTGTTTCAGCCAGAATTCCGGGTATTCTCCATTCCAGCGAACGATTCCGCAGGGCCGTTCGGGGCCCATCCAGGTATTGGCGCTCCTCTTCGCCTTGAACTCGATGACCCGTTCCGCCTCCGCAAATCCCCGCTCGACGTCCCCATGCTGTTCGAGGTCGAAAAAACCTTCGTTGTAGCGATTCCCGTCCGGATACAGCTCAGGGTTCGCCAAGGGAGCTGATTCTCTGGCCGCTTCCTCCAGGTCCACCACGAACGGGCGCACATCCCAATCCGCTTCGATCAAGCCCAAAGCTTCGTCAACGATCTGCTCCGTATCTGCGGCTACCATCACCCCGACTTCTTCCCCCTGGAAATAGGCGGTGTTCGACAGAACAGTGACAAGGTTCGGAACGTGACCTCCAAGGTTCGCCATGGGTGGGAGCTCCGGATCGTCGTATCGCAGAACCGCCCTGACTCCCGGGAAGCATTCCGCCTTAACGGTATTCACCGATTTTATTCTGGCATTTGCGTGGGGAGAGGTCAGGAATTTGGCGTAGATCATGCCTTGAAGCTGAAGGTCCATTGTGTAAAGCGCGCGTCCACTTGCCTTTTCATACCCATCCAGACGACGCACTCCACGTTGTCCTATCGAGTTGTAAGTTTGAAGCGGGTACTTGTCGGCCGTGAGGTTGTCCTGCAGTTCGGCGATCTTTCGCATTTCATCTTTCATTGACAGCTCCGTGGATTATCGCCACGATATTCCAAATAAAACGCGAATACCAATAATTATTTCGTGGTAGATTGCTGTTATCGGAGGGCAAGGTACATGTCCAAGAAAGCTGAACGCCGAGCAAAGCCTGAGGCTGCGCAGCCGATCTCCCGAAGGGACTTCGCGAAAGGTTCCATCGCCGTCCTCGGCGCCTACACTTCCTTCGCGCAAGAACCGCTCCCTCCTCTTTCTGAAGCGGCGCGCGCGCTGAAACTCGAGATTTCGCTGAGCATCAAATCACTCCTGGACGAGAGGCACATTCTCGAGGACGACGTGAGAAGGGTGATTGAACATGCGGAAAGAACCGGCTTAAAGCTGTTTCAGCCTGGAACCCAGAATTTCCTTTCAAAGCTGCGGATTCGCGAAGCCATGTTCTATGTGGAGTATTCGACAGAGAAGGAATCTCACGAAATCCACACCGCCTACACTCACCGGTTTAAACTTGGCGAGGAGGAATGACAATGCCGGATTGGTATTGCTTCAAAGACAAAGAAAAAATGGCCGAATACCAGCTGACCCTTTCTTACATGCTGCTAACTCAGAAAGTCCCGGGACTGAAGTGCCCAGTCTGCGGCGTGGAATACCTCACCGAAGACTTTGTGATGACTACGGTCAAGGAAGCCGAATCCGCACTCGAAGGGAAATAAGCAACGAGAAACTGCGCCCGAAGGGCGCTTTGGAGAGCGGCAGCTTGCTGCCGCTTTAGGGTGAGAGTATCGATGACCGTCAGTCCTCCCGCCATAACAGAAAGCCTCTGTCCTCACTGCCTGCGCCGCATTCCGGCACGCAGAGTATTTATCGACGACTCGGTGTACCTGGAGAAAAGCTGCCCGCAGCATGGAGAGCTCGAACGGGTTTTGATCTGGAAGGAGTACCCATGGCCCTACGCAAAATGGACCAGCGGGAGACTCGGATCCGCTTCATCTGTTGAGCACTTGCCCCAATCCGACGAACCCGGAGTGAAAGGTTGTCCTTATGATTGCGGTATCTGCCAAAACCACGAGCAGGCCACATGCACCGCAATTTTGGAAGTGACTCGCGAGTGTGCCATCGGCTGTCCCGTGTGCTTTGCCTCATCCGAACAGGGACATGGCCTCAATCCGGACATGAGCCAGATTGAAGGGATGCTCCAGGCGATCAAGGACAATCGGGGCCTATGTCCCATTCAGCTCAGCGGCGGCGAGCCAACCCTGAGGGATGATTTGCCTCAGATTGTCGCACTTGCCCGCAGAATGGGATTTGATCACGTACAAGTCAACACCAACGGCCTCCGGCTGGCCAACGATGAGGACTATGGACAGCGACTAAGGGATGCGGGCACGACCGATTTCTTTCTCCAGTTTGACGGCCTCAGCGACGAAATCTACTCCCGGATCCGCGGAACCGCGCTGTTGAGGACCAAGCTCAGGACGGTCGAGCGCTGTGCGGAGCTGAAGGTTGGGATTATTCTGGTTCCTACGCTGGTCAGGAATGTAAACGAGAGTCAAATAGGAACCATCATCCAGTTCGCCAAGCAGTGGATCCCGACCGTTAAGGGAGTGCACTTTCAGCCCATGACCTATCTGGGCAGGTATCCGAATTCCCCTTCCAACGACGACAGGATTCTGATCCCGGATATTCTGATGGCGATCGAAGAACAGACGGGAGGAGAGTTGCGGGTCGAAAATATCGTGCCGCCCGGGTGAGAGGAATCTCATTGCTCCTTTTCGGCGCTCTCCGTGTTGAGGGAAGATGGGAAATTGATGCCGACGACACAACTCCACGCCTGCAGGTCTGACGACTCCAAGGAGGATCCGGCTACGAGATCGAAAAACTACATACGCCGGCACTGGACCTATCGCGAACCGGTCCGAAAATCCGCAGATCTTTTGGATCGAATCCAGACTCACGCCTTGTGCATTTCGGGAATGGCCTTTCAGGATGCGTGGAACATCGACCTGCAAAGGCTGAGGCGGTGCTGCGTACACGTCGCAACGCCATCCAAGAAACTGATTCCCTTCTGCGCCTATTACATGACCGGCGCCGCAGGCCGGAGATTTATTTCGAGTTTTTGAGTCTCCGAGCCTTTGAGGTTTGCATGCAATCCCTCTATCTAGAGCAATGGATTCATCAAATCGTCAGCCGTATCCTAGGAATCCGTCCCATTGCACGGGGGGATCTGGAAGCCTACCAGCTTCTCCGTTTGGGCCAGACTCTGCGGTATGCTTATGAAAAAAGCTCCTTTTATCGCAAACTGTTCGACAAATCCGGCGTCCTTCCGGCTGAGATCAAGACTATCGAAGATCTGTCCAGATTACCGTTCACCGAGCCTCGTCATCTGGCCGAAACCCCCTACAAGTTCTTGTGTGTGTCTCAGGCGGAAGTGGCCCGTCCCTGTTCCTTTGTCACATCCGGGACTACCGGGCCGCAGAAGAAAGTTTTTTGGAGCCGCGGCGACCTGGAGAGAATCATCGAATTCATGCGTGCAGGGATCGCTACCGTCGCGAGCACCGAAGACGTGGTTCAGATTATGCTGGCTGATGGACGCCCCTACAGCCAGGCAGACCTGCTTCATAGAGGAGTGAAGAAACTCGGGGCGGCACCTGTTCTTACAGGCATGGATGTTGCGGCCGAGGAGCAGCTGCGCGCCATCAAAGATTCCGGCAGCACGGTTTTGTTCGGCTACACCGGCCGACTCTTCCGCATGTCCAAAGAGCTTCAACGAAAGCACGACTTGCGCGCAGCGGGTGTTAAGGTCCTGTTCGCTGCCGGCGAATATTTGCCCGATGCTATGAGGAAGCAGCTGCAACAAATCTGGAATTGCAGGGTTCACACCCATTACGGCTTGACCGAAATGGGATTGGGCGTCGCCGTCGAGTGTGAAGCTCATGCCGGGTACCATTTCAATGAAGCCGGCCTTTTGCTGGAAGTCGTCGATCCCAGCACTGGGAAAGCGGTACGCCCCGGTGAAGAAGGGGAGCTTGTGTTCACAACACTGTTTCGTGAAGCCATGCCTCTGATCCGGTACCGCACGCACGATGTCTCACGATTAATGCCGGGGCCCTGTTCATGCGGCGCGGCAAGCCTTCTGAAGATCGACTTCGTTCGAAAGCGGCTGGAATCGATCGTAACCCCGGAAGGAGGCGATCCAATCTATCCTTCACTTTTCGATGACGCTCTCTTCGAGATCCCCGAAATCGTTGATTACCGGATCGCTTTAACCCGACCCGAGGGCAAAGACCGCCTCGAGTTTGAAATAGAGGTGTTTTCTCAGGAGCCCGACATCCTGAAGAAGATTCATGGCAAATTGCTTTCTGTGCCGGTGATTGCAAGAAACGACGCTATGGGCGCAATGCTTGACCCAACCGTAGGACTGGTGGATTACGGAGCTTTGCGAGCCTCCGCCATCGGGAAGAAACTGATAGCCGTTAGTGGATATTAAAAAAGCTGACCACTGATCAAATCGGTTTGCGGGCGCGAATAAAGGCGCTCATGAATCTGCCATCCACCTGTGAACTGACCGCAGAAATATCGATTCCTTTATCCTCAAGAAACGAGAGGGCATCTTTGCCGCTAAAAATCCTGGTCGGCTCCACCCCGATTTCTTCAAAGCCTGCTGTGGACAGCTTCTCACGATACTCGTTTTCCTCCAAAGCCCCGGCCACGCAGCCGACCCAAAGTAAAATGCTTTTTCTGATCTCCGGCTCAATCTCTCCTCTTGTGACAACGTCGGAAACGGCCAAACGACCGCCCGGTTTCAGCACCCGGAAGGCCTCCTGGAACACGCGGTCCTTGTCCGCCGAAAGATTGATCACGCAATTGGAAATGACCACATCCACAGAATCTTCCGGCAGCGGGATGTTTTCTATTTCACCCTTCAGGAACTCGACGTTTTCAACACCTGCTCTCTTTTGATTTTCCCGAGCCAGCGCCAACATTTCCTCCGTCATATCGAGTCCGTAGGCTTTGCCGCCCGGAAAGACCCTCCGCGCCGAGAGCAGAACGTCGATTCCTCCGCCGCTGCCGAGATCCAGCACAATCTCTCCGCGTTTCAGCTCAGCCAGTGCTGTGGGATTTCCGCAGCCAAGAGAAGCCTGCAGCGCCGCATCGGGCAGTTCGCCCTTTTGCTGGTCGCTGTAGAGATCAGCCGTGAGGAGATCCCCGCCCGAACAGCAGGAAGACGGACTGCTGCCGCAGCAAGCGCTTCCCGTCCCGGAGATCACTCTTAGCGCCGCCTCGCCATACTTTTCTTTTACAACGTCTTTGACGTTCATCAATCACTCCTTTTCCGCGAAAGGAATCCTTCGGTGATGCGTATTTTATCATGTGGCCCTTGCAGCAAGAAACCGGCAGGTCATTTTCGATCCAATTAAGGCGATTGAACCAGTTCAACCGCCGATTGCAGTTGACAATCACTATCGTTTAGCTTCAAATTGTTATTCACCATCCCACTAACGGAGCTTGGTTTGAGTTTGTTCACGGGATCCGACCCAAAACGATCTAATTATTCATTAGCGAAGGAGTAACCCTATGCCTGGAGGCAAAAAAGCTGAAAGCGAAGAAGTTGCTGCCACAAAGACACTTACGAGACGCGATTTTCTGGTCACCGGTGGAACGATTGTCGCCGTTGACGCGCTGATCGCAACGACTCCCGCAAAAGCCGCCGTGCCTGCTCCAGCGGCCAAGGGAGATGCCTATCCCCAATCCAAAGGCTATCTGGTTTACGACAGCAAAAAGTGTGCGAGCTGCACAACTTGCATGCTTAGCTGTTCATTGACTCACTATGGAGTCCAAAGTCTGTCGCTGTCGCGCATCCAGATCATGCAGGACTCCTTCGGCAAGTTCCCCTATGATATAAAAATGGCCCCATGCCGACAGTGCGAAACTCCCCCCTGTGTCATCAATTGCCCCACCAACGCCGCATTTATTGACACGAAGAACGGCAACGTCCGGAGGATCGACGCCAAAAAATGCATTGGCTGCAAGACCTGCATCGCCATGTGTCCCCAGCAGCCGCACCGGACTGTCTGGAACCACGTCGACAGCAAGGCATCCAAATGCGATCTGTGCCTTGAAACCCCCTACTGGAATGAAAAGGGTGGTCCGAGCGGCAAGCAGGCCTGTGTTGAATCCTGCCCGATGAAGGCCATCAGGTTCGTCGCTCAAATGCCTGATCAGACGCAAACGGATGGCTACGACGTCAATATGAGGAATGAGCATTGGACAAAACTTGGTTTGGTTGACGACAGCAGACTCGTACCGCCCGTGGCAATGGGCGCGCCGAAATCCAAACCCGCACCGAAACCAAAGGAATAGGGAGGAGGACGATATGACAGGCGGATATACTGGCAAAATTGCGAGAGTCAACCTTACCACCAAAACAGTCAGCACCATCGAGACCGCGAAGTATGAAGAATTCGGCGGGGGGCACGGGATCGGATCGGCCATTTTCTTTGACTTGGTCGGCGATCAGCTCCCATTTGAAGCCTTCGATCCCAGAAATTTGATCATTATGATGACCTCGCCGTTCTCCGGAACATTCATGCCGGGTTCCGGGAGATGCGAAGTGCAGGGCCTGGGACCGGGACTTTATCCCGTCGAATGGTTCGGTCACAGCAACTTCGGCGGTCGCTTCACCGCACAGCTGAAATTTGCGGGCTGGGACGGCATCGTGGTCGAAGGCGCGTCGGACAAACCTGTGTGGATCAACATAATGAACGACCAGGTTAAAATCGAGGATGCCAATGGCATCTGGGGCATGGACACCTACGATACGCAGCAAGAAATCTCCCGGCGCGTCATGCCCAAGCTCAAATTTGGTGAGTGGGCTGAACTCGCCGGCGACTGCTACACGACTCAAATTCCCGCTGTCGTCTGCTGCGGCCCGGCTGGAGAAAGAAAGGTCCGTATCGCCGGCCTGCTTCACGGTCCCGGGTCCCAGGCTGCATTGTGCGGCTATGGAGCCGTGTTCGGGTCCAAGAACCTCAAAGCGATCAGCGCGATCGGATCCGGCGGCGTGCCCATTGCGGATCCCAAGGCATTCATGGATGCCAGGCTGTGGTTCCGCCAGTTCCAATGGGATGTCGATAATCCGCGCGAACCCGAGAAATTCGAGGGTCGCGGCTACATGCTGATCAACGGAGCGCCAAGCGGCGGCAACGTAAGCAACGGCAGCTTCCCTGTCCAGCCGGCGCGGGCAGCGGCATGCGCTTCCTGTCCGAGAGGCTGCCGCATGCGATTGGCCAGTGGCGACAGCAACGAATCGGTCTGCGCAGGATCCATGTTTGTGAGAATTGGAGGCGGCGGGTTCGGCGGCGGTCCCCCTGCGGCCAGCACAATGCCTGCAGGTCTCAGCGGAAAGCTGACCAGGCAAGGTAACGATTTAATGCACCGATACGGCTTGGGGCACTGGCAGCTGATGGCAACCCAGAGCTATATCCAATTCCTCAATAGGCAAGGGATCATCGGCAAGGGGAAAGAGATCGATTGCGATCTGCCGTTCGATCAGAGCGGCACCTTCGCCTATTACGAGGCCCTGTTCCGAAAGCTTTCGTTGCGCGAAGGGAAATTCGGCGATTTCGCTGCTGAAGCCGCTGCGAGGATGGCGGAAAAGCTCGGCCGTTTCAAGGAGGACGTCAACAGCGGCAACCTGAGACTGACCTACTGGGGAACTCAGGAACACTACTCCTCGCAGGTCGAGGTGGAATGGGGCTTCGGCGCCCTTCTCGGAGAACGGGATCTGATGCTGCACATGATGGCAAACTATCCTCTGCACTGGATGGCTCAATCGGGCAATCCTTATCTTACCGCCGAAGAGGCTTCAAAGCTTTATGCGGAAGCCATGGTTCCCTATAACGACGACCGTTACCTGGTGGACTACGGTGTAGGCCCGACCGGAGTCTATTCGGATTCCAAGGTCAAACAGGTCGCGTGGGTCAAGCACTACGAGAAGTTCTGGGTCGGCGCCGGCGGATTCTGCGGCTGGCGATGGCCGATGTGCATCACAAACAACACCGCCGATCGGAGAGGCGCGACCCCGCAGGCCGAACCCAAATTCTGGAATGCGGTTACCGGAAAGAAGAACACCTTTGCCGATTGCATGGAACTCGGACACAAGATCTACACGCTGGACCGATCCATCTGGATACTGCAGGGCAGACACCGCGACATGGAAGTCTTCCCCGATTACGTCTATGACAAGCCGTCAGGAGGCGGGAGTGAGCTGCCCATGGTCATCGACGGCCAGTGGAAATACGACCCCGGCAAGGGCAGGACACTGGATCGGGCCAAAGTCGAGGACTTTAAGACCAGGTTCTACAAATTCGAGGGTTATAACTCCGACAGCGGCTATCCAACCAGAGCCACCCTCGAAAAAATGAATCTCAAGAAAGTCGCTGATTTGCTGCAAAGCAAAAGCAAACTGGGATAAACGGCACATACGCCGGGTAAAAAAGACCAACTTCGGCTTGCGCTCGAGTTGGTCTTTTTTTTTGCCAGGAGTGTCGGCCCCTGGCCTGATGGCGCATAATTATCCTATGAAGCCGCGACCGAAATGCGTCTTGCCGGCAGCGGCTTTGCAAGCGCCGGGGCCAGCCCACGTTATGAGCGTCTCCGTGATACCGAGGGGAAGACACATGAACAAACCAATTTTCATAGCTGCCTATCATCAATCGAAATTCGGCAAACTGATGGGTCTCTCTATTCCCGATATCGTCAGAAACGCCGTGGTGGAAGCGTGCGCGGAGATTCAAGCAGACCCGGCAGCCCTCGACGTAGGATCCATCGGCGCAGCCTGCAACATCTCCTTGAATTCACAGGGACTGCTGGCTGGACTGATGGCGATGGTTCCCGGGATGCAGGGGAAACCGATCGAAGCGGTCGAGAATGCCTGTGCCAGCGGCGGCCAGGCAATCATTTCGGTCATCCACAAGCTCCAGCTGGGCCTTGGGGACGTTGGGATCGCAGTCGGTTACGAAAAGATGCGCGACAACGAAGGAAAGATGGATGGGAAGCTCATCGGGAAAGTCCTTGGCTTCTTTTCCCACCCCGAAGAAAAAATCGGCAAAACCTTCGTTTTCCCACATCTTTTCGCCGAAGTTATGGCGGAATACATCAAGCGGCACAGGGTCAGCGAGCAGGACCTTGCCCAGATCGCTGTGGCAGAATATGCCAATGCGCGCCAGAACCCGTATGCGCAGATGCATGTGAGTCTCACCCTCGACCAGGCAGTCAAAATCGAAGGAGCCAACCGTTATATCGTCGAGGGGCTTCCCTTGAAAACCTACGACTGCTCTCAGATCAGCGATGGATATGCGGCGATCATTCTGGCAACAGCCGAGGGTCTGACCAAGCTGGGAGTTCCCAAGCGCGACGTCGTGGAAATTGCCGGATATGCCCAGGCAACGGATCCGTTGGCAAAGGGCGGCCGGGATGTACTGAGACCCTCCGGAGCGTACGCCGCGATGACCAAGGCCTATGAAATGGCGCAGGTCACACCCAGGGATGTCAACGTAGCCGAAATCCATGATTGCTTCACGGTCATGGGTGCGATCGGAACCGAAGTGATCGGAAAAGCGGAATATGGGCAAGGTGCCAGGTACTGGGCAGAAGGCAAAGCACGCCCGGATGGATCCTGCGGGATCAATACTTCCGGCGGTCTCCTTGCCAAAGGCCACCCGATCGGTGCGACCGGAGTGGCCATGGTGGGATGGAGCGCATGGCAACTTCTGGGACGGGTGCCGGCCGCGCTTCAGGTCCCGAATCCGCAGATAGCCGCGACTTTCAACATCGGGGGCCCGATCTGCGCCTCGGTGTGCACGGTTTTGAAACGAGCCGTGTGAGAACCACCTTCTGTTCCACGGCAGCGCCCTCTTAAAACAGGACATTGCAGCCGACCGCCCGCTTCCGACTGCCGACTAGTGGATCAGGCGCAAGCCCGGAGGGAGGGACTCTCCGAAAACCTGTCTTTCATCGGCTTCGCCCAGTTCTGTCACCTGCTCAACCATCAGAATCCAGGTGGGCGAACTTCCGGCGTATCGCAGTTTCTCGGCGACTTCTTGGCGCACATCTTCATCGAGATCACGTTCACGGTCCCCGCTCATGCGCGCCAGCATAGCGGCGGCAAACCCCGCCGGTTCAACCGTGCGCCAGTCCAGCTTGCACGCCCGTTCCAACCACTGCAGGGCGACAGCGCGCGGCACTACATTGCTGGCTGAACCATAAAACGGGACGCGGGCGCCCAGTCTTCCGATTGCCCACCAGGTCTGTATCGATTCCGACTGACCTTTCAAACGCTCCAGCAGCCATTCGCCGGCTTCAATCTTATGTTCGAAATGGATTCGTTCAAGCGCTCCAAGCAGGCGCACCATGTTGTCGTATCCTGCGCTGTTGGATAGTCGGCGCCGACCCGGCTGCTTTGCAGGAGGACGAACTTCTCCGGAAATCTCCTCCAGAATCCGTTCCTGTGCCTGCCGGTCCAGTCCGCCGGCAATCCGTCGCCACAGAGTCCACCACTCAGACCACACCGGGGATTCGTGGTGGTATTGGACCCCCTGATCGTGAATCGACCACAGTTGCTGCACGCGCCAGTCATCAAGCGGAAACCCGAATCCCGGGCGCAGACAGAATCCAGCCAAATTGAACCACACTCGCTCATGGTCCGCCGAACGCCTTCGGTGCCGGGATCCGTCCCACAGCGTGCTAAACAGTTCTCTTGACAAGGCGGTATCCCAGTCGCTGCGCTCGCCAAGAATGCCTTCCAGATCCCGGCGGAGATTCCTGACTTCCCGGCTATCCACTTCGTGCCGGCGCGCCCCATAAATGCGCTGCACGCGCTCCGCAGCCTCTCCAAAACGGGCAGGCAGTCCGCCGGTCATCCCGAGCGTAGCTGCACCGGAACTGCGCAGCTGAAATTCAAGCCGCCACCGGCGATCCGGGTCATCCTGCGCGATGCAGCTCATCTGGAGCGTGCCCACTTCCGTGAGCACAGCCGCCAGATGCACCGGCTGCTCTTCCGCCACGGCATCCCTCGGCAGGACGGCTGCAATTGGGGGGAGTTGCGCGAAAACATCTTCATCAATTTTCGCCAGTTCTCCAGGCTTAAAGGACTCATCCCCCGTAGTGGACACCAGGTGAAATTGCACAGGCTGACCCAGCCGAAGCGAGAAAGCGCGATTCTGCAGCCGGATTTCCCTCCCCTCCTCAACTCCCCGCGGCAAAATGCAGATGCCCCTCCTTGTTCTTTCCTCGTCGCCCAAAATCAAGAAATAGCTTCGGGCAGACCCGGCGCCTATTCTGATTCCGCTTCCGTGGCGGCTCAGGCCGTAAACAACCGCTCCTCGGGCGACCGCAAGGTCGGGACTGTCGTTTTCCAGTTGCCGCACCGGTCCACTGGCCCAGGTCTGAAGGACCTCCAGAAGCCGGCGCGATAAAATTTCACTTTTGAAAACGCCTCCATTCAGCAGCAGGGCATCCGGCACAGGGATTGCCGGGAACGTCGGCGCATCACCGGCGTTCCCGGTGAGCGCATCGCGAGAAACGTGGGTATAGCGGCCAAGGAAAGCAGCCAGATGCCGCGTCACAGCAGGATCCGCCACATAAGGGAGTCCAAACTCAACGATGCCACCCCGCACCCTCTGAGGACGGTCTTCCAGCACTGCCCGAGGATAGAATCCTTCCACCAGTATCTGCTGCACCTCATCGCGACTCAACTCGGCGGAGCGGGCCCCGGCAATCAGCCTTGAGCCGGCGCCCACCACTGTGACGGTCGCCTTTTCCGGGGCATTGGGAGTGAGAAGCCTCTCCTTGGCAAGCCGGCACTGCTGGACAAGCTGAGACAGACTTGCCGCGCCGAGTTTTCCCCCGGAAGTCATGATCCGGCCTTCGGCCAGATGAGCCAATGCGAGATCCATATTGTCGCCGCCCAGCATCAGGTGATCGCCGACAGCGATGCGGCTCAGCTTTGGCTTACCTCCGCTCCCTGCCACTTTGATAAGGGTGAAATCGGTCGTGCCCCCGCCGACATCACAGACCAGGATAAGCCTTACCCCCTCGAGCAGCCCTCCCAATTCCGCTTGGTGCGCCGAGAGCCAGTCGTAACAGGCTGCCAACGGTTCTTCAATCAGCCGTATGCCGCTCAGCCCAGCCGTGCGGGCGGCTTCGACGGTCAGAGCCCGGGCTCCTTCGTCAAACGAAGCCGGAACCGTGAGGACAATTTCCTGTTCGTGCAGAGGATCGCTGGGAAACCGGTAGTTCCAGGCCGCTCGCACGTGGGACAGATAACTCGCGCTAGCGTCGACAGGAGAAATTTTCTGGATGTCCTCATGGACGCCCCAGGGCAGAATGGCTTCGGTCCGGTCAACCGAGCGGTGGGACAGCCAGCTCTTGGCGCTTGTCACCAGTCGTCCGGGAACAAGGGAGCCGAGTTCACGGGCCAATTCGCCAACAATCCCAGAATCGCTCTGGGACCAGGGAAGCAGTCGATCCTGTTCTGCCAGTTCACCCTTGCCAGGGTGGTAACGAATCGAAGGTAGCATGGTTCGGGCTGCAACTTCCCCGGGAGCGATCAGCTGTTCTATCCGGAACAGCTGCGGTGCCGGCTGGCCTTCGTGGCGAAGGGCCTGCAGATCGGCAAATGCCACAACGGTGTGCGTCGTTCCCAGATCTATTCCGACAAGATATCGCGCCACTAAAATCCAAGCCTCAAGGACACTAAGAACCTCGAACGTTGAATTCCACAGCCCAGTGGTCGGGGCCACTCAACGGCAACGCCTCAAGCGTGAGCGTGCCCAGCTCCGTCAATCGCGCCCGCAACCGGACTGGAACAATCTCGCCTGGCTGGTGGCCGTCTGCAGGCAACGTCGCCTCGACGTTCTCCAATTCCTCCAGCTCGTCGGGTTTCCAGGACTCCAGCGTGTATCCGACCACGTCCGCCCGCCTGACCGCCGAGCCGAAAAACCGGAAACGAACCGGTTCACCGACAACCAGCCCTAAAATCTGAGGCGGCAAATCCGCCTCCGTTCCCTCTTCCATTCCAAACGGGGCAATGCAGAGGGCCTGCACGGGGGGCTCGATCCCCGGCACTGCCGGCATGGCGCTTTCAATTCCGATATAGAAAGAACGCGCGGCGCCCCCGCGGATGCGCACTCCGCGCCCGCGGCGCACACGGCCATAATAGGCAGCGCCCCTCGATACAGCCATATCGAGGTCGACACCTTCGAGCAGTCTTGCCTTCGGACTCCCCGCCGCCTGTAGCCAGGAATTCAGTGCCTCCAGGGTGCGCTCTCCGAGGATACGCGCTTTGAAAACCCCTCCATTGAAAAGCACAGCCGAAGGACGCAGGAATCCGGCACTGGTTCCAGCCTCCCGGAATCCTGCCAGATCACCTGCCGCACCTGCCTGCCTTGTCAGGAACGCTGCCAGGTGGCGGATGATTCCGGGATCTTGAGCATAGGGCAAACCTACGCGCGTCAGGGCCGTGCGTGCGCGTGTGGCCGGCAATGCCGTCACATCAACAAGGGGGAAGAAACCCTCGATGATGGTTTGTTCCACTTCATCCCGGGTAAGCTCGGCATGCAACGTTTTCCCGATCAGTTTCGAACCCCGGCTGGGGACGACGACCGGGAATGTCTTCAGATCGGGATCCGAGAGCAGCGCCTCTTTTGCGGCCCGGCAGCCATGCGTCAGCGCCTGCAACTGCCAGAGATCGATGGTTCCTTGGCCGACCATTTTGGCTTTCAAAAGATGCGCCAAAGCCAAGTCCATGTTGTCACCGCCCAGCAGAATATGGTTTCCGACGGCGATGCGGTGCAATTCAACTGCCCCCTCGCATTCCGTCACTGCAATCAGCGAGAGGTCGGTTGTCCCGCCACCGACATCCACAACAAGGATTAGCTCACCAACCTTGATTTGCATTCTCCATCCGCTCCGACTGGACTGTATCCAACTATAGAAAGCCGCCTGCGGTTCCTCCAGAAGAACAAGATTTTCCAACCCGGATTCCCGTGCCGCCTCGGCAGTGAGTTCCCGTGCCGCAGGGTCAAAGGACGCAGGAACGGTCAAGACCACGTCCTGGTTTTGCAGCGGCGCATCCGGATGCCGATGGTTCCAGGCATCCCGCAGGTGTTCCAGGTAGCGGATCGAAGCCTGTAACGGAGAGACCTGTCCGATTTCCGCAGGCGCTTCCGGCGGCAGAATGGCGGCCCGACGGTCGACGCCCGGGTGGCAGAGCCAGCTCTTGGCACTCGATACCAGCCGGATTGGCGTGGTAATGCCACGGGCACGCGCCAGCTCGCCGGTGATATAGCTGACCCTCGCGTTCCAGGGCAAGGAAAGATCCGAGGGTGAAAACTCGTCAGGGTGAGTGAGGTAAAGAAAAGAAGGAAGCAGCGGGCGCTCCTCCACGGTCCCTGGAGCAGTCAGTTGAGCCACCGGCATCATTTCCGTCACAATCTCATCCGCCTCTTCCTGATCCGGACGGATAAAGGACAGAGCGCAGTTTGTGGTCCCAAGGTCGATGCCCACAGAATAGCGTCTTTCGCTCACAACTCAACCTCCGCCGCCGCCAGCACACGGATGTCGTGCCCCGGCGCAACCTTTGGCAATGCCACTTCGCTCACGCGCCAGCCCCGATGAATCAGGCTGCCGTTATAGGGTGGCTTTCCTATCACGTTTCCGGCCAGGCGAATGGAAGCGGCATCAAACCCTTCCTGCAGCGTAATGCGGCTTCCTTCCTGTTCCGTCCGGATCGGGACGATTTTGAAGTGGTCGCGAACCGTTTTGCGACAGCCCTGGTATACAACTCGCGCAGCTGCACCAATGTCGCTGTCAGTAACTCCGGTTAGATCTTCTTCGAGAAAGTCGACAAAGCGACCCTCCTGCTGTAGCAAGCCCAACAACTGCAGAGCCGCATCCGGCTGCGCCTCTTTGAATAAAGGCGGCGGCGCCCCAGGGCGTTCTGTGGGAACCGGCACCCCTGTTTCGAGCCGTGTGGCGCGCGCTGCGAATTCCGGATCCAGCAGAACGCGGAAGAACAATTTGAATGCTAGGGATATCCGTGCAAAGAAAGAAGGCATCGGCACTCCATCGTGGTCAGTTCTTATTTCTCAGCTTTTGGTTCTTGGTGGTTAGCGGTCTTGTGTTTACGCGCCTATCCTATAGCGCTAACCACAGACCACTAACCACTAATCGCCTTTACCAGGCATACGCTTCCGGGGCTTCGCCTCCGGGACCGGGCCATACTTCATCCAGTTTCTTCAAAACCTCAGGAGACAATTTCAGATCGAGCGCTCGTGTCGTGGAAGTCAACTGCTCCAGGTTGCGGGGGCCGATGATGGGCGAAGTGACTATAGGATTGTGCAACAACCATGCCAGCGCCACATCGGCCGGTTTCTCCCCCAACTCGCTGCATAGCGGCTCGTACTTTTCGAGTTTGCTGTGGTGTTTCTCGATGAGCTTCATCGTCCGTTCTTCGCTTCTTCGCCCTTCCTTGGCTTTCTGTAAAGCGCCGCTCAACAGGCCTCCCTCCATCGGGCTCCAGGGGATCAACCCGAGACCATATTCGCGGCAAGCAGGAATAACTTCCAGTTCAATCGTCCGGGTCGCCAGGTTGTAAAGACTCTGCTCCGAAACCAATCCCATGAAAGAGCGTTTCCAGGCTTCGGCCTGCGCTTGGGCAATGTGCCATCCGGCGAAATTGCTGCTGCCGATGTAGAGAACCTTCCCTTCCCGAACCAGTTGTTCCATTGCCTGCCAGATCTCCTCCCAGGGGGTGCTGCGGTCGACGTGGTGCATTTGGTAGAGATCGATGACCTCGGTCTGGAGCCGGCGCAGGCTCCCCTCGCACGCCCGGCGAATGTGGTAAGCCGACAGATGAAGATCGTTCGGGCCGGTTCCCATCGCGTTGTAGACCTTTGTCGCGAGGACAATCTTGTTCCGGCGCCCGCCGCCTTGGGCCAGCCAGCGCCCGATGATCTGTTCCGTAAGCCCTTCGCCCATTTTCCAGCCGTACACGTTGGCCGTGTCGAAGAAATTGATTCCCATTTCGAGCGCTTTGTCCATTAATTCGAAGCTGTCTTTTTCAGACGTATGCCAGCCAAAATTCATCGTACCCAGACACAGAGGGCTGACCCTTAAACCGGTTCTGCCTAGATTCCTGTATTCCACAATAAGCCTCCTTTTCTTCTCCGAGATAGAATGAAAACACGAACGACGCAAGAGTCCAAGGCTCAAATGTCAACTTCGCAGGCTCGACAACATTCCTTGAATCCTCTTGGAGTCCTCGAGTATTGGAGGTATAAGAGTTCAAAGCTATAAAAGGCAACCAAACGTCTCAGGCAACTAACCAATATTTGTGGGGAACTCGCTATGGCAACAAAACCGTGGGCTGAGATGACATGGCAGGAAAAGCGCGAAGAGCGATTCAATCATTGGCTTTCGGCGCCCGGCGTGAAGTTTGTCAGCGCTGAATCGGAAAAGCTCTACAAGGAGAGAGCGACCCGATTTATTAAGGCGATAAAGCTGGAAGAGCCGGATCGCGTACCGGTCATGCTCCCGGTAGGCAGTTTTCCGGCCTACTACGGGGGAGCCGATTTCCACACGATCCTATACGACTATAACGAACTGCGCCGCACCTGGATCAAGTTCATGGATGATTTCGGCGATATGGACACGTTTATGGGCCCGGCTCTTATCCCATCGGGAAGGATCTCGGAAGCTCTCGACATCAAGGTCATGAAATGGCCGGGCCACGGAGTGGGAAAAGATGCAACGATGCAGCAGTTTGTCGAAGGGGAGTATATGAACCCCGATGAATACGACAAGCTTATCATGGATCCTTCCGATTTTAATCTCCGGGTTACCCTCCCCCGAACGGCTGGCTTGTTTGAATCGTTCAAGAAACTGCCGCCGATACGCATGATTCAAGGGGCGATGTGGGTCGGCCTGCTGGCGGAACCCGACATACGCAAGACTTTCCAGACCCTCATGGATCTCTCCGACGAATTCAGGCAGTGGCAGGCAGCGATCAATGAAGTTAGTGATCTCGCGGTAGCCCGTGGGTATCCATCCTTCCGCGGCGGGCCCTTTGTCGGGGCGCCTTACGATTACTTTGCCGATCTGCACCGTGGAACGCGCGGAATCGCCATGGATCTGCATCGCCGGCCCGAGAAGTTGTTGGAGGCCATCGAGTCGCAGCTGACGCTTCAGATCAACACACTGATCAAAAACTTTCCGATGACCAGTTGTCCCATTTGCCTCATGCCGCTGCACAAGGGGGACGACACATTCATGTCTGACGAGCAGTTTGATAAGTTCTACTGGCCGTCCCTGCGCGCGGTTTTCCTCGCGCTGATCGACGAGGGGCTCGTGCCGATGCCCTTCGCCGAGGGTAAATACAACAACCGGCTCAGACAGATTACGGACACTCCAAAGAGCGGAGTCGTCTGGTATTTCGATCAGACGGATATGGGCCGGGCAAAGAAGATTCTGGGTGGCGTCTCCTGTATCGTGGGTAATGTGCCGGCCTCTACCGTCATGACCGGCACCAGGGCACAGGTGAAGGAAAACTGCCGCAGGCTGATCGAGACGTGCGCGCCGGGTGGCGGTTACATATTGGCTGGAGGCGCCCACATTGACAAAGGGGACATCGACAACCTCCGGGCCATGATGGAAGCGGCCTACGAGTACGGCACTTATCGGCCAGTGAGCGCCGGCGCCGCGGGTTAGCAGCAGGATGCAGGATCGTAATGATCCTGCATCCCCGTGTTGCCTCTTTCCCGACTAATGCTTTTTTTCTGATCCGCGGATGCAACAGCTGCTATACTCGTGCCGTTGTCACCAGCAATCTTTCCCCGGATTCAGACATGCCCCAAAAGGGAGCGTACATCCTCTATCTTGAAGTGCAGCAGAGCCTGACGCTGAACATAGGGATTCTCAAACGCTGCCTCTTCCCAGCGGGCCGCTATGTCTATGTGGGGAGCGCGCTCAACGGGATTGAAAAGCGCATCGCCAGACACCGGCGCATCGCGCATCAAAAAACCGGAAAGCTTCACTGGCATATTGACCGGCTGCTTGCCCATCCCGCAGTCCGGCTGACTTCAAAAAAGGCCCTGGCGGGCCGGAGGGAATGCGAAGTCTCGAGAAGAATCGCAACGAGAAGAGGGGCCGCGGTCCCTGTCCTTCATTTCGGTTCTACAGACTGCAAGGCGGGATGCAAAGCGCATCTCTATCGTATCGATGCCGGAATCGGTAAGGAAGACCGGCCGGTCGCGCCCTTACGGAGGGAACATACTAGGAGAATTGTATATGGACAAGGCTACTGAGCAGCTCTACCGTGAAAGAGAAAAGAGGTTCATCGACGCCGTCCAATTGAGGGTGCCGGACAGGGTTCCGAGTTCCATACACCTGAGCTATTTTCCGGCTAGGATGCAGGGCATTACTTATCGCGATGCATACTATGATTTCCCTAAGTGGAAAGACGCCTATATCAAAACAGCTCTCTGGCTTCAGCCTGACCGTTGCGAGTACTTTCCCAATGCCTGCGGCATGGTCATGGAAGCCGTGGATCAAAAAACCATGGCATGGCCGGGGCATGGGTCCGGAATCAATTCCTCCCACCAGTTCATCGAAGGGGAGCGCATGAAGGCGGACGAGTACGATCATTACCTGAACGACCAGTCCGATTTCAACATCCGCTGCATGCTTCCCCGCTTCTACGGACTCCTCGAGCCGCTCTCCAGACTGCCGCCCCTTGCAAGCATCGGGAATTATCTCCCCTTTGAGGTTATGGCATCGCCGGACTTCGCCAACATGCTGCGGAAGCTGGCCGACATCGCTCAGGAATCGGTGGAGTGGAACAAACAGGCCTTTGGAATGTGGGCGGCACTGAACGAAAACGGATTCCCGGGCCGACCGGTCGGCATCGGGGGCGGAGTACCTTACGACATGATTTCCGATTTCCTGCGCGGCATGCGGGGTGCCATGCTCGACATGTATCGGTGCCCAGACAAGCTTATGTCAGCCATTGAAAGATTGTCCGAGCAAACTCTGAAACGCATTGCCGCCGGGCCCAAAGCCACAGAATTCACAACTTGCTTTATTGCGCTGCACCGCGGCGCAGACGGATTCATGTCGCTGAAACAGTTCGAGAAATTTTATTGGCCCTATCTGCTGCAACTCGTGAACGCGCTGGTTGATGCCGGCTATACACCGGAGATCTTTTTCGAAGGCGACTACACCAAGCGATTGGAGTATCTCTTGCAGATGCCCAAGGGCAAATGCATCGGCCGCTTCGACAGATCCGACATGGCCAGGGTGAAGGAGGTGCTCGGAGGCCATATGTGCATTCAGGGAAACGTCCCCTCTTCCCTTCTGCAGACCGGCAGCAAAGAGGATGTCATAAAATATTGCAAGTGGCTGATCGACGTCGTCGGGAAAGACGGTGGATACGTCATGGGAACAGGTTCCGTTGTGGACGAAGTGAAACCGGAAAACCTGAAAGCCATGGTTGATTTCACGCGGGAATACGGAGTGCACCGGTAGGGTTTTGCGGGAAACGCCGGCGATGGGTCAAATAGGCGCTAACAAACCGCGGATGGTCGCAAATTTATCCGCGTCGATCTGCGATAATCCGCGGTTTGCAATTTTTCGTGCAGAAAACCATGCGGTATTGGGCGAGACGCCGGGGCTCCCAGAAAATTAGGAGTGCGTCTGTTGAATGAGGTTCAGCGCATCCGGCCGGGGTGCATTTCTCTCATTGTCCCAATAGGGGGACAACTTTCGCAGATTGGAAACGATCTGCGGAAACACTTCGATGACCTTTTCTACATCCTCATCGCTGTTGTATCTGCTCAGACTGAAACGAACGGAACCGTGAATGGCCGTAAACGGCACCTTCATCGCCCTTAGGACGTGCGACGGCTCGAGCGAACCGGAAGTGCACGCCGACCCGCTGGAAGCACAGATTCCATACGCGCTCAGCTGAAACAGCATCCCTTCCCCTTCGATGTAGTGAAATGAAATATTCAGCGTATTAGGAAGCCTGGGAGCACCTTTGCCGTTGACCTGAACGGATGGGATCTTTTCGACCAGCGCTTTCTCCAGCCGGTCCCTCAGCTTTTCGATTTGCACCTCATCCCGTTCCCGGTGTTCCATCGCAAGTTCCAGGGCTCTAGCAATTCCGATAATATAAGGCACGTTTTCGGTGCCTGCCCGTCTCCCGTCTTCCTGGTGGCCACCGAGCATATACGGACGACAGCGCGTCCCGCGCCGGATAAAGAGGACGCCGACACCTTTAGGGGCGTGGAGTTTATGCCCCGAAAAGGACATCAGATCGACGTAAGGCAAACCGCGCGCCAGATCAATCGGGAGCTTGCCCACAGTCTGGGTCGCGTCAGTGTGAAAGATGATTGAGGAGTCGGTCTGTTTCGTAATGCGCGACAGTTGCTCAACCGGAAAAACGACGCCGGTTTCGTTATTGGCATGCATAATGGAAACGAGCAGCGTATCCGGAGTTAAGGCCTGAATGAATTCGCGCACATCCAAATTCCCATTCCGGTCCACACTCAGATAGGTCACCTTGCATCCATTGCGCTCAAGTTCTCTGCAGACTTCAAGGACGGCAGGATGCTCGACCGCCGTCGTAATGATGTGCCGGCGGTTGGGATTTGCGTGCGCAGCACCTACGATCGCCGTGTTATTGCTTTCCGTGGCGCAGCCGGTGAACAAGATCTCCTTGGGCTCGACGCGCCCCAGGCAATCGGCGATCTTCTTTCGGGCCTCTGCCAGCGCGCGGCCTGTCTCTCGCGCCGGTTCGTACATCGAACTGGGATTGAAATAGTCCTGAGTAAAATAGGGCACCATCGCCTCGAAGACTTCCGGTGCCGTCTGGGTCGTGGCGTTGTTATCGAGATAAATGGTTTTCATGGATTCGCTTACACCTCGATGACCCTGATCCGCTCATCAACCTGGTCTTTCAAACTGCGTTCGACCATCATTTTGAGCGTCCGGCTCGCACCCATGCAATTTGAGCACGCTCCTTTCAGAGCGCAGTAGACCAGGGTTCCTTTGATGTCCATGATTTCGACATCACCGCCGTCGGCTTGCAGCGATGGCCGGATATATTCGCTAATCACCTTCTCCACCTTCTTGGCAAACTGGTACGGTGAGAACTCCGGTGTTGCCGGTTCGGCATTCAAGACCGGGAGCTGAACCGCTCCGGCAGGCGCAGCGGCTTGGCCGCTCCACACCTGGTCGAGCAGATCCTGCAGTCCTCCGGGAACATGGTGGCATGAGGAGCACCCGCCACCCGCCTTGATGGCATTTGTGATCTGAGGTATTGTGCGCAGATTCAACTCACGGATCTTCCGCTTAATGTACGGTTCGGTTAGAGAAAAACACTTGCACACCATTCTCCCTTCCTCGGTCTCCTGGTCGTGCATGTCGATGCCCAGCTTCTTCAGATCCACGCCGCGCTTCTGCGCCCAGTTGAAAACAGCGGCCTCCAAGGCCTCGGCGCCCATGACGGAACAATGTATCTTCTGCTCCGGCAATCCGTGAAGATACTCGACGATGTCGCTATTCCGGATTTTCAGAGCAGTTAAGGGTGTGTAGTTCCCCTTTTCGATGATGTCGCAAAGCGCTTCGGAAGAGGCAATTGCGGATGTACAACCGAACGTAAGATATTTCGCCTCGGTTATGATGTCCTGAGCCGGGTCCTTCGGATGACGCTTGACACGGAAGGTAAAGCGCATCGCGTCTCCACAGGCGATTGAGCCATGCTCCCCCATCCCGTCCGGGTTTTCGATTTCTCCCAAATGAGTGCCAGGTTTTCCCTGAACAGCATCCATGAACAACTGCTTCGTTTTCTCGCTGTATTCCCAACCCATTTCACGACTCCCATCAAGTGTTCGTATGGTGAAGAAACACTATACTCCTACTGGCATGGCCGGGCAATTCAGAATACAGAAAAACACCACGGATTACCCGGATTCCACCGATTGTTTTCCTTTATGAATCCGTGAAACCAGAGGCGTTTTGTGCAGCTACCCCCAGCCCCGCGGGTTAGGATCTATGAAAAACTATTGGGACAGGATTTTACAAGGTGCTGGAAAAACCTCCTATTGCCGCATTCTGAGATAAAACCCACTCCGCATGACAATTCCCGTGGCCAGTGATTCCCTCCCAAAGTCTGATCGGAGTTCCGGAAACCTGCGCTTCATGCAGACGCTCGAATGGATTTTAGCTCACGCGAGAGTCTGTCTCGCCAATACGAAGCCCAACCGCAGCTGAGCCACCACATGGAACCCGCATAACGTGAGCGGCACCATTCGGAATATCACGGCCCTTGTTCTCCTAACCATCGGCCGGTGCCTGATTCGGCCGGCTTCAATCAAGGCAGCTGAGCGATTCTTTCCTCCAAGTCGCAGCCTTTCGATGTCGTCGATCAAAAGAATGGCCTTTTTCGTCACCAGCCTCATGCAAAGGATCAGGCTGATCAGCGGAACGGGAAGCAACACCATGATCGACAGTGGATGAGTGAGGCTGCCGAACTGTGAGGCAAGAAGAAGATAAAGGCATAAAACCGCCAGGATCAGCTCATTACAACGGGAATTGAAACCTTTGGACCTGTGCTCCGATTGCCCGGCAAAAGAGACGGAGTAGCTCGCCGGAAACTCAAGGGTTTTCAGTTTGTCTTTGATGTCCTTTCCCACATTCCCCAGAGGTCGGTTCGCCGCGTTCGCAAGAATTCGCACTCCGCGCACAAGATCCGGGTGACCGATCCGTGCCAAACTCGATCCGCGGCTGAAGCTGGCCACTTGCATATCCGGAATCAGGAGACCCGCCTCGGCTGCGTCCTTTTCGAACTCAGTAGATCGATATCGTTGAGCGCTTCGACGGATTGAACTGCCCGCGTAGCCCGCTTGAGCGAATAGCGCGGTTGCGGAATTAGAGATCCGGCTGCGTCTGCCTCTCACGGGCTGGCTACTATTACGATCGGTAAAGAAAAAACAAGAAAAACAGTCGGCAGGCGCTCCCAGCGCAAATATAGTATGCTTACGCCAATGGCATATTTTGAGGATATCCAGAAAACAGTCATGAGAATCCCTCGCGGGAAGGTCGCAACCTACGGCAATGTGGCGAAAGCCGCGGGGCATCCGGGAACTTCGCGCCAGGTAGCCTGGGCACTCCGCGCTCCGAAGGCAACAAGGCTAGGGTGGCATCGCGTCCTCGGCGCAGGGGGGCGGATCCTGCTTCCTGAAGAGGCCGGCCTGCACCAGCGTATGCTTCTGGAATTGGAAGGCGTTGTCTTTAAGGGAAACCGGGTCGATCTCAAGCGGAGCGAGTTCCGTTTTGGTGGTTAGTGGTTCGTGGGTAAACCTCGTTCTTGCCTACCCCTGAGAGCTAGGCACTAACTACTCAGTTTTCAGGCTGCGTTCCATCAACTCGCGAATTGCCTCCCTGGGAGATACTTTCCCCTCCAGGAGACGGTAGATCTGCCATGTGATCGGCATTTCGACTTCGTGCATCCGGGCCAGCGCCACCGTTGCGCTCGTGGTTTTCACCCCTTCGGCGACGCCTGTCATTGATCCGATAATGTCCTGAAGGCTCCGCCCTTTGCCTAATTCTATCCCGACACTGCGGTTCCGGCTCAGATCACCGGTGCACGTGAGAACGAGGTCTCCCATTCCGGCAAGACCGGCAAGGGTCTCGCCCCGCCCCCCGCACGCGCAGGCCAGGCGAGTCATTTCGGCCAAGCCTCGGGTAATCAGCGCCGCTTTGGGATTGTGGCCCAGCCCAAGCCCCTCAATGACCCCGGCCGCAATCGCAATGACGTTCTTGACGGCACCTCCAAGCTCAACTCCGGTTACGTCGTTGGAGGTGTACAATCGCAGGCTTCTGGAAGAGAACTCCTCCTGAACGGATTGGGCGGCTTCGCGGTCTTTGGAAGCCACTACCACCGCCGTTGGATCCCCGCGGGCGACCTCCTGTGCGAAGCTCGGGCCGGACAGGACGGCCAGCCGCGCCTCAAAGCGTGGCCCGGTTACGCTCCGGATCACCTCGCTCATTCGCATCAGTCGTTCCACGTCAAGCCCCTTGGTCGCGCTCACGAAAATCATGTCCGGGCGCAGACTGGGGAGCATCTGTTCATAAATCGAGCGACAAACATGGGAGGGCATCACGGTAACGACGTATTTCGCCCCGTCAAGCGCTTGCGCAAGATTCGTGGTCGGGTCAACGCTTTCCGGCAGCGAAATCCCCGGCAGGAACAACCGGTTTTCACGAAAGCTGCGGATGCTTTCCACGACGGTCTCTTCATATGCCCACAGCCTGACGCTATGGCCCGCGCCTGAAAGCGCAGCAGATAGAGCCGTACCCCAACCTCCTGCACCTATGACAGCAATTGAAGACATTGGATCCGTATCAGTGGTTTATGGTTGTTTTTGGATGCAAGATACGAGATGCCGGATGCAGGAAGGACCGCCGGTTGGTTGTTGTTCTGCATCTTGTATCCTGCATCTCGGAAACTACTTCTGCTCCGGCGGAAATACACTGATTTCGACGCGTCGGTTCAGCGCTTGATTATTAGGATCATTCGGGTCGGCCGGAACGTCCCAGCCTTTCCCCTGAACGGTGAATTTATTGGGATCGAACTTGAATTTCTCGACCAGCGCACGACGGACTGCTTCCGCCCGGGCTTGGCTCAAATCACGCACCAACTGGACGGGAACCCGGCCCCTCATGCTTGAATCCGTATGCCCCTCGATCATGATGACGGCCCGTGAAAACTGGCCGGAGAGGTGTGCAACCTGCTCAAGCGTGGCATCGACGTTGGGGTCATTCAGTTTGCCACTCACCACGTTGCCGTACTCGTCCCGATAAGGCTCATATGGGTTTGCAGAATTGGGGGCAAAGTTGATCCGGATGGTTTGGGTCAGGATCGGAGATTCCGCAGGGATCTTCCTGAAGGCGGACGGGGTGAAGGCTGCGATGCTTTCGTCTTTCTGGTAGGCGAAGGCACCTTTCTGCTGCAGTTTCTGGAGAAAAGTGAAGTCCATCACCTGATCAAAAGAAACCGGAGCATCAATGCGCCCGAGCTCCCGGTAGATGTAGCTGGCGTTTTTCCAGGTGCGCTCGAAATTCGTCGGGTTTGACGAATTCAAGAAAAACTGCACGTTTTCAGCAAAGTTCGTAGGATGCGCGTCATGGCGCATCGACATGACCTCTTCGGTCTTCATCCCGAAGGCGTCCGCCATCCATTTGGCCGCCTGTTCCGGGTTCTGCTTCACCAAATCCATTCCTTCAAAGATGCCTGCGATCAGCCCATCCACGATTTCCGGGTGATCGCGAGTAAAATCGGCGCGTACGGCATACACGTCGGCAATGAGTTTGTTGGCATCGCTGGTGCTGGAAAGGACCCGTGTATTGGAAACGCGTTCCGGGATTTTGTAAATATCGGGAGCCCACGACACGCAGGCGTCGACGCGTTTATCCGCGACAAATGCCGCAGCGGCTTCAAACGCCGTCGCCGTGTATCTAACCTTTACGTCCGAAGGCCGAAGCCCCGCTGACAGAAGAAGCGAGGTTAGGTAATACTCGCTCGGCGAATTCTGCGCGAGGGTGATGGCTTTGCTACGCAGATCGGCTACAGATTTGATGGAATTGCGGACAACAATGCCGTCTCCGCCGCTCGACCAGTCAATCTGTTGTGCAATCCGTGGGGCTGTCCGGGAGTCCTTGACCAGCTCCGGCGCCATCAGGACCATCATATCGGCGGTTCCCCAGAGCGTGTGCACCTTGCCGGCGGCAAATGCATCCCTGGCCGCGACGGGGTCATCCATCAGCTCCATCTGGACACGAAATCCATATTTTTTGGCGAAGATGCTGTCCGGGTTCGGCTTTGTGCCATGGTTGGCGGCAATGACCGGCAGCCAACCCGCCCAGACGTTGTAGCTAAAACGTAAAATTTTCTCTTTTTCATCCCAGTTGTATTGGCTGACGCCCTTGACGGCGGGCAGCCTGTCCGCAGGAACATACTTATATTCCTTTACCGTCGTGACTCCCGAAGTGTCGGCCGCTTCCGTCTCTATTGCCTGCGAACCCTTGTCGCCGGAAAGAATCCTCCCGCCGGAGCTTCGCTTTAGGACGATGTAGAACCCAAAACCGATCAAACCGATAATCAACAGTATGGAAATGATTTTCCCTAACGGTGTGAGTCGCGCAGGTTGATCAACCATATATCCCCCCTTTTGCGAATTACGAATAGCGCATTTAATAAATCAGTTTGGGTTATTCCCTCCCAACGTCACAACGCGGCGTTATTCAAACCACGAATTACTAATTGCCGACAATTCGTCACTCGTTATTGCTTCGGTCCTATTTCCTTGGAAGCAGCGGGAGTTTCGGGTGATGCGGCAGCTTGTAGTCCCTGGCTGGCCAGGAAATCTGCCAGAGCCGCTTGCTCCAGCGCTTTGCGTTCGTTTTCCTTCTCGGCGACAGCGTCCATGCTCACCAGATCCTTGGCCACCCTCGCCTTTCCTGCCGATTTTTCGTACCGTTTCGCAAGAACATCTTCCACGGTCTTCATGGTGTCTCCGAGATCCCCAACCTTAAACGCCGCGCTGCTCAGCGCTGCCGCCGCTTCGGCCTCAGCTTCCTTAATCTGAACCTGAGATAGCTGCTTTTCGAGTTTGCGCACCTTTTCTTCGAATTCCTTTTGGGCCAGCTTCGCCTGGCGCAAATTGCCCTGGTAGGCCTCTTCTGTTTCGGATAGTTCCTGCGTGTCGATCGTCAGGTCTGCCTTCAATTCCTGAAGCTCGCGCGCTAGGCTGCCGGCAAGATCCAAATTACCGGCGTGATGATTCGCCAGTATGCGCCGCTCAAGCTCCTGGGCCCGGATTGTCTTGGCTTTCACCTGTGTTTTAAGCCGCTCGGCGATTCCTGCCATGCGAGCCAGGGCGGTGTTATATTGAACCATCTTATCTCGGAACTCCTGGCGCGCAGCCTCCATGAGCGCTTCGGGATTCCGCTCTTCGATTCCACTGACGAAAAGCCCTAAAAGACCGCGAAACAGCCTTCCCAAACGAGCAAAAACCGCCATGGCGCGCACCCCTTTCCAAGATAAGTCAAATTAAATACGATTTCCCAGTCCTTTTGGTTCTTTGATTCGACAGCGATTGCTTTCGTGCGGCGCGGCTCTCCAGAGCCGCCCGGCATCATTGCTTTGGGTTCTGTTCATTCATCCCCATCATCCGTTGTAATGACCGGGTGATCAACAATATAGCTCGCAATGGATGCAAGTTCCCTTTCGTGAGCCCTTTTGCGCTTTCTCCATTCGCGCCATTTCTCATCATCCGACTTCAGACCCGCTTCAAGCCTGGCCGTCTCTTCCTGCAGGTCTTTGATCTGTGCTTCGAGCTCCAGTAACCTTCTGTTGCAGGCCTGCTGCCGGTCCTGCATCTTTTCGCGCACGCGAGTCTCAAACGAGTCCAGGGCCTGATCGCGCGCGATTGCATCCTTTACCAGGGTCTCGGCCGGGACACCATTGCAATTCAAGAGGTCGAGGATGGATTTCTGCACTGCCTCCCGAGACCTCTGCTGGTCGGTCACACTTGCGATCACCTGTTTCAACCGATCAATCGTCCAATCCTCTGGTTTTGAAGAGATGCCGGCCGCATCAAAAATCTTTTCAAAAGGGACCGCAAGCTCAGCCGGAGAGTCAGCCAGAGCCCGGACCTCGACTGACCGTATTTCGCTCGCCAGTTCCTGGAGGCTCACAACCCGGGTCTGAATCCTCGCAGCCGGTATAGATCCCTGATTTGGAACCGATTCCAAAATCCCCAACCTATCGCCAATTCCTTGCAGGAACCTAACAAACGTCATGGCTATACGAATCTCCTCAGTTCCCCGATTTTGCTCTCCAGTTGATCGGGGGGGATGGCTCGAAAGCGCTCAGGCAGAAAACGCAAGTCGGTGCACTCCTTGACTGCCACCAGGTCCATGTATTCCAGACTAAGCCGATGCGCGCTAGGACGGATTTCCTTGAGCACCTCGGCCAAAACTTCGCTGAGCCCTCGTTGCGAAGAAGCGAGCGCTTGGACCCGCAAAGCCCGGACGAGGATCGCTTCAATTTCATTGCCACCCAAGTCAAGCCCGCCGGGGACCTCCGGGATTTCGGTTTCCGTCAGATTCACCTTTAATTTGCGTGCAACCGACAGAAATAACCTGCGAACTTCCTGCGGAGTTTCGGGCGGAAACAGAGGAATGTGGACGTCGAGTCGCCCCTGCCGTTTCAAGTCCACTTCCAGCAGGTCAGGACGAGAAGTGGCAAAGACCCAGATAATCCTTCCTCGATTACGCGTATCGGACATTTCCTTGGCCAGCATCGCGTAGACTCGACCGGAAAGTCCACCGTCCCCTTCCCGGCCTTCCCTTTTGCCAGCGGCCTGATCGGCTTCATCGACGAAGACGACAACCTGCCCCAGCGCGTGCAGAATCGAAAAAATCTTTTCCAGGTTGGACTCGGTTGCTCCCACCCAGCGGTCCCGGAAATTTTTGAATATTACACAGGGGATCCCCAATTCACCCGCCCAGCACTGAATGAGAAACGTTTTTCCGGTCCCTATGCGACCCGTGATGAGGTAACCCATGGGCAGCGCAGAATAGGTACCCCGCCGCATCAGGACCGCGTCTTCCCTTAGCCACGTTTTGGCTGCATCCGCTCCCGAGAGATGATCCAGCGTGAAAGGGGATTCCAGAAATTCCAACAATCCCTGACACTCTTTTTCGATCCTCTCCTTCTTCATCCGAGCCAACCAAGCAGGAGTGATCGACTGCTCATTTCTGAGCGCACGGGCCAGAACGGTCTGGGCACCGACCCGGCTCAGGCCAGTCATGCGTTGGCCCAACACATTCAGGGGAAGCTCGGATTTCGACGGAAGCTCGCGCAAGGTCGTCGCGCCCAGCATCTCAACATATTCTGACATCTCCTGCTCTCCGGGGAGAGGGATATTCAGCGCGGCGGCATGCGGATTCTCCACCACCAGGCCATTCAAGTCATGCAGTCCTTCGGCGATCAGGACCGTCACAATATCGGACCGGAGAATTGCGGGATCATTCGCCCAGCCCAGCACCTTGACAACGTTGGAACTGAAAGCGCCCCCGAGTTGCAGAGGATCACCACGCGGAACTACGAACTCGGCAAATTCGATGATGACTGCAATTTTGCGAGGCGTGTTGTCATTTCCGCGCAACGATTGCAGGTTTAGGCTGCGGAGCAG
>Ga0326728_10005249_pt1 | contig 36846 bp, 28 predicted proteins | sample MB3enrmetagenome_FD_207602 | JGI IMG/M metagenome (GOLD analysis project Ga0326728, IMG submission 207602) | Lab enriched peat soil microbial communities from McLean, Ithaca, NY, United States - MB31MN | ecosystem: Environmental > Terrestrial > Soil > Wetlands > Peat | place: USA: New York...
AGTTGTTGACCCAGCATCGAGAGGCTTATTGCGATAGCTTGGCAGTCAAGCGGACTCACATCAATTTGCGCTCCGATCTTCCACTCGCGAACATAAGGCTCAAAGTCAACCTTTACTTGAGCAGCCTCAATAGTGGTATAGGGAAGCTGGACCTCCTTCCCATCCAGCAAAACACGCGGTCGCAGCCAAATCGCTTTCAAAGTGTCATCGTCCTTCGTTTGGTCAAGCGAAACGCCGAGTGGTTTAACATCGATCATCTGGACCATACCCAGCCGATGCGCGAGGCAATTGCGAACACGGTATAGACCTTCGAGCCATTCCATCTTTTCCTTCAGAGCAGCAGAGGGCTTGGCGATGACCAATCCGTCGCACATTTTTACGGGTCCTGATTTGCTCTCAGTTTGTACGCGTGTCAGTATTTTCCAGAAACTTGGGCCATCCATTCTCTTGTTGGAACCGTTCAAATGCTCAAGGACTCGACGCTGTCGTAGTAAATTATGCGCGTGAATCTCAAAGCGACTAATCATCGAGATCAAGGAGAACCGCGCAAATAGGGCCGGTGCTTCTCGTCGTACAGCCTGGTCCTGTTCAAGCCCGCCGCATCTGAAAGGGACTGTAAAGTCAGGCGCACCGTCAGGTAGATGCAACTTCGACAGAGCAGCCCCGGCTACAGCGACAGCCGCGTAGTAGGCTAATCCGCTGCAAAGTGAAGTCAGTTCTTTCCGTGCATCCTCGGGGTACTGCAAATCTCGAATCATGCCCATACAAACCCCCAACCAAATTTCCCAAAGTGCTCATTATGCCAAGACTTGTCCCTGAACAATCGATTCTGCCGTAGGATATTTACTTGCAGCTATCTCTTATCCGAAATCGCAGATGCAGCCAGAGCAGCCTTCGCTTGCTCCGCGGTCATCTTGCAGAACGCGCCTTTGGTCGCAGTCAGAGCGGCGACCAAAATAGCGGTTGCCACAGCCGTTGCAATATGAGGCAAGACTCCGAACTTTGCAGCCAGCCAGCTCGCCACCGCGACAAGCGCCCCTTTTGTCGTGGTAGAAAGACTTTTGCCTCCCTTACATATGATCCCGCGTAATTCTTCAAGAAACAGCTCTATAAATCTTAGAACGCTCTTTGCAGTCGTACTGCCAAACTTGATTTCAGGGGGCCGAGGAGGAGCGGGTGTCGCCGAATCCATGGCCAGCGGACGCAGTTGTCCGAGAAACCTCGCGATCTCGCTAGCACCCAATTTGACAGTCGTTGCGCCATCTTCAAAGCTGATCGCTGTCACCTGACGATGCGTAAGGTAACGCCCCGAAATCTCCTCAAGCGAGCGCGAAAGTTCCCACGAGGTGTCCTGCGCTGCGCCGATCAGATCTCGCGGCAAGACATATGGCTGAGAACCTAAAGCATCCTCGTGATTATCCATCCCCTCATACTAGCGGAACAGGCGGGGGAATGGATAACCCACGGATTACGAGAGCGATATGAATATCGCTTTCGGGGCTGACAACAAAAAGTCGCCCGCCTCGCATGTGCGGCGCAGTGGACGGCCCTTGGACTGCGCAGACTCAACCCGCAACAACGAAGCGCCCGAGGCTCACCCGCGACCCGGCGGCATTTTCTTTTCGATACTTCGACCAACGGCACCGACGCTGTATTCGCGTTCGGCTCTTCGGGAAGCACTTGGAGCACGGTAGCTCGCCTCAACCGCGGGTGCCCCACAGATCAGTCCTGGAAAACGCCCATCTCGCCAGTATCTATTCTGGAATGCCGCAAAATCGCCGAGTCACTCGTTGACACCAGATCAGTCCTGAAATGTCGGCTTGTGGTGATCTTTGTTTGGGTGGAAGCTGCGGGGGGGCGATTGCCGGGATGCTTGCGATTCGGGGCGCGGCTTCGCCGCGTTCTTTATTTCTCAAAAAATGCGCGGGCGGGTTGCGGCATGAGTGAACTCATGGCCTGATACAAGGCCGGAAGGCAACCGCAGATCCCCATTCGGCTCCGATCGTTTTCGCGATCTCCGCTCAGGGCAGCCTTTGCTGGCCGTCTTCGCACACACAGTGTAAACTTAAAGACGGTGCGGGAATCGATGGACTCGAAGTCCATTGCGACGATGGGGTGCGCACCTCTGGCGCCGGCCCTTGAGCTGGCAGCCTGGGAACGCATCGGCCCCTGGCGAGTGAAACAGGTTCAAGGCGGCGGTTTTTCGGCTAAGGCATTTTCACTATTCCTGTGGGGTGGGTTTCGTGGTTTCCCACCCTTTTCACAAAGAACGTGAAAAGGATGGGGCACGGGGTTTCCTTACACCATCAGTGGAAAGGCCGTAGCAGCAAGAAGATACGCCAAATGCTTCAAGGCGAACTGACTGGAAGCATTTCTTTAGAAACAATTTGCACGATGTGAGAGCTCGTAGCTCAGTTGGTAGAGCAACGCCCTTTTAAGGCGTGGGTCCTGGGTTCGATTCCCAGCGAGCTCACCACCCACAATAGAAGACGTAGGGCAAATCTCCAGATGGTATAGAGTGAGAATTCTTCCCTCAGGGGCTAAAGCCCCAGTGATTTTGCGGCACTTACGGCACGGCTGAAGCCGTGCCCTTTCAAATCCCGCTCTACACCGACAGGGGATTTGCTATCAATGGACACGAGTAGACACCCAAGAACACCCCTGTGATGCAAGAGCGATACAGATAGATTTTTGGCGGACCTTTTTTGCTCTCCTCACTCGACTCACCGATTTGAGCATTGCGGCGCAGCGGTGGGCGGTGGATCTTTTCAGGTTCGATTTTCGGAATCGATGACGAACGATATCTGTGCCCCGTCACGCAGCCTTGGCGAAAACTCACATGGATGCGAAGCACAAAAAAACACCTGAGCCCCGAAGAACGGGCCCAGGTGTTGGGCACTTGCAAACACGAGACGGCACAGACTCAGTCCGTCACCGCCAGTGAGATTGGTTAGCTGAGACTCATTCTCCTGTCTATAGGCCTGGCCATTCGTGCTGCGCTTGTTGGTATTTTGCCATCGTCCCGATGTCGAGCAAGTAGTTGGCGATTGGAAAGGCGTACATTTCGCCAACGAGGGCAGGAAGCACGTCGAAGCCGATGTCTGCGGGGATGCGGGCCGGAACTTTCCTGAGCAGCGCCGGTCCACCGATGAGAACCCCGCTGAACGCATGATCCGACTTGGGAAATTCCGGTTTTTCGGTGAACTCCACCACTCTTCCGCTTTCGTCGGTGGCGAGAATTCCGCACTGGGCCGGATTGGACACGCGATAGGTTCCCACCGTGACCGGGGCCTGATGCTGGCGGTGGAATTCCAGCATCCGGTCGAACCGGCAGTTCGTCAGCACATCCGCATAGAGAACGGCGAATTCGCGTTCCTCCGCAACGAAGGCGCGATTGATATGCAGGGTGCCGGCGCTGCCCAGCAGCTCAGGCTCGTACGCGACGGTGACCTCTACCGGTATTCTGCAAGTAGCCAGGAATTCGCTCACCTTCTCCGTGTGCGCGTGGGCGTTGAGGAGCACCTGGCCAATGCCGTACCGCGCGCACCACTCGAGCCAGATGGCGAGCAGGGGAGTGCCCTGGATCGGCACCAGGCATTTCGGAATACTGTTTGTGAGCGGGCGCAGCCGCGTGCCGCTGCCGGCCCCTAACAGGAATGCCTTCATTTCTCGCTCGCTGCCCATCGGCCGCGGGCCGGGCGATTCTCCCACGCCCAGGCAGTCTCAATAATGTGATCGAGGTCGGAGACTTGCGGGTTCCATCCCAACTCTTCCATCAGGCGCTTGGGGCTTGCGCAAAGAACCGCGGGATCGCCGGCGCGATTGGCGCCTTCGCGGGTCGGTATCTTCAAGCGTGTGACTCGTTCGACGTGAGCCACAACTTCCTTCACCGAGTAGCTCTTTCCCATGCCGATGTTATAGGCCGAGAAAGTGGGCGTGTACTCCTTGTGCAACGCCAGGATGTGCGCCTGGGCGATGTCCAGCACGTGGACGAAATCGCGTAGGCAGCTTCCATCGGGCGTCGGGTAGTCACAACCATAAATGGTGAAGAACTCGCGCTCGCCGGTTGCCACTTCAAACAGAAGCGGCAGAATGTGGGTCTCCGGCACATGTTCCTCGCCGTGGGCCTCAGTGGCTCCGGAAGCGTTGAAGTATCGGAAGGCGCATATGTCGATGCCATAGGCCCGGGAGTACCAATCCAGCAGCCGCTCGTAGGCAAGCTTGGTTTCGCCATAGGAGTTGACCGGCGCCTTGGGATGTTCCTCGGGAATAGGTATCTCCACGGGGTTGCCATAGACGGCGGCCGACGACGAGAAGACGACGCGCTTGATTCCCGCGTCGCGAATTGCATCGATCATAGTCTTGGCGGCGACGAAGTTCACGTGGTAGAACACGGACGGATTGGTCACTGACTCGGGGATGAGCGCTTTTGCGGCGAAGTGAAAAACAGCGTCAAAGGCCTTGGTGGCAAGCACATGGCTCATGCCGGCCGCATCGCCGATGTCCATTGCGTGAAACTCGGCCCCTTCCGGCACGGCGTGGCGGTGCCCGGTCGACAGGTTATCGACAACAGACACCTCGTGGCCCTGCCGAAGCAGTTCCTCAGCGCACACGGAGCCCACATACCCGGCTCCGCCCGTTACGAGAATTCGACTCATTGCTACCCCGTTTAATTCCTGATGCTTACTTTCGGACTCATCCTGAGTTCATCGAGCGCGGCGCTCTGATGCCCGCCGAGATTATCGGAAGAGGTTGTGTATCTTTTTGGCGGCCTTATGACCAAATACCGCCGGCAATTGGCGATTACTGGCAACATTCCATATGAAACAAAGAAACTCTGGCAGGAGCTCTAGCCTGGCGTACGGGTTCATCCCGCGAGACAGACGAAGAAACTTACAGAGCGTTTTAAGCCAACATTCGAAAGAGCGGATTCCTGGCATCGCCAGCTGCCGGCATTCATACCTCTCGAAGATGGATACGCGCGACCTGCGAAGCTCCGTCATCAACTGGGAAGGCACGAGATCGGAGAAGTCGCGCTGAACCTGCTGCAATGCTTTGCCGGCCATCCGCGTGAGATTCCTCTTTCGCGCTTGCATCAAAAGCCGGCGCCAATCGAGATTGGGCGTGGAGCGAAGAACTACCAGTGCATCCGGAATCCAGCGAATGGGGGCCAGGTCGGCGCCGTGAACACAGATATGGAGAAGTTGGTCGGCCGGGTTAAGGATTCTGAACCTTTGATTGCCGAAGCCTATCTCAACGGAAGCGGCCCAGAAATCCTGGTCCGCATCCGGACCGATGCGACAGGCGAGCAGGTTCCAGTGCAGGTCCAGGCCCCGCAGGGAATCGGAGAGGTGAGCGGCATGTTCATGCTGAAAAGCCCATTCGCTGCGGCGGGGATTCGCGGGGTCTTCGAATTCGCTTGTCCAGCCGTGATGGGAAAGAATCTCAATGGCCCTGCGCGCATGATGGGTGGGGACCAGCAGATCCGCGTCGTTCATGGGACGCAGGCTGAAATCGCGGTAGAAACCGAGGACCAGGGCCATGCCCTTGATGACCATGACATCGATACCCTCCTGCCGGAGAGCAGCGATGGCCTGGCTGGTCCGGCAGAAGAGAAGCTGGTTTTTCGACCAGGCATGCTTCTTCAGGCCCTTAAGCCTGGGCAGCAGGGGATCCGCGATTTCCTCTCTGCGCAGCCGCTCGTAAAGCTGCGGCATCAGACGCAGCGATTCGAATTGCATGTTGTCGATTTCGGCATGCGGAAGCCAGGCGATGGCCGCGTCGCGCCCCGCCGAGCCGGGTTGAAACACCGCCCTGAGGATCAATTGCTGCTCCTCCAAAGGCGACTTTCGCGGTTCAATGTTGACGCCAGTTTCCATCAACGCATGACCTCGGCGCCAAAGCATGTGGCGGCGCGATCGCCCCTCCAGGCAGTTCGACCGGAACCATTCGCGATCAGCTTTCCCCCGTCGAGCAGATAGCGATGCGTGAACGCGCCGGCAAACCGAAGATTCTGCGTGATCACCAGAACCGCGGGACGCCCCGGCAACGAGTTCAGCCTATCCAGCAGGGTGGCTGCGGAATCTCCGTCGAGGTGATTGGTCGGTTCGTCCAGGATCAACAAGCGCGGTCGCCGCGCCAGGGCGCGCGCGATCCCTATCTTCTGCCGCTGCCCGCCGGAGATCACCCCGCCGTCGTCATCGATGGCAGTCTCATATCCACGAGGAAGCCGTCGCGCGAATTCGTCCACCAGAGCAGCCCGGCAGGCCCACAGCGCGTGCTCTTCGCAGTCCTCGGCGGCCAGCCCGTAGGTCACATTTTCCCAAATCGTTCCCGCAAACAGAATCGGATCCTGCGGCGCGAAAGCGATGAAACGGCGCAGCCAGGCAACATCCAGCCGATCGTAGGCGATTCCGTCGGCAAGGATGCGGCCGCTCTCGGGCCGGTAGAGGCCCAGGATCAGGCGCGCCACCGTGGTCTTTCCGGCGCCGTTCGAGCCCACAATGGCCGTTAAGGATTCAGGCTCCAGCCGCAGCGAGACGTCCCGTAGCACGGGCACGCTGCCGTAGCTGAAACTTACAGAATCCAGCTCGATCGAGCCGCTGAACGCGCCTCTCTCCGTCCCGGTGTAGAGCGCCGAGGCATCTTCGCCGGCAAACGTGCTCAGAGCGGCCAGAGCCTGATGGCCCTCGATCAATTGCGGCACAGAGCCGAACAACTGCTGCAGGCTGCTGTTCAGCAGCAGGGTAGCAACATAAAACGACATGAGGTTGCCTATCGACAAGCGTCCCGCCGCGACCTCCGTGCCGCCCACCATCAGAATCAAGATGCCGGCCAGCATCACGGCGCCGGTGTGCGCCTGGCCGTAGGCGGTCTGCAGCCATGCCATGCGGCCGCTGTCGATGCGCAGGCTTTCGATTCTCTCGTGCTGTCGCCGCGTTTCCATTTCCTCAGCGGATTGGTAGCGGGTCAGATCGATACGCCGCAGCATAAACTGAACGCTGCTGCTGAAGCGCGCAAACGACTCCCGGTTGCGTTTCACGTGTAGTTTTAGCGCGGAGCCGAGACGGCGGTTGACCAGATACAGGACCGGCGTTATGAGCGCCAGCAGGGCGAGGAGCCGGAAGTTGAGGATGGCCATCATGGCGACCAACCCCCCACCCAGCACCAGGGAGGGAAGCACAAAAGAGATGAGCGCGTTGAGCATCACGTCCAGCATTTGCGTGTCCTGCACCAGGAGCGTATGCAGCTGGCTCCGATTCGCCGTATCGTGATAGGCGCGCGGCAACGCCTGGCAATGGGTTGCCAGGTCGCGGCGTATCGCCGCAATGGCACGCTTTGTGGTTCGGAGCGCAGCCAGGCGCGTGGTCATGGTGAGACCGGCGCCCCCGGCCGTCAGCAGCAATATGCCGAGGCCCAGCAGCAGCAAGTCGTGAACGTTGCGATGCGGAATCGCCGCATCGAAGGCACGCTCGACCAGCCACGCGATGGGCAGCAGGCTTACGCTCTGCAACACGGCCAGAACCACGCAACCTGCAAGCGCCGGCCGCAGGTCCGCCAGATAGCGCCACAGATATGCCCGCGCCCCAGCGCTGGCGCGTGGGGTGACTCCTCTGCTCAAAAGCGCATCCCCTGCAAAGATCCAGCGGCTCTCGTACGCTCGCGATCCATGTGCTCCTTCAAAATCCGGATGGTGGCTCCGGCCACCGCATTCTGATCCTGGGAGATGTTGGCGCCGTGAATCCGCCGATACACCATAATCGAACCCATGAAGCCGATCGGGATGCCCGCCTCGCGCACCCTGACGAACCATTCCAGGTCGTCGCTTATCCTGTAGCGCCTGTCAAATCCGCCCGTACGGTCAAACACCCAGCGATGAATGAGGCTGGCCTGCAGCCCCAGGATGACCGCATCCTCGCGCAGCATCGATTCTGGAATCCAAGCGGGCTTATCGGTTCCCTTTTGGAGAAAGTTCTGCCACCTGCCGACGACGCATCCAAACTCCGGATGCGCCGCCAGGTACTCGCTCTGTTTCGCGAGCTTCAACTGCGGCCAGTAGTCGTCGGCATCGAGAAATGCGATCCATTCGCCGCTGCTGTGCGCCAGCCCGGTATTGCGCGCCACCGGAGGGCCCTGGTTCGGCTGGTACACGTAGCGCACCGCGGAATAGGATCTGGCGATTGCTGCCGTGCCATCCGTCGAGCCGTCATCCGCCACCACAATCTCGATGGGCCGGTAGGTCTGCGCCAACACGCTTTCAATGGCCTGGGAGATATACCTCTCGGCGTTATAGGCAGGGATAATCGCACTGATCAGTTTCGGCTGCATGGTTGCTGCTCTCCAGTCACTCTGGCAAGTTCGCCAGCAACTCGCGTATGACTGCCGGCGTGGATTTGAGATCCCTTCCGAGTTCAAGAACGTAAACCGGCAACTGCCGCACCAGCCCTGTAAAACATTGCAAGGCCTCGGCCCGGGCCTGGGGCAGGTGCAGCGCACAACTGCCCACCATGGCTCGGAACGCTTCTCCGCGGCTGGCCGCTCTCAGTCTTGTGCGCGGCAAATCCGCGATGCATGCCTGAAGAATCGCGCGCAGCCTCAGGCGAGCAGTCAGGCGCGCGGCGGCAAGGTTGGCGAGGAAGAGCACCGTCTTCTCGCCCTCCGGCCGGTTCCACGTCTGGGCTGCCGCCGCCAGCAGAGGGAATCGGTCGAGTTCGTCGCACGCCACCTTTCCGGTTCCATAGATACTGTGCACAAGCGGTTCTTCCCCTTCCTCAGAGACCAGGCAATGATCGTCCGCAACGTAGTGCATTCCCTCTTCGAGGCAGCTCAGCGCCGTGGTAGATTTTCCTGCGCCGCCCCTCCCGAGGATCAAGACGCCATCCCTTGCGTTTCCGATTGCGGCTCCATGGACGAAGAACCGCCGCTGCTTGCCCAGCCAGTAATTCAGCAACTGCTGGAGGGGATGCGCACGATCGAAGTAGGAGATAGAGGATGCGTCCGGAACCAGCCAGTAAGCCGCCCGTTGGGCCCAATCCACCACGGTGACGAACCGCCCCTGGCGTTGCAGGATCACGGTCTCGAGGCGGCTATCTTCCAGCCAGATGTCGTTCTCGCCGGAGGAAGCCTCCTCCTCGCAAGCCAGCCGCGCTCCATTGAAGATCGCGGCATCTTCCCGTATGAAGACCGTCAACTGCGGCTCCGGCATATCGGGCGCGCGCAGGTGACGAAAGGCGGGTGAGATGTTCTCCTCAAGTTGTTTGCTTCCAAACTCCAGACGGATCGCGAGGCCGGCAATCGCATAGGTCGCCCTCGCAGCGGATGACTGCTCATGAAGGCGGCTCTCGACGCCGCGAAAGATGTCGGTGAAGGAAACCGCTAGCGGGGAAGACATCCGGTCATGCCCTCGTCTCAATGGAGCTCGCCGAGGCCCTCTTCTTCGGCCATCCGTGCTCGGGGTCGACCTGATGCACGGGATCGATCAACAGGAGATCCCGCACGTCGTCAAAGCGCTCGAAGATAGGCGGTTCGTAGCCAGCTCCATCCGGATGAAGAGGCCATCCCTTGTGAAAGCCAGGGCCTGCGCTGCTTGCCGGGTCGCGCTCCACCACGATGCCCTCGACCGCCAGTTTTTCGACGAATTGCGCAATGCGGATCTGGAAGCGATGGAGAGTCTCGGAATCGCCGAACAGGGCCAGCGCCAGATCGTCGGCCGCAAGCCCTTCTTCCAGCAGTTCCAGGATCTCCGATCCGGCTGAGGAGATGCTGTAGTAATAGCCGGATTCGACGTTGACTAAAACTGCTTCTTCCTCGAACCGCTCCAAAATGATCCGAGCGCGGTCAATTTCATATCTCCTGACTTTCTTATCCAAGGGGTCCTCCCGCCGCAGTTCCTCAGGCCGAAAATGAGTTCCGGAGCGAAAATCGCATGCCGCGCTTACAGCCGAACGATGGTGGGCGCATGATACGACTTGAGCGCATTCCGAGTGTCCAGGATGAGTTTCGCCTTTTCCACGACCATGGCATAATCAAAGGCCCTATGGTCCGTCACAATCACCACGCAATCGGCGGCTTCCGTGCATTTTTCGAGATCTTCGGAGTTCAGACCGTGCCCGTTGAGGCGCACCGAAGGGATGTGCGGGTCCGAGTAGCTCACGCGGGCGCCCCTTCGTTCAAGAAGGAGAATGATGTCCAAAGCCGGCGATTCGCGAAGATCGTCGATATCGCCTTTGTAGGCGACGCCGAGAATATGCACCCGCGAGCCCATCAGCGGCTTGCCATGGTTGTTGAGCGCCGTTTGCACCCTATCGACGACATGGCGGGGCATCTGCCCATTGATCTGCCCTGCCAACTCGATGAAGCGCGCTTCAACGCCCGCTTGCTTGCTCTTCCAGGAAAGATAGAAAGGATCGATGGGAATGCAATGCCCACCCAATCCCGGGCCGGGGTAAAATGGCATGAAACCGAAGGGCTTGGTGGCGGCAGCGTCGATGACCTCCCATACGTTGATCCCCATGTGTTCGCACATCACGGCGATCTCGTTCGCGAGCCCGATGTTGATCATGCGGAAAGTGTTCTCGAGAACCTTCACCATCTCGGCGACGGAGGTGGTGCTGACGGGGACAACGCGCTCCAGCGCCTGAGAGTAAAACAGCGCGCCCATCTCGGTGCAGGCGGGTGTGATGCCGCCGACGACTTTCGGGATATTGCGCGTCTGGTATCGCGCGTTGCCAGGGTCCACTCGTTCAGGCGAAAAGCAGAGGAAGAAGTCCTCGCCGATCTTCAGACCGCTCTTTTCGAGCATGGGCAGGAGCAGTTCTTCGGTGGTGCCCGGATACGTGGTCGATTCCAGGATCACCAAAAGACCGGGGTGGATGTTCCGGGCCACCTGTTCGGCTGCAGAGACCACGAAACTCATGTCAGGATCTTTGGTCTTGCGCAGAGGCGTGGGAACAGCGATGCTGATCGCGTCCAGCTCTCCGATCACGGAGAAGTCCGTGGTGGCGCGGAGCCGGCCGGAATCGACGTGTTGCGAAATCACATCGCCCGGGACGTCCTGAATATAGGAGCGGCCCGCGTTCAGCCCCTGGACCTTGGCCGCCTGCACGTCGATGCCGATAACCGGGAATCCGGCATTGGCAAATTCGACAGCCAGAGGCAGGCCGACATATCCGAGTCCGATTACGCCCACCTTGGCTGTTCGGGAGCGGATCTTCTCTCTCATCAGTTCCGTTGTCGTGCCTTGCAGAGTTTCCATTGCGTTCCCTTCCCTTCCTCTTTGAAGAATTGCGATCTCTAATGTGTGCGCGCCTGCGCTGCGAGGCGCCCGTCTTCCATCCAGGCGCTCATGCCGATGTCGAATTGCTCGATGGGCACTCCGGCCGCGCGGCACTGCGCAAGGATGCGGCGATGTTCGCCGGAGAGGATCTCTCCCGACGGCACCACCAGCAGATCGGCACGAATCTGCCGCATGAGCCGGAGAGCATCGTCGCCGGCGAAGTGAACTTTGACTCCGTGTACACGCAGGCGGTTTGCGGCGGGGTTCGGGTCGATGACTGCCACGGGCGCGGTGTCCATGGAGTGGCTCCTCTGCAGTGCAAGCACTGCCAGTTCCGTGGCTCCGTTGCCGCCCAGCACCACCGCCCTTCGCGTGCTGGACGGCTTGCCCAGCGTCTGCCAGAAGAGCCGCATCGATAGCCTCAAACCCGCGGTGAACGCCAGCACGAAGAAACCGTAGAGAACCAGAACGCCGCGCGAATAGTCCCGGAAGCCGAAGAACCAGAGTGTGAACAGGGAGGCAGCGCAGCTGGCGAAGGCGCAACCCACGAGGGCAAACAGGTCGCGGGCTCCGAACCAGCGCCAACCGGAATCAAAGGTGCGGAACCCGAGCGATGCCAGGGCATGGAAGCCGGCCACGATGGGAAGCGAAAACAGAAACTGGTGTGACGGCGCGCCGAGAAACGCATTCTCCCATCGCACCAGGAATGCTGCCAGTAACGCCACCCCCGCGAGCAGGGTATCCACCAGAAGCGTCACCCCTGCGCGCAGAGCCGGGGTAAGGCTGCGGCTCCAGGTCGATTGCACGGGTGCGCTCTCCGGAAAAGGGTAGGCAGGGAGAGTTCCGAGGAAGATTCCAAAGACAGTGACTGTAAGCGCAACCAGGACGGCAATGGCCAGAATAGCGCAAGGCAGAGCGTAGGTAAGCAGTCCCAGTGCCGCACCCAGAGCCGCCAGCCCCCACAGCAGCCAGACGGCTCTCCGCTCGGTGAGACCCAGCGAAACCAAGCGATGAGAGCTGTGGTCCCGGCCGCCGACAGAGATGGGCCTGCCCGCGCAGCGCCGCAGCACAGACACCAGGGTCGTATCGAAGATGGGATAGAGGAAGGTCAGCGCCGGATAAAAAAGCGTGGAAGCAAATATTCTTGTGTGCGGGTGCGGGCCAGTAATGGCCAAGGCCCCGAGACTGAAGCCGAGGAACATGCTTCCGCAGTCGCCAAGGAAGATGCGCGCGGGCTTATAGTTGAAGACCAGAAAACCCAGGACAGCCCCGGCGATGATCGCCATGACCAGCGTCCCGCTCGCGTCCCCGCCTTTCAAGGCAAACGCGAATCGCGAGGCGCAGATAATGACGGCCACGCCCGCGCACAGACCGTCCATATTGTCGATCAGATTGAATGCATTGGTCATTCCAGCGATCCACAGGAAGGTGACGGCGATGTTGACCCATTCCCAGGGAGTGGCGCGGAAAACCACGCCACCCGCAATCACGGCCACGACGGCTACGGACTGGCCGGCGAACTTGAGCAATGGCCGCAACTGCACACGGTCGTCGACAAAGCCCAGCAAGCCGACGAAAGCGGCGCCGAGGGCGATCCGCAGGTATTGTCCCGGCGCAAACAGGCAGTAGCAACCGGCGGCCGCGATCAGGATTGCCAGGCCGCCGGTATTCGGCGTTGGCTTACGGTGCCAGCGGTCGACCCTGGGTTGCGCGATGAGCCGCAGACGAAAGCTCCAGTGGACGAGCAAATACGTCAAACCGCAACTCGCCCCTAACGAGGCGAGAAAGGCAATGGCCGGGAGAGTCGTACGGATCATGCTCAGGCGGTTTGAGAGAAGTGTGTGGGCAAGGCGGTTTTGTACGCTTGTACGGGCAAGGTGATTTCCGCGGCCGGGACCTTGATCACGCGAGGGCGCATATCGGCCGCGACCGCATCGATGATGGTTTCCAGCGAGGTAGTGGGGCGATAGCCGATCAGGCGTTCAAGCTTCGCTAGGGATGGAACGCGGCGAAACATATCCTCGAACCCCGGTCCGTAGACCTGCTCGTACGGAACGCGGACGATCTCCGATCTCGAGCGGAGGCGTGCGCGGACAAGACTGGCCAGGCCGGCAATGGTCGTTTCCTGGTCGTTGCCAATATTCAGGATTTGTCCGGCTACCGCCTCGGTTTTAGCTATCCTAACTAACGCCTCTATGGCGTCCCGTACGTAACCAAAACACCGCCGCTGGCTGCCGTCTCCGTAAACCGTGATCGGCTCATGCAGCAATGCCTGCTGGACGAAATTCGGCATCACCATTCCGTATCGTCCTGTCTGCCTCGGGCCCACCGTGTTGAACAGCCGAACGATCGTAACCGGAACCTGCTTTTCGTGGTAGTAAGCGAGGCCCAAAAACTCGTCAAGCGCTTTGGAGCAGGCGTAGCTCCAACGCCCTTTGTTCGTGGGGCCCATCACCAGGTCATCGTCCTCCGAAAAAGGAACTTTCACGCTCTTGCCGTAGACCTCCGACGTTGAGGCGATGACAATCCGCTTCTTCTTCTTGGCGGTAGCAGAAAGGACAACCTCGGTTCCGTGGACGTTGGTCTCAATGGTTCGCACCGGACTGTCCACAATGAGCCGCACGCCCACAGCGGCCGCGAGATGAAAGACCACATCGCAGCAGTCGACCAGTTCCGCCACGAGCGGTTCATTAAAGACCGTGTCTATGGTGTAGCTGAATCCCGGATGTGCCTTCAGGTGTGCAACGTTCTCAAACGATCCGGTCGATAAGTCGTCGAGCACCGACACCGGCCATCCCTCTTGAAGGCAACGCTCTGCGAGATGCGATCCAATAAAACCCGCACCACCGGTTATCAGTACTTTCATCGTTTCTCTCCTTGTGCGCCGGCAGAGCGGCGATATCCAAAACGTTTTTCACAGAATCGGTTCGGGCTTGAAATCCGCGCCTTGTGACTGAGGCGGATGGACGGTTGAGTTATTGCGTGAGGAAGCGGCCGAAGCTGCTGGCGGTTGCCGAGCAGAGCCGATTTGACCCTTGCAGGAGGGGCAGCGGCGTCCTGTTTCTCCCATGACGCGCCGCCCATGGTATCCGGCAGAGTCACCTGCCCTGCGCGCACCGCAAAGCGATGCTTGTGAATCGGCGGGCTTGAGAGCCTGGTGGAAGGCGGCATCGGCACGGACCGACGGGCATGCTCGACGGCAGCGGCATCAGGACTCCCGCCCCGGCTCGATGGAAGGGATCAGCGCCTTCGCGGGGTGCTTCAGCTTGCGTTGGAGAGACTCGCGGTAGATCAGATCGAGACTGGCCAGCAAAGATCTTTCCGTGTAGCGATCTGCGGCGAATGTGCGCGCCGCTTGGCCCATGGCGCGAATACTCCGGGGCGATTGGGCAAACTTGTCCAGCACGCGCGCAAAGCTCTGAGGATCAGGAGGTACAAGCACGGCATTATCGAACCACGAGGCTCCGGGCGTCGAGTCCCGCCGCTGCCCGCAGGTCATGTCGACAACGCCTCCCGCGGGCGTGGAGATGAATGGACGCCCCGCCGCCATGCCCTGAATGAGCGCCACGGGCGTCCCCTCGTTTTTCGAGGTTTGAACAACCAGATCGCAGGCAGCGAGAATGGGCGTGATGTCCTGCTTCCAGCCATGCCATATCAACCGCGGGCTGAGGCGGCGTACGGCGCTCTCGACGTACCCCCGATCCGGACCATCTCCGACGACGTGGAATTCGAACCGTGTTGCGCTATCTTTGGTCGCCTCAATGGTCTCGAGGAAGAGACGGATGTTCTTTACGTCTACCAGGCGCCCAAACCATCCGACTCTTATGACTTCGCCGACGCCAGGAGCGGGGATTGCGAGGTAGGGGGTCAGGTCCAATCCCAGCGTCACAATCCGGAACTTTTCCCGCGGAGCGATACGCATCTCGTCCGACAACTCGCGCACCTGTTGCGGGCTGAGGGCACAGAGCACGTCGGTGCGCAAGGCTAACGCGCGTTCGATGTTGCGGAAGACATGGCTCGAAATCCGCGAGAAGTAGTGCCGCAGGCTGTTGCCATGATAGGTGTGGACGATCACCGGGACTCCAGCAAGAATGGCCGCCGCACGTCCCACGCAACCCGCCATGGCGGTATGCGTATGAACGATATCGGGACGCACCTCGCGGAGAATACGCCACACTTGCCCGAGGGCCCGCAGGTTCCTGAGGGGCGATACCGATCGCGAGAGATGGTGAATCCGGCGAACCGGGCTGGAAGAGTCCAGCAGGTAATCCATCTCCCCTTCGCCCGGTTCGCAGTCACCGGTGAGGAGCAGCGTCTCGTAGCCGCGGCTCTGCATCTCGCGATTCAGGAATACGACCTGAATGGCAGGACCGCCGATATTGAGCCTGGTAATGATACGTACTATGCGCATGGAATCACCTGACGCAGCCTGACCTCTCGGTCCGTCCTCAATCGAATGCGGTGTGTTTTAGCGGGTTTCGCAGGGACTTGATATTGCGTGCTCCAGACAGCCATCGCGAAGTCCCTGCAATGCGGAGATCACGGGGCGGAACTTCCCGGCCTGGCTGCGCGGAATAAGCTCGACAGCTTGAAACTCAATCCCCACGGCAGCGCCGATCCGGTCGCGGAGATTGTGCTCCAGAGTCTTAAGATCCTGGGCGGAAAAAGCCGGTGCGGGTACAAAGCGCACCAGCACGTGGTCGACATCCCGCTGCACGATCTGGGCTTCTATCAGATTCTTCACTCCCTTGTACACCGTATCCAGGCGGCCTACGAATCCGCGCTCCTGGGTGTAAATAAAATCGTCCGCCCGGCCGTTAAGGCGGGCCACGATCCGCATGTTGCGGCCGCACGGGCACTTCGCAAGGGAAGACCATTCGGCGATGTCGCCGACCGCGTAACGCAACAGCGGCATTCCGCGATTCAGGAAGCCGGTAAGCACAACGCTGCCCGATTGGCCCGGACCGCAGGGCTCTCCCCGCTCGTCGACAATTTCAGTATGTCCGGCGAGCGGATGGACATGCAGGCTGCCCTCCCGGCACTGGTACCAGAAGCTCTGCATTTCGGTCTGGCCGTACTGATCGTACAGGCGCGCGCCAAGTCCTTCCTCAATGGCCTTTCTCTGATGCGGCAGAACCGTCTCTGCGGAAGTGAGCACCGCCCGCAATGGCGGGGGAGTCACGCCCGCTCGGAGATAATACTGGGCCAGCAAATAAATCGCCGAGGGATATCCGCAGAGGTATTCGGGACGGTATCGGGCCAGCGCCGCGGCGAAGATGGGCAGGTTTTCGGGAGCCATGTGCATGGTTGAGAGCAGCAAGGCGCGGTTCGCCAGATCGTATCGCCAGAAGATCTTGCGGCCGGGCGATTGCGACCCAGGAACGATCACCTTGCCCGTAAACTGTCCGCGGCGCTCAATGCGGCTCACTCCCGCTTGCAGCCGGTACAACTCGACAAAGGCCCAGAGCTTGCGCACCGCGGTCTGTTCGTAAAGCAACGTCAGCGGTGTCCCCGTGGTGCCGCTGGTATGCCAGGGAATGAGATCGGAAGAGCGAAATACGTCCGCCACGAAAAGTTCGGAATGGCCGCGAACGTCCTTTTTCGTGGTTTGAGGGAGCCGGCTAAAGTCTTCCCACGACCGGATATCGCGCCAATCTGCTCCCAACGCCTGCGCCATTCTGCGATACCACGGCACGTGTTCAAACGCGAAGCGCACCATGCGCTGCATCTCTGCCAGTTCCAACTCCAGGAGCTGGCCGGCGGGCGCGAACTCCGAGCTGCGCAACGCAGCCAGATACTGAGAGAAGATCCCCCCATATCGCTGCCGCCGGTACGCGATGCCCTGCGCAGTCACAGCCAGGTGCTGCAAACCGATCGGCAACGATGCGTAAATGGATTCCCGCATGTGCATAAGCTCAGGGCCCGAAGGAGCCGGCTTCGATGTGTCCCTTCCACGTAGGAGGAGGCGCGAAAGGCGGTTCCGCTCTCTTTTCTCCGGTATATTGCAACCATGGTGTGTGCGCCCCCCGGCTGAAAGCCCTGGCGCGTGCGTCTTCCAGGTGCGACAGCATCGGAATCCGGCGGGGATCGAATCCCATGATCGCAGCGCATGCCAGGTCCACGGCGCCAATGTCCTCGCCCCAGATGAGCAAGTTGAGCGGCTTCGAGCGCGGATAGAGCGGGCCCAGTCCTTCACCGCAAACCATGGCGTCGACAAGCGTAAGAATGGATCGTGGCCCGCAGAGACGCGTGCCCCCCACTCCGTAATTCGTCACGATATCGCAGAGATCGTGAATGGTCCGCCACAACGTGTCATTGCCATACCAGCCGCCCGACTGGCAGATGACATTGCGCTTGCCGTTGGCCAGCAGAAAGAATGCCAGCGACCGGGCGGTCTTCCACAACCACAAGGGGGCGCGATTCTGCAGAGTACGGCGGAAATATGCGATCGCTGCCGGGGATTTGCTCTGCGCCGGATACTCGTCGCCGCCTCGGTCCGGCGTACCGCGCCGATAATGGGGCAGATAGGCCTTATCGCAATTCACGCCGACGAAATTCTTCATGGCCCCGGTCATCCCTGATTTGACGTGGGACTTCAGCTTCGGGAGGTTCAGTATGACGTCACAACTGAGCGCGGAGTTGGCTATGCAATACTCGTGAACCCCGCGGCGATGATGAGCCCTCGTCGCATGGCCGTTGTAATCGGCAACTTCAAAGGGTGTCCGATCGTCCGAGATCTCCTCGAGGCGGCTTAGGGCGCCGAGATCGACGATGGAATAGCCCATCGCATCTCCGGCGAGGGGATGCGTAGATTTCACATAGCTCGATCGGTCATCGACCTCCGCGTGGCGCAGGCGGAGATCGCGGAAAACCACCGGAAGGCCCGCATTCCGATAGTGCCGCTCCAGCGTATCGATGCCCGCTTGTTCTCGAACCCGGGCGAAATCGGCGCCCTGCAGCGGCGAATCGGCAACCATGACCTGGCCCGGCGAACCCGTGGCAATGAGTACATAGTCGATAGCCGCGCGCAGCACGGAAGGATGGGTGCACAGAACATTCTGGCCGATGAGGTCTCCCGTTTCGTGCTTGACCCAGTTGGGTTTGATCAGCACGCGCATTCCCGGTGCGATCCATTGCCCCAGCGGGTTCCACTGCTGGCTGCCGTAGCGGCCGGCATCGAGACCGGCGGCCAGAAAGATATCGCGGAGGCGGCCATGAATGGCATTGTCTCCACTCTCTCCGGCAATCTCCCGCAGCTCGGGAAACCGGGTTCTGGGAGCGTAGTCGCCGCTGCCGTAGCCCTCCGGGCACGGGCAAGCGAGCACGTACGAACCCGCTTCGGAGGGTGCAGAATCGATCTGCGCTTCAGTTTTCATTCCCACCCCGAGGCGGCCTGTGGCAGGGCTTCCCTGGCATTTTCAGCCAGGCCCGTTGCCTTCGTGGGCATGGCCGCATGGCCTCGAACGGCCACAACCGTGTAGCTGTCAGATACCTTCATCCTGTTGAAGAAGCGAACCAGACTTCGCACGGCCAAGTAACCACACACGCGAGAAAGCGGGGAAAACCGATGTGCACGGCCGTTCTCTCCGGCGCACTCACTTTCTCCGCACGTCGAGTTACGTCCACTTACTTCAGAGGACTGAAGAACATGCTTCATGCTGTGGACGAAATCAACGGCCGTGCCGTCATGATACTCCCCAACAATGCGCAGGCCAGCGTTCTCGCAGTACTTGTGCAATGTGGCGGGAGTGAAGTGATAGAAGTGGCGAGGCAAATCAAGCCCCGACCAGTACTTGCGAAAGAGTGAAAAGGCTGCGCTCGCGATATTCGGGCCGGAGACGATTAGCCGGCCGTCTTTCTTCAACAATGCCGCCGCTATCGCTAAATCTTTGGTGGGCGAAACACTATGCTCCAGTACATGATTAAATCGCACGACATCGAAGCGTTCTGCGAAGGATGCAATATCGGAGAGCCGGCCAGTATGGATAGAGATGCCGTAGCTTCGGGCAATCTCCGCGGCACGTTCATCGGGTTCCGACCCGGAGACATCCCATCCCTTCCGTTGCAACTGCCTTAGCGAGCCATTCTCGCCGTAGGGGTAGTTCCTGGTTCCCGTGGCACAGCCAACATCCAGAATTCTTCCGGGCTTCATCCCCTCCAGATATGGGTATGGAGCGGCGATCCTAGAGTAAGCAGCTTTCAGAAGGCGCCGAATACCCGCCGATTCCTGGAAAAATCCATAGCGTGAAGGGTAAATGAGATGGATCGATGACGGTGCGGGCCGCGGATTCAGGTAGATAAGGCCGCATTGGCTGCACTCGACCACATGTAACTCCGCGCTAAGTCCGAACTCCCAGTCGATACCATTGAGCAGCCATTCGGCCTCACTCGCGCCGCAAAGGTCGCAAGGTACCGTCTCCCAGCGCATGACATCGCCGCCCGTATTCGTTTGCGCAGCACTCTCGCCTTCTGGCATGGTTTTTTCTCTTCAAGCGCGAATCTCGTTGAGGATCCCGATCGCGCTAGCTCTTTTGCAGGCGGGCCACGGAATCGAAGCAGTCCTTGAAATACTTCGTGAACAGGTGAAGGATCACGGCGTGGATGCCCTCCACCAGTTCGTACTCGGCCATGGGCGTAGCCACAAGAATCTTCGCGTCACAAAGCGGGTTCAACCTTCCGCCATCGAAGCCGGAGAGACCGATGACAGGCACCTGGTGCGAGCGCGCCAGGTTAACGGCGCGAATAATGTTCTCCGAGTTGCCGGAACTCGAGATCGCGATCAGCACATCGGTTTCCTGAATGTAGTTCTGGAGCGGCCCGGCAAATACCATGTCGTATCCGATATCGTTGGCCCACGCCGTGAGCTCTTCCTCGGTGGTAGGCAGGCGGATGGCCTGGAACCGGCGCTGCTCCTCGTTCAGGTTGTGGCTGAACACGGTCTTGTTAAAGTCCGCCACCCAATGCGTGGCTAGCGCCAGCGAGCCGCCATTGCCGATAACATAAATTCGGCCGTCGCGCTCGAACGCGGCCTGCAGAATGTTCATCGCCTTGGCGATCTCCACCGTAGGGAGACTCCCTAGCAGCGCGATCGCCTGGTCTGCAAATTGCCGGATGTATTCCTGCATCGCTGTTGACCCGCTTCTGGGCTGCTTAGAACCCGTTGGAATGGAAGAGCACTTCCCCGCCCGTCTGTACGAAAGAGACGGGAATTTCGCCGGCGCCCTCTAAACCTTCGGCCATGGCGGCTTTCTTGAGCGCCTCCACGACCCCGGCCCGCCGTTCCAGGGGTGCAAGCATCATCAGGCAGCCGCCGCCGCCCGCACCAAGAATCTTGCCGCCCCATGCGCCGTGGCCCATCGCCACTTCGTACATCCTGTCGATACCCGGATTCGAGATCGAGGAAACCAGCTGCTTCTTCATCGTCCAACCCTCCAGGAGCATCTCGCCGGCGCGTTTGAAGTCGGCCCGGAGAAGCGCGTCCTTGAACGCCGGAACCGAGTCCGACATCCGCTTCAATACTTCGAAATTGCGTTCTGTGTTGGCCTTCTGCTCCGCCAGAACCGAGGAGGCGTCGCGGGTGGTCCCGAGAAAAAACAGGATCAGGTGCGCTTCCATCTGCAGGCGTTTCTTGTAATCGAGCAGCAGCGGTTCCACGTCCACCGATCCGTCGGCATTGAATTGGAGCACATTGAATCCGCCGAACGCCGCCGCATACTGGTCCTGTTTGCCGATAGGCTCTTTGACGAGATCGATTTCCAGGCGGCACGCCGCTTCGGCAACCGCTCTCTTGTCGAGCCTCCTGCCGGTGTATGCGCAGAGCCCCCTGAGGAGCGCCACCGAGAAACTGGATGACGAACCCAGCCCGGTGCGCGCGGGGATGGGAGCAAACGAAGCAATCTCGATGTTATTGTGAATGCCAACGTCCAGCAGCGCTTCGCGGATGCGCGAGTGTTTCAGCTCGGAGGGATGCTCGACCTCCTCCGATACCGAATACCGCGCGGCAACATGGTTGGTGAATGGCGCGTGGTTGATGGCGATAAAGATGAACTTGTCGATGCACGTTGAAATCACTCGTCCGGGATAGCGCTTGTAGAAATCGGGGAGATCGGTACCGCCGCCGACGAAGCTGATGCGCATGGGAGCTCTGGAAATGATCATGGATTCGCTTTCCTACCGCCGCGTACGCAGCCGGGACACTCAGTGTATATGTCAATCTTCGACGTTCTTATGCCCGCTTTTCCAACCCATTGAGTGGAAACAACGGGAGACAACTTCCTACCCTGGTGGATTATTTGTTCCAGTAAGCGCCCCTCAGATTTGCCGGCAATGCCAACTGCGTGCACTGTTCCTCCACATTGCCTGGGTTTGGCGCTCGCATTTCACAGCTCATCCATGGCACTCCATAAAGCAATTCCCGCGCTCCCGGGATTCTCCCTATCACTTGAATCACAATCAGCGACATCGCTAACGCGAAACAAAACGCCCCGGCGATTGCGATCGCACTGCGCGCGGGAAACGCATAAATGAACAGCTGGTGGGATACATAAATCTCCAGCGAACGCCGTCCCAGCCATTGCAGCAGTGTCATGCGGAGATAGTTGTACAAAAGAAATGCCGTCCAGACAGCAAGCGCGCTTCCACTGCACGCCTCGGCGTACTTAGCTCCAATGTACACAAATGGACGAATGGACAACTGATGTCCTTCTATGATCACTTGAGCGGGAGCAGTGACCTGCTCGTAAGTTCTATGCCAGAAGGGGAACACCGCCACAAACACCACAAGAGATATAGGCAGCACATAGGGAAGAAACCGTTTCATGTCAACAACAGCATTGCGAAGCAGGTATCCGGTCACAATGCAGGGAAAATAGTATCGAAGGAGCGGAACACCAAGATAGCGAATGGGCGCAATAAAGAATAAGACGATCAAGAATAGATAGGCCACCCTTCCGATTCTCAGCTCAAGAAGCCGCCCGGCCATCATCGCAAGAAGGCCGAACGCCAGCACCCACAAAAACCAAAGACCGGCATCGGGGCGCGCAAGGAATCTTGCAAGATAGTTAGGTAGGCTCTCGATCTTATAGAACCCCCCCAGGATATAGGACAGCATATACCAACTCGCAACAGGCGGTAGCAGCCTGAGTATTGTCTTTTTTATCCGGGCATGAGAATTTGGGTTGAAAACCCACCCGCTCAGAAAGAAGAACAGCGCCATGTGAAACGAGCAGATAAAGCGAAAGAGAAGACTCCGGTCGAAATCCTGCGTATGAGCCTGAACCGCGTGACCTAGCACAACCAAGAGGATAGCTAGTCCCTTACTGGCATCGACGATCGGGTTTCGATTCTGTGCTGATGCAGTCATCGCAGCGACCTTAAATCAATACTTCAGGCTCTTCACGAGACTCTTGGAGTGTGCCGTGCGGCCCTGACGAATGCTCTTTGGCCAAGTTTACGAATGGCTCAGCACGGCGGTTTGCGGCTCCTGTGCGCGCTCGCGCGTGACAAGATAGAGTCCCAGGCTGATCAGCGAATAGGTAATCAGATACGCAATTGCGTATCCCATCGCTCCTCTGGCCGGAATCAGGAGCAGGCCCAGGGACAAGAGGATCGCGCTCAAAGCAATATCAAACATGCAGCGCGTCCACATCCGCCCGGTGGCGATCAGGGGATAACCGAAGATCGTGTTAAGCGCCTCGGGAACCGTGGCCATGCAGCAAACCGCCAGAACCGGCCAGCCCGAGCGAAAGCCTGGCCCGTACATCCCCATGATGAACGGCGCAAGAGCGCAGATCGCGGCCACCGGCAAAAGAATGACCATCAGGTTCAACACGAGGTGCGCGCGCGCCACCTGGCGATATCCGGCGCGGTTTTTCTCGTGCAGATTGGCCATAAGCGGCAGGGCCGAGCGAAACAGCGCGACCGGGATAAATAGAATGGCCAGCCGCCAGCGGTCCGATGCCGAAAACATCGCCATCTGCGCGAAACCGTGCGGCGAGCGGACGATCAGCACCGTGCACCACCAGAGAACCACCGCTGTGACCACCGCTCCCAGGAGAGCCGGCAAGCTGAACCTCCAGAACACGGTGGTCTCGCGGAAGCCTTCCCGGATACGGATGCGAATTCCCTCGCGCCGGCACTCGCCGTGCAGCAGCCGTTCATTCAGCCACCAATTGATCGCCAAAGCGGCCGCCGTACCGGCCACGGCGCCATCCAGACCCCAGCGCCACACCCCCACGAGCACCATCGGCAGCATCGCGGCGCCGGCAATGGAATTGATCACGGCCAGCTTTCGAAAGGCTTCGAAGCCGAACAGCGCGCCGTTCTGATACGCGAGCAGCGCATTGAGGAATACGAGTGCGGAGGCGATGCGCACCGCGCCCGTCAGTTCCGGAGCATGGATGATCGCCGTAGCCATCTGCCGCGCGGTCAGCAGGGAGATGAGGGTGGCCAAAGCCGCAGAAACTACGGTGACCGTCCACGTCAGGCCGATGATTCTGCCCGCTCGTTCGCGGTCGTGTTCCCGCAAATCCGCGATGTAGCGAGTTGCCGTCATTCCCAGCCCCAGCGATGCCAGGCTGGCAACCATGTTGGCCGTTGTCTGCACGATGCCGAAGCGCCCGTAGCCGTCTTTGCCGAGGTACCGCGCGCAGGCGATGGCGGCGAGCAGTACCATGGCTCGCGAAACCACCGAGGCCAGAATATTCCACGCGATGGCGCTCGAAAAGCGCCTGCGCACCGTGCCGGGATCGCCGCGCTGCGCTTGCGCACGCCGGCGGATTTCAACCAGGACGTTGGGCAAAACCAGCCGCTTCCTGTATCCCATCGTGGTGCGGAGCATCCGCCGCACTCAGCGCACCCGAGCGCGGGCTTCGGTGATCAAACGGGTGTAGAGATTCTCGTAGGCCGTGACGATTACCTCCCAATCGTGGCGCTCGGCAATGCGGGCCTTTCCCTGCTCGCCCAGATGGCGTCGCAGCTCCGGATTGGAGAGCAATTCCCGCGTCGCCGCAACCATCTCCGGCAGAGATGCGACCACTCGCCCCCCCGCATGCTCGCGCACGCAGCCCGTGTCAAAACTCACAAACGGTGTTCCCGCCGCCATGGCCTCCAGAATCACCAGCGGCGAAGCCTCCCACGACGATGTCAGGATGAACAAGTCCGCTTCTTTGACGGCCGAAACGGTCTCAGCTCTCGATGCCCCCAGCTTCATCGTCAGGTTGCTTGCAAACGGCGCCGTCGCGGCGCAGCGGTAATAACAGCCGCCCCGCACTCCCAACCGCCCCAGATTCCACTTGCTGGCGCGATGCGCCGTGCCGATCTGGGTTACGTGCGCGGATCGGTCGATGCCGCCGAGCGCGCGCGCCAGGCCGAACAGGGCGCCATGGTTCTTGGCCGGGCTGTGCGTCGAAACATTCACCACCCATGGACCGTTTGTCCTGCCCCACGCCTGGCGAACACGGAGCGAGGGCGAGCTCCACTCCGCAGTATCTACACCGTTGGGTATGACAACCGCATCTGGCAGCTCGTAGTCGCGGCGAAACTGCTCGTCGGCAATTCCCGTGCGCGCCAGCGATACCATGACCTTTTCTCTTCGCAGCCACTCCGCCAGCCGCGAAAAATACGTCCCATAAGCCGGATCGCCGTACGCCGAGAGCCCGTGCGCCACAAAAACCACCGGCCCGTCCAGTTCGACGCCGAAAAGCAGGTCGGTGGACCAGGTCTGCGCGCAGTGTACGGCGATTGCATCCCACGGCGTCGACCGCACGAAGTCGAGGAAGGCGCCCGTCTCTCCCGCGATCCCGAGCACGGAATTCCCCTGCACGCCGAAACGATGCACAAAAACGTCATTCCTCATTTCTTCTCTCGGGCAGCCCGTCACCGCGCCGGTCGCAACGTGCACCTCGTGACCACGATTGGCGAGCCGTTCCGATATTTCCCGCACCACAAACGGAACCCCCGACACGAGGGGGGGATAGTGCTGGGCAATGTGCAGAATTTTCATGAATAAAATGACGGACGATTCACTTCTTATGTGTCTCGATGACTCGTTCATCGCTTAAGCAGGGTGTTTGATTCGTGATAAAACAACCGTCCAGGCAGGCCGTTCGCCGCATAGGTTCCCTGGCCTAGAAAACGCCAGCTCAACTCGAACAAAAAACGCCGCGCCGCCCTGGGAGCGCGCTTCTTGCCTACAAAGGGTCTGGCCGCACCGGTCAGCGAGGTCCGCAGCATCCGCAGGAGTGGGCTCACGGTATGCCGCGATAGAGCTTCCCTGAAGCTGGCCCAGTCGATCCGTCCTGTCCCCGCAGGCATCTGCGCGTGCCGGGCCACAGTAAACTCCAGCAGCTCGCGCATGCGCGCGTCGTAGGTATGCTCCTGGGCGGTTCGTTCCGAGGCGCGCCGGGCACAGGCATCCCGAACTTCAGGATTCCGGAGGTAGTACTGCACTTTCGCAACCAGTTCCTCCCCGGTCCGGAAGACATCGATCTCCTCGCCCATGCGGTAATAGCGGTCGATGGCCGGAGCCCACTCGCTGAGAAGAAAACCGCCGGCGCCCGGCACTTCGAATATCCGGGCCTTGATCTGGCGGCGCTGGGGAAGAAACCGCGAGGCGTAGCCCTGGCCGGAAAAATTCAGGGAAATCCTGGACTGCCGCATCAGCGGAGCGATGTTCTCTCCCGCTACGGATCCGCGCGGCCAGCCATGGCCGAAGCATGCAACCCGGATCCCTGCGCGCTCCAGCGCCCGGATGAACACAGGCCGTTGCCCGTAGCGCTGGCCGATGAAGGAGACATCGTACTGACATTCCGCCGAGGGCAGAGGAGCCTGGAGCCGCGCCGCATCCGCAGCCCACTGCGAGACCAGAACCCGGTCGTAGCCGTCGCGCGCGTAATCGGAGGCGCGCTCCCGGGCGGTGGTGACAAAAGCGTCAAGATGCGGGGCCAGGAAGCGAGACGCCTGCGGATACTTCCATGAATCGTCGGTAGCCCAATTGGCTGTGGCGGCTATCCCGCTGCTCCTCAGGATGTCCCAGGTTTCGGTCCATATCTCGTAGAGGTACTGCACAAAAAGGATCGCCTGGGGCCGCCAGGTTTCCACTTTCTCCAGCAAGGCCCGGTTCAGCGCGATGAAATCGGTATATTGCGACCGCAACGCGTGGTCGAAGACCTGGACATCGTGACCCAGACGAAGCAAGGCGGGCAGAAAATTCTGATGCTCGTATGCCTCGCCCCGGGCCGGATCTCCATACTGATAGCGAGAAGTGACGAACAATATTTTCATGAAGCCCTCAACTCCGGAACGGAACCCGCAGGAACACACCCGGAAAAGCGACCATTGCCCCCATGGGATTTGACTGCAAGAACCTTGCGCGCACCTCGGAGTTAGGCAAAATTACCTCATTCAATTCGTCCCGCGACGGAGCTTTCCCAAGCGACGGATCAGTGCATACTTCGACCTGACCAGTGAACATCGCATCTTGCCTATACCGAGCCGGTCCCCGGAAAGCATATGATTGTGATAACAAAAGAACGGATCGACAAGACCAAGATTCACCGCATAAAGCCACTCGCGCTCTTTCGGGGCCAGAGAATCCAGAAACTGCTGATAGGCAATGGCCGCCGGTATCGGAGCAATATCGAAGCGCTCGCAAATGTCTTTTCGGACAAAGAAGGCGTTTGCCGTATAACATACCAGCTCATAGCCCAGCTTGTGGCCTGCCGTGACAAAGGAGCCAAGCGGCTGCCCCACGTTATGCTTGGCTATTTCTCTGTCAAGCAGGCGCGTGCCGGAAGGGTCATGGCCGGCATTCACTTCGATGCAGATGATCTTGGGTTTTAGATCGAGCGCTTCGAATAAGTAATAATCCAGCCCGTCAACATCAATCGACAAGAGGTCCAGAGCGTCCGAATATCTTCCGAGGTCGTAACGGAGAAAGAGCTCGCTTAGACTGTTCCGCCCGTCGTCTACATACTCATGGAGCGGGAAGACATGCGGCGAATCTGTGCTGTTCGCCTGCAATTTCTCAAAGCGGCTCTCGTCGCCCTCGATCAAAATCGTCGTCCAACCGCGCAAGCACAACTGTCTTGTATTGCTTAAATGCAGCCCGTCCCACGCGCCAAACTCGCAGCAGACACCCTGGGCCCCTGAACCCATCCGCTCCAGCAAGTAATCTACGATGCCGTCCTCCCCGTTCTGCGAAAAGACATTCTTCTTATGAGCGAGCAGATTCGCGCCTGTCATTTTCTGCATTCCCTCCCGCGGATCGCCGTTTGCGTCCGGCATCTGGTATCGATTCATTTGATTCGGCGCCCGCCCTCCGCGTCCTCGTCAGGCCGTTCCCGGTGCTTCCAATCCCGCCGCTGGCGCTGCTGGTTTTCGCGGGACAGCGGCCGCCCTTTGCCGCGTGCGGCCAGCGTTTCTGGATTTCGTCAGCTTGCGATAGATCAGGAAGCCATAGATCGGCCAGCACAGGAAGACGGCGAATTGAGCGACTTCCTCGATACCCACCATGACGGTGTAACTGAGGCAAATGCCGGCAAATTGAATCAAGAACAGCTCGAACGGTTCCACCGCAGCATTGAAGCGATCCTGCAGCCGAGCGACGAACCGCCCCACCAGGAAGAAGCCGGCAACCACGCCGAACACGGAGAAATCAAGAAACAACTCGGCGATAAAGAGAGCCGGATGATCGGTACGTTCGATGACCGTTCCGTAAAGATAGGTGCCGGTCTGAAGCCGGTGGGACTTCCCGGCGATGGGTACGAGCGCAAGGACGGAATGATACAGAATACTGCCCATCGAAGGTTGCGCGCCGTAGTGCGTGTTTTCAAGAAAGTACCCGAGGTACTGGGGCGCCTGTCCGTAGTCCTGAATGAAACTGTTGAACGTGAACGGACTCTTAGCCAGCAATTCGCCGCTGTTCCCGTAAGTTGCCCGGAACGATGTGACCTCGAAGGTCAGAAACCCAGCCACCGCGACCAACGCCAGCAGGCCGGGAAGGCCAATGGACAGGCGACGCTTGAGCATGACGGCAAAGAGCGCGGCCAGCGGGATGACGAACGAGGCCCGGTTGTAGTTGTTGATGGAGGCTGTGAAGCCAATGAGAAAGACGTAAAGGAGCCGGCGGAACTGCGTCGGGAAGGTCCTCTTCCGAGGAGCCAAGGCGACATCCCGGCACCACAAAAGGATCACGCTGAAGGGAGCAAAGTACATCAGGAAATCGGGAGCGGCTTGCCATGCGGTCTTCGACGAGGCATCATTGATGGCTCCGAGCAGATACGACTGCGGATTGGTGAAGTAATAGATCAGATTTTGCAGGCTGCCGAAACGAAGTCCGATTCCGATGGCGCCCAGTACGGCGAAAAGGACGATGAGCCCGGCCGGAGGCAGCCAGCGATTGGGTTGGGGAGGCCGGCTTGCCCGGACCGGCGCCCGGCGCTTTTTCCGGAAATAATGAACGGAGCCGCAGAATGTCCAGAATCCCGCCAGTTGCAGAATCATGGCCACGTTCATGGAGAAGCTGGTGGGAAGCTCCGGAAGAATCGCGTCGCTTGGCCCCTCCACCACCACCACGCATGGGACGAGAACCAGCAGCACGAAATAGAGCACGAGAAACCAGTTGAGCGGGCTGAGCAGCGGCCGCAAAGAGAACCGGCAGCGGGGCAGCAGCCACTGGGCCAGAAAGTAACTGGCGACGCTGAATAACGTGACGGTTAGCAGATTGGTTCCGGCCATAGCCCCCTAACCCGCGCAAGCACCGCGAGAGGACTCGACAGGCGCAAGGGCAATTGTCCTTACGTGCGTTTGCTTGAGCAGCATCCTGTTCAATGCCTGATGGACCGGCCGCTCGAGGTAGACATACACCAGCACGGCGCACCCGGTAGAGAACAAGACTGCGGTTGCGGAGCCCAACGGACGGTCCATCTCGAGTAACGCGATCCTCCGCGATACCAGGCCGTGCATAACTGACAGTACAAAGAAATGGGACAGGTAGAGTGTGTAACTGGCGTCGCCAATCAGGATCATGGCGCGATTGCGCACCTCCCAGCCGGAGCGGGACAACAGCGCCGCGCTCTGCACCAGCACATACGCGCCAGCCAGAAGATACAGGCGCGTTCCGGATGGACCATAGTAGCGCGTACCCTGATACCAACACATGAAGCAGAAGGCCCCCACACATGCGCAAAGAAGGACCAAGCGCAGCCTTTGACAGATCGCGGGATTGGAAACAGAGTAAGTCTGAAAGGCGAGAATGCCCATGACAAACTCAAGCATGATCTTGTCGCCATAAAATCTCGAGGATACTCCGTTATTCAGGAGATGCGCGATCAGCATAAGAACGAAAACCAGGAAAGCGGCCACCCACCCCGGCCGCTTTCTTGAGATCAGCAGGCCCAACGCGACGAGGACGTAGAAGCACATTTCATAATTCAGGGTCCAGCCCACGCCGAGCATGGGACGGAGGATGCCATTCAGTTCCGGGTAAGGGATGAACAAGAGGCTCTTCAGGAGAGGCACGGCCCCGCGCGTATAAGCAGGAGCGAAGGCGGGAAAAAGGACCAGGACCGTAAATGCGAGCAGCGTGAAGGTCCAGTAAGGGGGAACGATGCGGGTAAGCCTTTTTACAAAGAAGGCATTGCCCTCGGGCACGCTGATCATGGCCATGATGAAACCGCTCAGGACGAAGAATATGTCGACCCCAAACGTACCGGCCGTGTGCCACGAGCCCAACCGCAGACCCGTGTGAGCCTGGACAACGCCCAGCGCAGCGATCGCGCGAAGGACCTGGAGATTCGCAAGCCGGCGTTGCGGCGGCTCAATTCTGGGTAATATCAGTTTGATTTGTTGCCACTCAATCTCCCACGCGAGCCTGCCCGGTCGATTCCGAGGCCCGAAGGCACGCATGGACACTTCGCTAGGACAGCGTCCCACAGTCATGCGGTAGATACAGATGGAAAAGATCCAGATCGCAATGGTCAGCACTCGCCAGATTGGTTCCGGCCATAGCTCCCTAACCTGCGCAAGCACCGCGAGAGGACTCGACAGGCGCAAGGGCAATCGTCCTAACGCCCTTACGCTTGAGCAGCATCCTGTTCAATGCCTGATGGACCGGCCGCTCGAGGTAGACATACACCAGCACCGCGCACCCCGCAGCTGCCAAGACCGCGATTGAGGAGCCCAGCGGACGATTGAGCTCGAGGACCGCGACTCTTGTTGAAACCACGTGGTGGATCACCGACAGTACAAAGACATGGGACAGGTAAAGCGTATAACTGGCGTCGCCAATCAGGATCATGGCGCGATTGCGCACCTCCCAGCCGGAGCGGGACAAAAGCGCCGCGCTCTGCACCAGCACATACGCACCAGCGAGAAAATACAGGCGCCTTCCGGACGGGCTTCCGGACGGACCATAGTAGCGCGTACCTTCATACCAAAACATGAAGTAGAGGGCTCCCACGGACAAACCAAGAAAAACCAGACGCAGCTTTTTAGAGATTGCGGAACTGGAAACGGCGTAAACATGAAAGGCGAGAATGCCCATGACAAACTCAAGCATGATCTCGTTGCCATAAAAACTCGAGAAGGCGCCGCCTTTGAAGAGATGCGCGGTCAGCATAAGAACGAAAACCAGGAAAGCGGCCACCCACCCCGGCCGCTTTCTTGAGATCAGCAGGCCCAACGCGACGAGGACGTAGAAGCACATTTCATAATTCAGGGTCCAGCCCACGCCGAGCATAGGATGGAGGATGCCATCCAGTTCCGGGTAAGGGATGAACAAGAGGCTCTTCAGGAGAGGCACGGCCCCGCGATCGCAGGCTGGATCGAAAGCGGGAAAGAAAACCAGAGCCGTAAATGCGAGCAGCGTGAAGGTCCAGTAGGGGGGAACGATGCGGGTGAGCCTTTTTACCAAGAAGGCATTGCCCTCCGGCACGCTGATCATGGCCATGATGAAACCGCTCAGGACGAAGAATATGTCGACCCCAAACGTACCGGCCGTGTGCCACGAGCCCAACCGCAGACCGGTGTGAGCCTGGACAACGCCCAGCGCAGCGATCGCGCGAAGGACCTGGAGATTGGCAAGCCGGCGTTGCGGCGGCTCAATTGTGGATGGTTTGCGTTTCAAGCGTGTTTCCATTCAGCCTGCCGCCACCGCCGGCTTCCGGTTCATCTCCCATACCGACTGCCAACGCTCTGCCACCGCCGGCGCCAGCGGACCTGCCCGATGCTTCAGAATGCGTTCGTTCAGGCCGCTCCCGATGGCCACCAACTCGACCGCCGCCGCAATCCACTGCAGAGCGCAGCTGCGCAGGGCTTGTGCGTAGCTCACTTCCCGCCCCGCGCCGCCGAGCAGCATCTTGACGCTGTGACGGCGCGCATTCAGGCAGGTTTTGAGCTTGGGCCCCTCTTCGCGGTATCCCAGAACGATATCTGGCAGGTTGGCAAAACGGCTCTCCCGGAAGGTGCGGAACAGCAGGTCGCGATCTTCCGGAAACAGATGGTCCGCTTCCGGATAAGGATGAGCGCGAAACCACTCTGCCTTTCCCATCCAGGTGGGGTGCGAAACCGGCACGCGCAGCCACGGCTTGCGGCAGATTTCGTCGTGCCCGGCGGGAAAAATCCGCGTGCCGTATGCCTCCCCGCCGTTCCGGAAAACCACCATCCCGCCGCCCACCAGATCGATCTCCGGGTGCGATTCCAAGAAGGCTAGTTGCTTCGCCAGGCGATCCGGATACATCACATCGTCGCCATCCATGCGCGCAATGTATTGGCCGCGCGCCAGTTGGATGGCTTGATTCAGACGGCCGGGCAGCCTCCGCCGCTGCCCATCGCGGAACAGCCGGACGCGTGGATCGCCGAACGACTTTACGACCTCGGCCGTTCCATCGCTCGAGCCATCGTCCATCACCACGAGTTCCCAGTTTCCGTAGGTCTGATTCAGGATCGAAGCCATCGTGACGCCAACTGTCCGCCGGCAGTTCAAAACCGACATGGCGATCGAGATCAACGGTAAAGGCGATTTTGTTTCTTCATCCATGCCATCCACTTCCAATGCGGCGGCCTTCATCTGGCCGTGCGATCCATTGCGCTAAACAACCGGACGCGCCTCAAGAACCATGGGAATCCTCCCCATATCATCACGGCGCTTGTGCAAGGTTCCGGCCGGCGCGCTGCCGTCTAAGCCGAAATGCCGCCGCCGTTCCCTGGTTCTATGCGGCGGCGGCCCTCTTCAGATCGGCAACCGCCCGGAGCAACTCTGGATCCTCCCTGGCGCGCGCCAGTACCAAAACATAAACACATGCGCCCAGAAACCCCGCCGCAAAAAAGCCCAGTACGATCGGCGACCGCTGCGGGGAGGACTTCAAGTCAGGCGGCGTGGCTGCTTCCACTACCTGGATCACGGCGGCATTCTTGGCTTCGTCGAGCCGGGCGGCGTCGTACTGCTTGAGCAGCAGATCGAATAGGATTTGACGGTACTGCAGCTCATGCTCGGCAAGCAGATAGTCCAGTCCCGCACCCGCCACGTCCTGGATCGCGATGTCTGCCGGATCTCCGGGATGGCCGCCTTGCTCCATGCGCGCCTCTTCCGCTTGAAGAGCGGAAAGCTGGCTTTCCGCCAGCTGCAGGCTCGGGTTTCGCTCCGTGGAATACGACCGAAGCGCCTGCACCTCCACTTCCGTGGCGGCGGCCTTGGCGCGGAGGGACGCCATGCCCTCAATCAGGGCCCTGGTTTGAGCATCGAGCTGGACCACGCCCTTCTTCTGCTGAATCTGCCGGAACGCGAACTCCGCGGCCACCAGATCGTCCTTGGCGCGCTTTAACTGTTCTTCGTAGAACAGCCGCCGCTGCGAAGCTTCGGTGACGGCAAGAGATTTTGTCAACTCGTGCAGCCCTTCCGTATACGCGTTGGCGATCGCCGCCGCGCGGTTTTTGTCACGATCTTCCGCCGAAATCGCGATCAAGCCGCTCTTTTCCGATTGCATATTCGTGTTTGCCGCCAGCATCCTTCGCGCCATGGCGAGGTTCTTGGCGCGATAGACCCCGGCAAGATCGAGCTTTTGGATGATTCCGTCTGCGACGGGCCGTGAGTTCAACAGACCGATGTAGAGGTCGTTCGGATTCCGCAGACTCAAGCCGCCGCTTGCCGCAGCGGCCAGCGAACCGGAGCCGGAATTCGCCATCTGGTTCATCAACAGGAGCGATGCCAGCGACTGATTCTGTTGCGGCGTCATGATTTTTGCGGTGGCCGTGTAGCGCACCGGCAGCAGCAAGCTGACGGCCAGGCCGATGAGCAACCCCATTCCCGTCACCGCGGCGATCAGCCACTTGCGCTGAATCAGGACGGCAAGCGTCTCGATAAAAGCCACGCCGGGCGACACTCCCGGCGCTTCCTCGGTCTCCGCGGCGAGCAAGGAGGTTTCGTCTGTAAAGGCAGGAGGGTTCAGATCGTCCACCATACGTGTTTCTCTAAAAAGTTGTTCCGAGTATCGCGCCTGTCATCGCCGTTTGTGAAAGCATCTGAGCATAGAATGGAAGCTGTTGCATGAAGCTGCTTGGCGACTTCAGCTTGGAGGGGACAATGATTGCGTCCCCTGGCAGCAGGACGGTGCTTGCAAAGTCGGTATGCCAGAACTGGCCGTAACTTTGCCTGCTAATGACGGTTCCATCCGCCCTGACAACGAAGATCCGCTTCGCGTCGGCCTGCCTGGTGGGTCCGCCGGCGTCTTTGAGGTATGCGGATAGGTGTTTCCTGGGCTGAAACCGGAAGGCGTTTTCGTTGTAGACCGCTCCCGCCACCTGAACCGTGCTGAGCCGGGGCGGAATGTAGAAACTGTCTCCATCTTCCAGCGGAAAACTCGGGATATCCGCGACCGTGCTGGCCGCTGGCTTCATGTCGAGAACGATCCGGCCGGTCGGCTTCACGGCCGCGATCTGGGCGATGGCGGCTTGCTGGGTGCTGAGCATCGTCTGCTGGTCGGCCGCGTTTGTGGAGTTTGCCGGCGCGGCAGAGGCATAGCGCGAAGTGAGTTCTCTCTGCATCTGCGCGATGGAGGTCCGGAGTTGCTCTTCCTCGGCCTGGCGGGTGGAAACGCGCGTCAGCTGCGCCGCGTAAAGGTAGGAGTGCGGAGTGAGCCCGCCGGCGCGCTCAACCGCGCTCGGCAGCGTGGCGCCCGGTTCCACGCGATAAACGCCCGGCGCATTCACCTCTCCGCTCACCTGAACAAAGGTCGCGTGCTTGTCCATCGCCAGGGGCAGATCGTGGCGTGAAAAAATGGTGACCACATCGCCTGGCTTCAAGAGCTGGTTATCGGGAGATGCGGGGTTGGCGATGGCATGGCCCAGATTGAACGGGATCAGGCGCGTGCTCAGATCCTGCTCGTCGAGGCGCTCGATCGAGGCATGGTCCCAGTTGATCTCCGCGCTGTTCCCGGCCAGGTCGGCCATCATATCGACATGTGCATTCCCGGCCAAGTGATTTTGCTGGTTCCAATATTCGCGGGTAATCAGAAAATTGCGCGAAGGGATCAGATCCGAGATGCGCATCCCTTCGTGCCAGGGAAAACGGCCCGGCTGAGCGACGTTGCCGCGCAGCATCACGGCGTTTTCAAATTGCGGTGAGATTGGGAATATGCGCAGGAGATCCCCATCTTTGAGTTCGCGCTCTAATCCCGGTGCGTCCAGGGGAAAGTCATCGACGCGCCTTCTTCTGTGGGCCTCGATCTGCTCGAGGAGTGCGCGATCGGCCTGGGCCAGGTTGGTCAGGCCGCCCGCGTCCTTCAGGGCTTCGGCGATCGTGGTTGCCCCCTTCAGTTCGTAGATCCCGGGCTCGTTGACACTACCCATAAGCGCAACCTCGGGGCCGGCGGGCGGAATATAGATCACATCTCCGGGAAGCAACTGGAGATCGTGCGATTTGTCGCCCCTGCGCAGCAGATCGTAGAGGTCGAAATCGACGAGGATGCCATTGCCGCGGCGCAACTGAATGTGGCGCATCGAGCCTGTCGCCGAGGGTCCTCCGGAAGCAAAGAGCGCGTTGACCAGCGTGCTAAGAGAGCTTACGGTGTACGCTCCCGGTTGCCTTGCGCTTCCCAGTACGAAGATCTGAATGGAGCGTAGCTGGCCCATGGTCACATTCAGTTCGAAATCTTTGTAGAGATTCGCAATGGCTGAGTGGAGATAGCTTTCCAGCTGCTCGTAACGCAACCCGGCCACGCTCAAGGTCCCCACCTTGGAGAGAAAGATCTGGCCGTTCCGGTCTACAGTTACGCTGGCATCAAGGTCGACTTTCCCCCACACCCGTATCAGCAGTTGATCTCCCGGACCCAGCACGTAGTCGGCGGGGACCGGAACACGATCCATGGGAGCAAAGGTTGTGGGAACCTCATCGAATAACTGCCTGCCATACACACGGAGCGGAAGCCCGGCGGCATCTTCGGCGAATAACTCGAATTCGGATCGCGTGGTGATGGGACCCATCGCCCGGACAGACGGCGCCGGCGTGGCGCCGCGCGCGGGAAGGCCCTGCGTTGGAGCTGGTGTCGATCCGGGGGTGAGGTTCGTCCCCGTTTGATCACGATATGCGCCCGGTCCATTGGCGGGAGCTATGCTGGTCCCGGGCGGGCATTGATCGGCTTCGGCTGTGGAGACTTGGCCGGATCCGGTAAGGCACGTGGCGGTTTCGGCCGGAGGCGCGTTCACGTCCGACTGTCCGGCGCAAAGGGAGCCAAACGCTAAAAGGAAGATCAAGAGTTTATGCGTCATGGTGTGGTAGGCGTTTCAGTCACGAGTTTTCACTTCGTTTGCAGGGAAGAATCTGCGCCCGGATTTCAAAAGCCGACCTTGCGTTCCGGGAACCAGGTCAGTTGGATGGTTGTAGCAGTTACCGTCTGTGAACCGGGGAGATCGATGGGCGCCTTCCAGTGCTCCAAGGTGAATTTGCCATCGATCTCGAAATCCTTGCCGATGCGCTTGACCACCTGGCTGTTGAAGTCATTGAGAGTGGTTCCGAACTCGACAGCAGGGATATACGGCGTGGTTCCGGGAGTCCCGACGGCCGGAATCTCAATAAAGTCCCTGGCAGCTTTTTGATTGCGCCAGCCCACCTGCACCCATTCGTTGCCTTTGAGGTGATACGTGATCCAGCCTTGGCCGCCTTTATCCTCGCGCCCGATCCAGTCGCCAAAGAGCTGGCCCTGGTTGGTGTAGCCCTGCCTCTCGATGGTCTCCCAGTACATAAAGCGGCCGCCGTTGCTGCTCCTAACCGGCGGATCCGTGGAAGCGGCTTCGACGCGCATATCGAGCCTGGGGATGCCGGGCACGTGGGAGAGATAGAGCCCCGGCCGCCAGCTGGCGCGGCGCGGAGCGTCAATCGGAGACAGGTCGTCATGGACCTCCGAGTCGCAATAGAGCGTAAACCAATTGCGCACCAACGGCAGCCGATACGAGAAGTCGAAGGCGCCAAACCGCGCGCCGGGATCGCTGCGGCTGTCCTTGGCGCTGGAATCGGGAGCAGATAAGCTGAAAAAGCTCTTCAGAAAGGTATGGATGGTAACCGGCGAGTGGCCTTCGCC
>Ga0326728_10005251_pt1 | contig 36826 bp, 33 predicted proteins | sample MB3enrmetagenome_FD_207602 | JGI IMG/M metagenome (GOLD analysis project Ga0326728, IMG submission 207602) | Lab enriched peat soil microbial communities from McLean, Ithaca, NY, United States - MB31MN | ecosystem: Environmental > Terrestrial > Soil > Wetlands > Peat | place: USA: New York...
GCCTCTTCAACCTTGCCGCCGGATATTTGCTTGTCTGCCGCGTCGGCAGTTTCAATTTGCGCAACACCCGGCATGCGCTCTTGCTCGGGGCGGGGATCCTGTGCATGTCGCTCATGCTGGCCCACGCCTTTGGGCGGCTTCATGCGGGAATGTGACTTTTCCGGCCATTGTCCCATTTCTGCGTCGTTCCCAGCTTGAGTCCCAATACCCTCGCGCGGGTCAAAAAGTCGCAAACTCTTCCCGCCCCCCTTGTACTATGGGGGTGAGGCGTGGCAGAACTTTCAACAAGATGCAGGTTCTGAAGACAACTCCGAATGAACCTGGGCGGCTGACGCTACCCAACCTGGCCATCGCGGCCGCAGCCTCTCTGGTCCTCGCCCTCGCGCTCACCGCCTGCGAGAACGTGGCCGGTTACACGCAGCCCAGCCTGGTCCGCGTTATCGACGCCTCCTACATTGCTCCCGCCGTGAATGTCACCGTCGAAGGCACCCTCATTGCCGGCAACATCGGCCAGGGAAGCATCACACCATACGGCGCGCTCCCCGCGTCCACAGACGCTCTCATCAAAATAACCGCCGCTACCGGCGGCGCGGCCCTGGTCACCACCAACGGCACGCTGCTTCCCGGCCATCAGCACTCGGTCTTTCTTACCGACAACGGCGCCGCGCCCACCAGTTTTGAAGTCACTATCCTCGAGGACCAGCAGATCGCCGCAGCCAGCGGACACTCCGACTTTCGCTTCCTCAATCAAGCGCCCAAAACCGGCGCCGTCGACGTCTACATGATCCCCAGCGGAATCACGCTGGCCAACACCATTCCCATCGTCACAGCGCTCCCGGTCGGCGCCACCGCCGGCTACATCAGCTTCACCTCCCAGACCGTCACCATGGTCATCACCCCCACTGGCGTCACCACTCCCAATTACACCTCGACCGCCATCGCTCTCACCGGAGGCGAAGTCCGCACCGTCCTGATCGTGGATACCCAGCTCACCTCCAATCCCCCCGTCGAAGTCTTCGCCGCCAACGACGTAAACTAGCCGGAGAATCGCCCCGCCCACTCCCCGACTTGCCGATCCGCTTACTTGCTGCGCCGCAAGCGCGTATACTCGTCCCCGATGCAATCTCCCGACCTCTCCACGCTTTCTCCTGCAAGCTTCCTGCAGAACGCCGCCATTCTGACCGTGGTCCTCGCCTTTGCCGGCTACCTGGTCACATTTTTCAGCGCCCGCACGTTAGCCCGTCGCCGCGACAAGCTCCGCCTGGTCAACAAGCGCCTCAATGAGTTCTATGGCCCGCTCTATGTTGCCTCCCAGGCCGGCAATATCGCCTACCGCTCCCTGCTCCAAAAGCAAGGCAAGACCCAGTGCCACCCCATCCGCGACGAGGATCTCAAGGAATGGGCGCTTTGGATGACCACCATCTTCATGCCCCTCAACGACGTCCGGGAAAAGATCATCATCGAGAAGGCCTACCTGGTCGTCGAAGAGCAAATGCCCCAATGCCTGCTCGACTTTGTCACTCATGTGGTCGGCTACAAGGCGGTCCTGGCCCAGTGGTCCGAAGGAGACTACTCCGAGCGCCGCTCCACCATTGGCTGGCCTCCCGAGTTCGACGGCTACGTCGAGCGTTCCTACCAGGCCCTCAAAGCCGAGCAAACGCGCCTCGTCCACAGCTCGTTCTGGGGCCTCTACCAACGCTTGGTCAACCGCAAAAACCGCAAACAAGGCTAGCAATTCCGGCGCGCCGGAACGCGTTCATCAGCCTAAGACTTTTCCGGCTGTTGCCGCGTAGCCCAGCCGCGTCACCCCGCTCAACAGGAAGTTGATGCCCACCAGCGTACCGATCGCCCAGGCCGAACCGGAAGGCCAGCTGAGCCAGATCATCAAACCCAGCAGAAGCGTGACGATCCCGTCGAACAGGATCCATCGCGAGCCGGGCAGCACGCGCAAGCTGAAGTAGGCGAGGATCTGCATCACGCCCTCCACCAGCAGAATGATCGCCAGCACCAGGGTGAGAGATACCAGGCTGAGGCGGGCGTGAAAGGCCAGATACACGCCGCCTGCGACATAGACAATGCCCAGCAGTAAACGCCAAGCGAACCCGCCTACGTCCTTTGCCGCAAAGGCATAGACCAGGTGCGCGACTCCGGTGAGGATGATGAGCCAGCTCACAAAAATCGATACGCCGATCCCTGCCGCCAAAGGCAACACAATGGCCAGGGCTCCCACTCCAACCATCAGGATCGAGGAGCCGATAAACAGCACGTTGAACCGCTTGAGAGAATCCCGCAGCTTCTCAATTGTCATGTCTTCCCCCGGTTGAATCTTGATCTTCAAGCCATTATGAACCCACCAGGCACGCGCGCGTCAAAGCAATCGAGAGAGCGCATCTCGGCCCGCACCTTCATCCATGGGAAGCAATGCCCAACAGTCGACAGGAGAAGCTCGCCGGCGATCCGGGCTTCGCGCACTCTCGGCCCCGGTACAGCGAGCTGAGATGCGCCACCGCCTTGGTCAGTCGCGCCTGCCGCTCCGTCTTGGTATACGGACGCGAGTACATATGCTCGACCCTTTCGATCTGGCAGGCTCCCGGTTGCAGGCTCCCACCGTTGCCGATTCCGTTTCGCCGGCCCGACGACTCGCCTGCCCGCTCAGGCCTCTTCGGCCAGCAGCACCGGATTCAGCGACGTCACCTGCGCCACCGCCTTGGTCAGCCGCGCCTCATGCGGCCGGCTCCCCTTGTACTCCGCATGGGCGTAAATGTATTCAATGCCCCCCACCAGATAAGCGCCAGGGCGAAATTCCTCTCCTTGGCCGATTCCGTGGCCCGGCAAAAGAACCACGTCTCCGGTCTTGGGAAGACTGTGCAGCGTCTCCAGCGGCACCAGGTTGATGCAGCTCCCATCCCCGGCCACAAACTCCAGGCAGTTCGCGCTGTGCAGCCTTCCCTCGCGCACGGCCCGCGCCTCCTGACGCGCCTTCCATGATTGATAGGAGGCGGCGATCACCGTCGGCAAGCCGATCAGAATCCAGGCGACGGTTGCCAGGAAGGTACCCAGGGGCGAAATGTGAATCCAGTACTCTAACATGACTTGTCTCTTCTCCAGGGAATGTTCCAGAACCTCGAATCCATCGGATTCTCGCGCGCCTGCCAGACTCCGCGGAACACCACAATACTAAGGCAGTCCCGCCCTCATTCTCCGGCCAGGACAGCAGAAGCCCCGGCCGCAGCCGGAGCTTTTGCTCTTCCAACTTCACTAGACATGGGTATCGGTTTATGCCCCAGCCTTGCTTACACGTGCGCCCGCAGCCCCAGATTCTTCCACAGCCTCAGCGTCGGATCGGCCTGGTTGATGGTGTAGAAGTGCAGGCCCGGAGCACCGTTCTTGAGCAGCGTTTCACAGAGCCGCGTCACCACGTCCACGCCGAAGTCGAGCAGGGCGGGCTTGTCGTCCTGAAGCTCTTCCAGGCGCAGCCGCACCCAGCGGGGCAGGTCGGCCCCGCAGCCGGCGCAGAAGCGTACGGTGTTGGCGTACCCGGTGATGGGCATGATGCCCGGCACCACCGGGATCGCGATCCCAGCTTTGCCGCAGCGTTCCATGAAGTCGAAGTAGGCATCGGCGTTATAGAACAGTTGGGTCAGTGCCGCGTCCGCGCCGGCTTCCACTTTGCGCCGGAAGTGCTCGAAGTCCGCACCGGGGCTAAGCGCCTGCGGGTGCATCTCCGGGTACGCCGCTACCTCGATCTTGAACTCGTCCCGGTGGGTCTCGCGGATGAAAGTCACCAACTCATTGGCGTAGTGGAAATCGCCCGGCGCCGAGGGGCTCATTGCCGTGGCCGGCAGGTCGCCACGCAAAGCCACAACGCGCTTTGCACCCGCTTCCCGGTAGCGCTTCAGCAGTTCGGCAATGTGGGCGCGCGTCGATCCCACGCAGGTCAGGTGCGGCGCGGCCTCGACGCCGGCGTGCTTGACCACCGTCACCAGCGTCTCGTAGGTGCCGTCCTGGTTCGACCCGCCGGCCCCGTACGTAATCGAGAAATAATCCGGACGCACCGCCGCAAGCTGGCCAATCACCGCTGGCAGCTTCGCCACGCCTTCCGGTGTGCGCGGGGGAAAGAGCTCGAAAGAAAAACTAAGCGTCAAATCCATTCTGGGACCCCAAAGAAACCGCTGAAGAACCGGGTACCGGGCGTGACAGATCTCGATCTGGCGACCTGTCACGCCATCCCATCGGTGAAGCCCAAGCCGGCGGAGCCCCACGGAACCCGCTAACTTGCTAACTCGCGAAGCGACTCTAACTTACTGCTCTACTGCAAGACCTCAGTACCTGTAGTTCTCCGCCTTATATGGTCCTTCCACCGGCACGCCCAGGTAATCCGCCTGCTTCTTGCTCAGCGTCGTCAGCTTGACTCCTATTTTTTCCAGATGCAGCCGCGCCACTTCCTCATCCAGGTGCTTGGGCAGCACATACACGCCCACCTTGTAACTGTCCCGCTTCTCCCACAGGTCCAGTTGCGCAAGAGTCTGGTTGGCGAAGCTATTGCTCATCACAAAGCTCGGATGTCCGGTTGCGCACCCCAGGTTGACCAGTCGCCCTTCGGCCAGCACAAAAATCGCGTGCCCGTCCGGAAACGTGTACTTATCCACCTGCGGCTTGATGTTCAGCTTCTCGACGCCCGGCTCCCTTGTCAGCCGGTCCATCTGGATCTCGTTGTCGAAGTGCCCGATGTTGCACACGATCGCCTGGTCCTTCATCTTCTTCATGTGCTCGAGCGTGACGATGTCCACGTTCCCCGTGCAGGTCACGTAGATGTCGCCGCGACCCAAGGTCTCCTCGACTGTGGTCACCTCGAAGCCTTCCATCGCCGCCTGCAGCGCGTTGATCGGGTCAACTTCCGTAACAATAACCCGCGCGCCCATCCCTCTGAGCGAGTGCGAAGACCCCTTGCCCACATCCCCGTAACCGCAGATCACCGCCACCTTGCCCGCGACCATCACATCCGTGGCCCGCTTGATCCCGTCGGCAAGCGACTCGCGGCAGCCGTACAGGTTGTCGAACTTGGATTTAGTCACAGAGTCGTTCACGTTGATCGCAGGCACCAGCAGCTTGCCCTGCTCCATCATCTTGTAGAGCCGGTGCACGCCCGTGGTGGTTTCCTCGGATACCCCGCGCCACTCCTTCGCCACCTTATGCCAGTGCTCCGGGTCCTCAGCATGCACCTTCTTCAGCAGGTCCTTGATCACCTGCTCCTCGTGGCTCTCCGCTGGCCCGTACGCCCATTTGTTACCCTCTTCCAGTTCATAGCCTTTGTGGATCAGCAGCGTCGCATCCCCGCCGTCGTCCACCACCAGCTGCGGCCCCTTGCCGCCCTTGTGCTGCATAGCCTGGTAGGTGCACCACCAGTACTCCTCCAGCGATTCGCCCTTCCATGCAAACACGGGAACGCCGGTCGCCGCGATAGCCGCCGCCGCATGATCCTGAGTCGAGAAGATATTGCAGCTCGCCCATCGCACCTCCGCGCCCAGGCTGGTCAGCGTCTCTATTAAGACCGCCGTCTGAATCGTCATGTGCAGCGAACCGGTGATCCGCACCCCCCCCAGAGGCTTGGCCGCCGCATGCTTGTTGCGGATCGCCATCAATCCCGGCATCTCCTGCTCGGCAATGGCGATCTCCTTCCGTCCCCAGTCCGCCAACCCCAAGTCCGCCACCTTGTACGCCAATTCCGTCGTTTCCGCTGCCACAGTCGCCATGCCGCTCTCCTTTTATCGTCAAATCGTGATATGTTGATATGTATCAGAACCGCCTTAGACCGTCAAGGGTGAAAGATGCCGTCCATCGTAAAAACCCTGCGCGTCGTCGCCGACCCCAACCGCTTGCGCATCCTCCTGCTGCTGCGCGCCGAGGAACTCTCCGTCGCGGAGTTGCAGGAAGTTCTCACCATGGGCCAGAGCACCATCTCCACCCACCTCGCCCAACTCCGCCAGGCCGGCCTCGTCGAAGACCGCCGTACCGGCAAAAGCAACCTCTACCGCCCCGCTGCGCGGAGCAGCCCTTTGGACGAGATCCTCGCCAAAGCCGCCGCCGAAATCCCCGAAGCCCAAGCCGATCAGGCCGCCATGCGCCTCGTCCTAAAGAAACGCCAGGACAGGATGCGCACCTTCTTCGACTCCGTAGCCGGGCGTCTGGGCAAGGACTACGTCCCCGGCAAATCCTGGAAGTCGCTCGCCGAAGCCCTTCTCCGCCTCATGCCCCCGATGGTCATCGCCGACCTCGGCGCCGGCGAAGGGAGCTCCGCTCTTTTACTCTCCCAAAGAGCCGTGCGTGTAATTGCCGTCGATACCTCCGCCAAGATGATCGAGGTCGCCCGCGACCAGGCCCTCCGCGCCGGCGTCCAGAACGTCGAATACCGCCTCGGCGACATAGAAGAGATCCCCATCGACTCCTCCACCGTCGATCTCGCCTTCTTCTCCCAATCCCTTCACCACGCCCTGCACCCCGCGCGCGCCATCGCGGAAGCCCACCGCATCCTCGCCCCCGGCGGCCGCATCCTCATCCTCGACCTCGCCAAGCACCGCTTCGAAGAAGCAAGAGAGCTTTACGCCGACGAGTGGCTAGGCTTCACCGAATCCGAATTAGAGTCCATGTTAGAAAAAGCCGGCTTCCACAACATCCAAACCTCCATCGTCCACAAAGAGCCCGAAACGCCTCAATTCCAAACCCTCCTGGCCGTCGCCGACAAAGCGAGCCACTGACCCAGCCCAACAGGATTGCACCGCCACCAAGCCTTCAATCAACCTTGGCCAATGTCCGAACACGAGATCCCACCGAGCGAATTCCTGGATATTGGCGGAGAGTCAATCAAGTGTTCAAGAGCTACCGTGAGAGCGCATACGGTGCAAAGCAGGGGCATACCACGCCGGCGAATAGGTCGAACAACTCAACGCCAGTTGGCTATAGCTCCGCGCCTCCCCAAGGAATCGCGCGCAACGCCTGCCAAACCTGCAACTGAAACGCCGTCCCCTGCAAATCCACCGGCGGCAGGGCCAACTGCGCCTGCGGCACTTTGCCGCTCACCTGGCCAATGGCGGCCGCAATCGTCCGAGGAAAGCGCCGCATCCCGCCGCAAATGCGCGGCCGGAAACTCCGCCCTGAAGCTCGCCTCCGCCTCCGCAGCCGCCAGAATTCTTCGCCGACCTCAGTGCCCCGTGTGCGCGGGGGCGGCGCGCTTGGGGCGGCGCATGAGGAAGGGAATGGGGATCAGCAGGGCGGTACAGGCGGCCATGATCCAGATGACATCGACATAGGCGAGCAGGCGGGCCTGGATCTGGGCCATCGAGTAGATTTGCGCGCCGGCATGCTGCAAGGCGCCGGGCATGGCACCGCCGCGGCGTTCAATCCAAGCCCCGGCAAGGACGGTCCTCATCTGTTCGAAGGGCGGGTTGCCGCTGACTGTGTGGGCGGCGAGCATGGCCAGATGTTTTTGACTCTGCCGGGCCAGCAGCGTGGTGATGAAGCTGATGCCGACCGAGCCGCCCAGGTTGCGCATCAGGGCGGTGAGGCCGCTGACCTCGTTGTACTTCTCCTGGGGAATGCCCGAGTAGCAGAGGGTGTTGATGGGGATGAAGAGGAAGGGCAGGCCGAGGGCGATGACCACTCTCCAACTGACAGCCATGGTGAAAGGGATGTTGAGATCGATCCGGGTCATGCGCCAGAGGCCGATGGTGGTGATGGTGAAGCCGATGGCGACAAGGCGACGGGGATCGAAGCGGGGCGCGAGTGCGCCGGCGACGGGGAAGAGAAACATGAGGACTAATCCGCCGGAGGAGACGGCCATGCCCGCCTGGCGCGCGGAGTAGCCCATGATCTCCTGGAGGAACTGGGGGATGAGAACGGTGGAGGAGTAGAGCGAGACGCCCACCATGAACATGACGAACTGGGTCATGCCGACGTTGCGGCGGGCGAAGAGGCGCAGGTCGAGGACAGGATGCTCGACGTGGAGCTCGCGGATGAAGAAGAGGGTGAGCCCGATGGCGGCGACGATGGCGCAGGCGGCAATGAAGTTGGAGCTGAACCAATCTTCTTCCTGGCCCTTGTCGAGCATGACCTGGAGGGCGCCGATGGCGACCACGAGCAGGCCGAGGCCCCAATAGTCGATGCCGATGCGGCGCTTGCGGATTTGGGCGAGATAGGGCGGGTCCTCGACCAGGCGGTTGGTGAGGTAAAGGGAGACCATGCCCACCGGGATGTTGAGGAAGAAGATCCAGCGCCAGGAGTAGTTGTCGACGATCCAGCCGCCGACGGTGGGTCCGAGGACCGGGGCCATGACTACGGCCATGCCATAGATAGCAAAGGCCATGGAACGTTTCTGCGGGGAGAAGGTGTCGGCCAGGATGGACTGCTCGCTGGGCTGCAGGCCGCCGCCGGCCGCGCCTTGGCAGACGCGGAAGAAGACCAGCATGCCCAGGGAGGGCGCCAGGCCGCAGAGCAGCGAGGCGGTGGTGAAGAGCAAGACGCAGGTCATGTAAAACCGCTTGCGGCCCATGCGGTTGGCGATCCAGCCGCTGATGGGCAGGACCATGGCGTTGGCGACCAAGTAGCTGGTAAGCACCCAAGTGGCTTCATCGCGACTGGCCGAGAGCGAGCCGCCGATGTGCGGCATGGCGACGTTGGCGATGGAGCTGTCGAGGGCCTCCATGAAGGTGGCCAGCGTGACCGTGACAGCGATGGCCCAGGGATTAGCGCGAGGCCGCCATGTGTCATGGAATGAGAGTGTTGCGGCGGAAGCCAGAACTGCTCCTTGGTAATCGGGTTGAGGGAGGCCCGGGACGCGTTGGGACGTCTCTTCCAGAGTAAAGGATTTGCAGGGGCCTCAAAATCCAGGGGTGCGCATGGGTGCGTTAGCGAGCTCCCGAAACATGTTCCACGGGATAGCGCAGAGGGGCTTTCAAGTCAGGCCCAGTTGAGCCGATAACTAGACAGAATGCTGCAAATGGCCACAATCGCCGCGCCGGTGAAAAGCCCAGAGGCCGGACCGCAAAAGGGCGCCGAGGAAATGCGCTATATCGCGCGCCAGCCCATCCTCGACGAAAACCACCGCGTGCATGCATACGAATTGCACTTCCAGATGAATCCCGAAGCTGTCATGGAAGGGGATGAGGTTCGCGCCATGCGCACCATTCTGGACGATGCAGTGCTCTTTGGGATTGAACGGTTCACCAACGGCCTGCCCGCCTTTGTGAACTGCACCGCGGAGGCGCTCACGGAGCAACTGGTGGCGGTGTTGCCGCCGGCCATGACAGTTCTGGAGATCTCTGCGGACCTGGAGGTGTCGCCTGCGCTGGCCGCAGCGTGCCGCGAGTTGAAGCAGACCGGCTTCAGGTTCGCGCTGGTCGACTTTTGCTGGAATTCGATGCCTCATCCCTTGTTCGATTTGGTCGAGTACGTCAAGACCGATCTCGATCGCCTCGACGCAGACGGGTGCCAGCGCTTGCGGCGGAGGCTGCACGGCACCTCGACCGCGATGATGGCCGATAAGGTCGAGACGCAAGAGGATTACCGCCGGGCTTCCGCGGCGGGATTCACTCTCTTTGAGGGGTATTACTTCTGCCACCCGGAGCTGATTAAAAACTCGAAGGTACCGGCCAACCGCTTGGTTCACCTGGACATTCTGCGCCAACTGCATAACGACCCCCTGGACCTGAAGAAGATAGGCCCGTTGGTGTTGCGCGACGCCTCGCTGACCTACCGCCTGCTTCGCCTGGTCAACTCCCCGCTTTACGCCATCCGCCAGGAGGTCCGCTCCATCGAATCGGCGATCATGCTGGTTGGCGAAACCACCTTCCGCCGCATTGCCACCCTGGCCATTTGCAGCGAGTCCAACACCGGGGAACCGCCGGAGATTCTGCACATGGCTCTGGTGCGGGCGCGCTTCTGCGAACTGGCCGCCAAGCACTGCGGTCTGGATCCCAACGAGCAGTACTTGCTGGGGATGTTCAGCCTGCTGCCCGCGATGATGCGCCAGTCCATGGAGAGACTTGCCTCGGAGCTGCCCCTTCGCAATGAAATCCGCCAGGCGCTGCTTGGAGAGAACAACCGCGAGCGCAGCCTGCTGGCATGGATCGAGTCTCATGAGCGCAACGATCAAGGGACGCGGGACGCCATTGCCGAAACCAATACCCTGAACCTGAAGAAGCTGGTCTTATGCTATCTCGACGCCCTGCTGTGGGACGCGGCTGCCCGCCGCTCCGCTAACTGAATTGAATATCGTTCTTCTTGCGACGGCCCCCTTTCGTTGCGAAACTATCAAAAATGAGCGCACTCTCCGAGATCCCGGCCCAAGTCAGATCCGATCGAGATTGGTGCTGCCATTACGCTAGGCAAACCTCACTTCTGCTTCAACTACGAGAACAAACGAACCATCCCGATCGGCGCAAAACGGGATCGGATTACTACGGCAAGCGACTTGGCCGGCATGTTGTACATGCCTTTTCGAGAGTATGACGCGTTGTTCCGTGAGTTTGCGGTCCGCCTGGGGCTCTTTCCGATTGATTGGAACTGGCCAAATCAGCAGGGCAAAGGTAATTACACCGCCAGAAGCGCCTGCTCCAGGTCCGCGATCAGGTCGTCCTTGTCCTCGATCCCGACCGACAGCCGTATCCGCCCCTGCGTAATGCCCATTGACTGCCGCACTTCCTCGCTCACCGAGCCGTGCGTGGTGGTCGCCGAGTGCGAAGCCAGCGACTCCACCCCGCCCAGCGACTCGGCGCTTAAAAACAGCTTGATCGCCGCCAGGAACCGCCCCGCCGCCTCGCGCGACTCGAGTTCGAAGCTCATCATCGAGCCGAATCCTTTTTGCTGCCGCACGGCCAGCTCGTATTGCGGATGGCTCTTCAGCCCCGGATACGCCAATCCCTTCACCTTCGGATGCGTGGAAAGATACTCCGCCACCGCCCGGCCGTTCTCCTCATGCTGCTTGATGCGCACCGCCAGCGTCTTGATCCCGCGCAGCACTAGAAAGCACTCGAACGGCGAAAGCACCCCGCCCGCCGCCTTCTGCACCAACAGGAAGCGCTCCTTGTGCTCCGGCGTGGAGCCAATCAGCGCCCCGCCCAGCCCATCCGAGTGGCCGTTGAGATACTTAGTCGTCGAATGCATCACGATGTCCGCGCCCAGCGCCAACGGGCTCTGCAACGCCGGCGACAGAAACGTGTTGTCCACGCTGACCTCAATGCCCTTGGCGTGCGCAATCTCGCATACCGCGGCAATGTCGGTAAGCACCATCAGCGGATTGCTGGGCGTCTCGATGTGAACCAGTTTGGTATTGTGCTTGATCGCCGCGGCCACTGTGTCCAGGTTGCTGGTGTCCACATACTCGATCTCGATCCCATACCCCGACACGATCCGGTCGAACAGGCGCACCGTGCCGGCATAGACATCTTTTGAACAGATCAGGTGATCGCCCGCGCGCAGCATGGCCACCAGCGCCGAAATCGCCGCCATCCCGGTGGTAAACGCATGCCCGCTCGTCCCGCCTTCAAGCGCCGCCAGCGCCTCTTCCAGCCGGTCCCGCGTCGGATTCCCGGCCCGCGAGTAGTCCCACCCCCGGTCGGTCCCGATCCCAGTCAGCTCAAACGTCGAAGAAAGGTAAACAGGCACGTTCACCGCGCCCGTCAAAGGGTCGGGATACTGTCCCGCGTGTACGGCAAGGGTCGAGTATTTGTAGTCGGGCATAGTCAGGTTTGGTCGTGATCTCCTGCTTTCCAGCTTATCGCGGCCAAGCGGACTGACCTTGCCCGAGACCACAGAGTTTCCCAGGTCTGGCTTTCAGACCTGGGAAACCTCAGGGGCCAGTTCGCCCGCTCTCGCCACCCCACAATGCCCGTGCCCCACCCCCGCGACTCTTTTCTGTCGCGAGGGTGGGAACCCAAGAAGCTTCCCCGGCCTCGCTGTTGAGGTTTCGTTACCCTACTTCGCGCTCACTCTCAGCATCAGCACCCCATGCGAAGGCACCGAGGCCGCATAAACCCCGCCCGCAAACTTCACATCCGCGTGCGCCCACAGGTCCCGCGCCTTCTTCACCTTCGTCAGTCCCAGATCGCCGGCCTTCACCGTAGCCTGCGCCGCAACCGAGCCAAGATTCACCACCCCCACCGCCACGCTGCCATCGGCCAGCGGCTTCACCCACGTTTCCAGATCGCCGCTTTTCACCGGCGACGCCTGCTTGCCCAGCGCATCCTGATCGATGGCGATCACTTCCTTGTTCAGCAGAATCGCCTTGGTCGCGTCCGTCATGGTGCGGATGTCGTTGCCGGCCAGCAGGGGCGAAGCCGTCAGCGCCCACAGGCTCATGTGCGTGCGGTACTCGTCGTCCGTCATGTGCCCGTTGCCGATCTCCAGCATGTCCGGATCGTTCCAGTGTCCCGGCCCCGCATACGGCGCAGTCGGAACCTGCTTCTCCACATTGCCGATCATGCTCTCCCACGCGTCGCGGATGTCGCCCGTGGTGCGCCACAGGTTTCCGCCCACCGCCGGGCCCCATTTCTCCACGCCGCCCATCCCGTACTCGCACAGGCTATAGACGATCGGCCGGCCCGTAGCCTGAAGCGCCGCGCCCATCTTCTGATACACCGGCTGCAGAGCATCGTTCTTGTAGATGCGCCCCGCGCTGCACCAGTCGTACTTCACATAATCGATGCCCCACGCCGCCCAGGTCTTGGCATCCTGCTCCTCGTGCCCATAACTGGCCGGATAGCCCGCGCAAGTCCGCGGCCCCGGTCCCGAATAGATGCCCAGCTTCAGCCCCTTCGAGTGCACATAATCCGCCAGCGCCTTCATATCGGGAAACTTGCGATTCGACGGAAGATTTCCCTGAGCGTCGCGCACGCCTTCCCAGGTATCGTCGATGTTCACGTAGATGTAGCCGGCGTCCTTCATCCCGCTCGAAACCATCGCGTCGGCGATCGCCCGCACCGTCTGGTCGTCGATCCGCCCCTGAAACAGATTCCAGCTATTCCACCCCATCGGCGGAGTCTTCGCCAGCCCGTTGTCGGGAACCGTATGCAGCGCTGGCGGCTCGATATAGCTCACCGCGGGAATGTCGTCGCCCGGCCCCGCGGGCTTGGCCACGATCGTGCGCCGCCCCATCTGGGAATGAAGCTCCCCGTTCACCAGGTCGCCCACCACCACTGGTCTCTTCGAGTCCCATTCCTCGACAAACAGCTCGAAGTGATTCCCCGTCGCTGTCCCCTTCACATCCACCTGGAAGCCCAGTGTCTTCAGCGTCCCAGTCAGCTCGTTTCCGTTCTGCTTCAACTCCAGAATCGACTTCTCCTGCTCGCCGTTATCCAGCGTCCGCCCTTGGGCCGTCCAGCGCCCCGCCAGGCTCTGCCCGAATCCCGGCGCTGCCAGCAACGCCAGACAGAAAATCAACCCAGCCACGCCCGCGGCGATTCCCCGCAGTCCACCCTTTCCATTCCGCTTCACTTCCATCCCCATCACACTCCATTCCGCGGCAAAATCCCGTAACGCCAAGCGCAACTTGCCGTAGCCGTCCCGTCGCGCGCCGTTCTCACCGCGCACCGAATTGTAAGCGATTACAGCCGCAGCGCGATTTCTGCCGACCTTGAGAGGGGCGCTGGAGATTCCGCGGGAGTGAATTGGAAAGAGGCGCTCGCGCAGTTGGCCAGTTCCCGACTTGTTCTCGATTCGACCGCAACGCGAAGAACTCCACCGTCGATTGCGGTTGCCCGCCTTGCGGAGGCCAGGTTCGGCGGGCTCTCAGGGGGCGAAGATCCGGATCATTCGAAACGGTCAGGAAAGGCCCAAGAATAGCTCATTCAGGGGCTCTGGAGCCCGCTTTTGGGACGAAAATGCCCTGAAATCGGGGGGTGATGATTACTGATTGGTTACTGGGGGTGATTTTTAAGTTGTTCATTATAAGTTAGTTACTGGATAAGCGGGGTGGAAAAAGGGGCTCTCACAGGGAGGGGGGGTGGGGGGTAACGCGTCTTGTGGGGCCGGAGTTTCGCTTTTTCTTCCTATTTTCTTCCCCTGCCGGAGGGAGTGTTTGGTGCCCGCAAAATGCGGACCGATGGGGGGAAGAACGCATACCTCAGGGCAGGCTATTGAAGCCGTGCCCTGAGCCAAAGCCCTCGCAAATCGCCGCTGGAACGAGTTTTTCCGCAGCCTGTGAAGGCCCCATTGTTTCGGGTGTTTCGATGCCGGGGCTGAAGCGCCGGCATCCCGAATCCGGCTTCGATCCGATCCGCCAAACGGTGGCTTGCACGCCGACCGGAACGGCCTGGATCGGACTCGGTTCCGCTGGGGAGGTTTCGGTCATGATGGATTCGCCCATAGAACAAGTGTGCGCGGCGGGAGGGTAATTTTCTGTAAGACAGTTGTCGGTTGTCAGTTGTCGGTTGTCGGTTGTCGGTTGTCAGTTGTCAGTTGTCAGGGGTCAGTTGTCAGGGAACAGGGGTCAGAAAACCGGGCTGGTGGCGGCAGTTGACACCTTCGCGCAGGGGGCTGGGCGAACGCTGGGCGACTTATCCGTCCTGGGTCATGCCGGTGAGCGCGCCAGCGATTTGGCGCGAAGGGGGCTTGAAATGCATAGAAAACGCGGTCGATTTGTTGCGATTCCGGGGCTAAAAGGCGAGAAAAGGGGCATCCGGAGGCCCCTTTTCGCCGCACAATTCACATCCTGTATATGCTGATTTCTTTGTCTGCATATACAAAAGGGAGTTGGCGGGGAGGCTCGCATCGATCCGGATCGGCGGGCATTTTGCGGCGGTTGTCATCGCTGGGTGGATTGGAGATTTGGCGGCAACCGGGTTGGAGTGTCCACGAAGCCCAGGGGTTGAGGCTCGTGCTTTCCCAGGTTTCAGCGGCAAGACCTAGGCCCCCGGCAACGGGCTGCAGACCTCGAAACTGAGACCTGGGAATATACAACCCCTTTCTCGGTGATGGGTCAGTTTGATTTTCACAGAGTCGTTTCCAGTCCCGCATTTTGCGACTGATTTTTGAGACGCGCAAGCCCTGGGCCCCAGCGGGCGCATCAGGTGTCGCAAATCTCACCCCTTAAGAGACGGGCGCTAGTCCTTTCTGTGATACCTTCGATGAAAACCACCGAGAGGTTTGAGAAAGGACGGCGACTGATGGCAGGACATAAGGTTGGCACAAACGTATTCGCGGGAATCACAGCTGTAGGTCTAATTGTTTTGGCGCTGTTGACATTCCTAGGCTGGTCCCCAAATCTAAAGGACCCCCTCACCATCAAGGTGGTAACGGGCAGTGCATCCGGCATCTTTGGAATCGTTCTGTTGATCTGGTGGCGCGGCGAGGGCAAGGGATGGGGTATCGGCTTCGAGGGTGCGACGATGATTGTCGGCTTCATTACCGCAATCATCGCCATCTTCACATTGGTGCACAACTAGTTTATCGGCCGCGCTACACCCGAATGGGCCGATCTCAGAATGGACCATTTTTGAGACGGCGCGCTGGGCATGTCGGCAACAACGCGAAGTGAACCGCAGACCATCCCTTGCCTGCGCCGATCAACTGCCACGCCGTTTATCCGAATGTGGCAACAACGACGTGGCCAGTGTAAGAGCACACAGATAGAGGTGAGGAAGGCAATCCGAGCTGCCCCATGCTTTGGTCGCTGACCTTTACGAGACCGACAGCCTGACGCAATCCTACCATCGGTGTTGCGAGTAGCAACCGTTTGTTTTGGTCGGAGTCCAGTGCAGGGCACACAATCCCTGCCACCGGCAATTCGCCCTGCAGATGATTTAGCCACCCACAAATAACGACCGCGCCGCGGTCGGTAGAGGTGGAACAGAACGCCTTATACAACTCGTGAGCTCCTTGGAATGCATGGTCGTAAGTATCAAAAGGGGCCAACAGCAAATCTAATGTCAGTCCGCCCCATCCCTTTATCTGCATGAGGGAGTCGGCGAACTTTACGCGATCATCCGGATCTCGATCCAAGGTTTCGGTTTTGGGTTTGCCGAAAAATCGCTTCCAAAAGCTCATAGCCGCGCTCCTGTCCAATTCGCCGGGATGTAAGCGAACATTGTAACTCAGCTTGGTGATGGCGGCCCTGATTAGATCAAGACGGTGTTCACCGGCCATTTCGCGTTATAGGGCAACGCGGCGCGCCTCGAAACAGGATCAGGCGTCGCTATCGCGTTGCACAAAGTACCCTTTGTGAAACACGCCTGAGCTCAGGCCTGTGGAAATCCAGACAAACCCACTACCCCTTTCTCTTATCCCTTGCGTTTCTATATATGGTCCATTTATAATGGTCCACATTGGGGTCCATTATGCCTGAGGTCTCAACAAAGGAATCGGCGATCAACGTCACGGCGTTCAAGGCCAAGTGCCTGGGGCTGATTGACGATGTGGCGCAGGGCAAGACGGAACGCATCGTTCTGCTCAAACACAATCGTCCCATTGCGGCCGTGATTCCCCTAGGCGGCGATGCGAGCGAGGCATTCGATCTGTGGGGCGCGATGCGTGGGACGGTCACGGTGGCTCCGGGCGTCGATCTGACGGAGAGCAGCGGCGAAGTCTGGGAGGCGGAGCAATAAGTGGCCGACTCGATGCTGATGGACACCTGCGCCGCGATCTGGCTGATGGGGGGCGAACCGCTCACCGCGGAGAGCCGCGAGGCCATCCTCGCCGCAGGCGCGGCCCATGTTGGCGTCTACGTCTCACCGATTACCGCATGGGAAATTGGAACGCTGATCGGCAAGCGCCGCGTGCAGCTCACGCTTTCTCCGGAAATCTGGTTTGAGAGGCTGCTGGCCATGCCGGGTGTGAGGCTGGCCGAACCGACCCCGAAGATTCTGCTTGCCTCCACCACGCTGCCCGGATCGCCGCCCGCCGATCCGGCAGATCGCATCCTCGCGGCCACCGCTCGCGCCAACGGCCACGTCATTGTTACCAGGGACCAGAAGCTGCTGGATTATGCGCGGGCAGGCCACATCCGCGCAATCGCCTGCTGAGAGTTGCGGTTTTCTCTACCAAATGCCGGCCGTCAGGCACCCGTTGATCAAGACGGCTCCCTGGTCTGCTAAGGATGCTATGAACAAGCTCTATCCCCTTGGCAAAGCCATCCCTCAGGGGCTAACCTGAATTTCTCACAGAAGGCGCTGCAACTCAGAATTCGACCTCTCAAGGAGCCTCCGAGGGCCGGGAGGCCCTCGGGACAGCCGGCCGGGAGGCCGGCGCTACAACTTTTGGCGGGCTGTGAGAAATGCAGGCCAAAGCCCGTTGATTCTGCTGCCCTTATGGCACGGGACCCGGCCCAGAGGGCTCCCCGGTACCCCGCCGTGCCCTTTCAAAACAACGAATGAATCAGAGGTTCCCTAAGGGACATCTTTCCTTGTCCCGTAAGATCGATAACTTACAAGTTTCGTCAACAAAACAGCTTCATGCGATTGCCCTGCTACCACTCTCCGCCGGTCAGATACTCATCAATCGAGGCGGCGGCCTTGCGGCCGGCGCCCATGGCCAGGATCACGGTGGCGCCGCCGGTGACGATATCGCCGCCGGCAAAGACGCCGCGCTTGGAGGTGCGGGTGGTCTTGGGATCGGCGACGATGTAGTTGCGCGGGGTGGTGGCGAGGTCCGGCGCGCTGCTCTGGATGAGGGGATTGGCGGTGGTGCCGACGCCGATGATGGCTACATTGACAGGCAGCATGAACTCCGAGCCCTTGATGGCCACCGGCGAGCGCCGGCCGCTCGCATCCGCTTCGCCGAGCTGCATCTTCATGCAGCGCGCGCCGGTAAGCCAGCCCTTTTCATCTCCCAGAAAGGCGATGGGGTCGGTCAACATGCGGAACTCGATGCCCTCCTCGCGGGCGTGCTTGACCTCTTCGGCGCGGGCCGGCATCTCCGCTTGGGAACGGCGATAGACCAGGGTTGCCGAACGCGCGCCGAGACGCCGCGATGTGCGGACCGCGTCCATGGCGGTGTTGCCGCCGCCCACCACGATCACGTCGCGGTCGCGGCAGTCGTAGACCGGCTCATCGTAGTCGGCGACCTGGTAGGCGCGCATGAGGTTGACGCGGGTGAGGAATTCGTTGGCGGAGTAAACGCCGTTGAGATGCTCGCCGGGAATGCCGAGGAATCGCGGCAGTCCCGCGCCGGTGGCGACGAAGACCGCGTCGTAGTGCTCGTCGCGCATCAGCTCGTCGATGGTGACGCTCTTGCCGACGACTACATTGGTCTCGAACTCGACGCCCATGCGGCGCAGGTTGTCGACCTCTTGCTTGACGATGGCTTTGGGCAGACGGAACTCGGGAATGCCATAGACGAGCACGCCGCCCAACTCGTGCAGAGCCTCGAAGACACGCACGCGATGGCCCATCTGGATCAGATCTCCGGCAGCGCTCAGGCCTGCAGGCCCGCTGCCGACGATGGCCACGCTCTTGCCCGTGGGCGGCGCGTTGGAGGGCAGTCCAAGCTGACCGGTGGTGCGCTCGTAGTCGGCCACAAAGCGCTCCAGGTTGCCGATGGCCACGGGCGCGCCCTTCCTGCCCAGCACGCATCCGCCCTCGCACTGGTTCTCCTGCGGGCAGACGCGCCCGGTGATGGCGGGCAGGGCGTTGTCCTCGCGCAGCTTGGCCGCAGCGGCAAGAAAGTCGCCGGAATAAACGAGCGCAACCACTTCCTTGATCTTTACGCCCACCGGGCAATCGACGATGCAGCCGGGCTTGGCACAGGCGATGCAGCGCGTGGCCTCTTGAAGAGCAGCGGCGGCTTCGAGGCCCCGGTTTACTTCTTCGAAATTATGGCTGCGCACCTCGGGGTCGAGCTCCGGCATGGGGGTGCGGGCAATCTTCATGCGGTCTTTGAGAGGAAGCGTGTTTGTCTCAGGCATGGAGCGCGTCCTTTGCGGCCAACTCTTGGGAAGCCTGCTCCTCGGCGGCCAGGTCCAGACGAAGCCGGGCCACTTCCTCTTCCTTCGCGGCCAACTCCGCGCGCAGATGCGCCAGCTCCTCCTGCTTGTGGGCCTCGAAGTACTTCAGCGACTGGCACTCCTTGTCGCGATACATGGCGTTGCGCTGCATGAGGACCTCGAAGTTGACCAACGCGGCGTCGAACTCGGGCCCATCCACGCAGGCGAACTTGCTCTTGTCGCCGATCAGCACACGGCAGCCGCCGCACATGCCGGTGCCGTCCACCATGATGGAGTTGAGGCTGACCATGGTCTTGATGCCGAGCGGCTTGGCGATCTGGGCCACGGCGCGCATCATGGGCACGGGGCCGACGGCGAGCACAAAGTCGAGCTTGCGCCCGCCGTCGAGCAACTCGTTGAGCTTCTTGGTGACCAGACCCTGCTCGCCGTAGCTGCCGTCGTCGGTCATGATGTACATCTCGCTGCTCGCCTGGCGCACCTCCTCTTCGAAGACGACCATCCCGGCGCTGCGCGCGCCTTCGATGAAGATGACGTGATTGCCGGCCAGCTTGAGGGCGTGGGCGGTGGGCAGAGCCATGGCCGTGCCCACGCTGCCGGCAAGAATCACCGCGTTGCCGTAGTTCTCGATCTCCGACGGATGACCGAGAGGCCCGACGATGTCGAGAATCGAGTCGCCCGCCTCCAGGCAATTGAGCAGCGAAGTGGTCTTGCCGATGCCTTGCACCACGATGGTGACCGTGCCCGCCGCGGGGTCGGAGGACTTGATGGTCAGCGGAATGCGCTCGCCCTTTTCATGCAGGCGGAGAATGAGGAACTGGCCCGGCTTCTGCTTGCGGGCGATGCGCGGCGCCTCAATGACAAACTGTTTGATATTGAGGCCGACGCTGCGGGCTTCCACGATTTTGTACATAAGAGCGCGACTCCGATTCGGCCTGTAGTCAAGGCGGGTCTTCCGGGCAGTTCGGCTCCGTACACGGCGAGCGAAGAGCGAACGCAACGACCAGGCAATGGCGAGCAAACAGCGGCTCCTCGGCCATCTATCTGAATTATTCAGGATCAGGGAATGGGACCGGTGTGATGCGAGTCACGGCGGGGGATTGGCAGAGGCCGGCGAGTGGCGGCCGGATTGAGGATTCGCGCAATAGGGGGTAGAATCCGGCCCTCGAAAGCAGTGGGAGTGGAGGCCTAACCTGAATTCCTCACAGAAGGCGCTACGACTCAGAATTTGACCTCTCAAGGAGCCTCCGAGGGCCGGGAGGCCCTCGGGACAGCCGGTCTGGAGACCGGCGCTACAACTTTTGGCGGGGGGAGGCTGGCCAATGTCGAATCGCCCGCCATTCTGCAGTGGCCATCCACGCAGGTTCCGCGATGCGCAAGGAAGGCTACTTTGCCGCTCCCGCAGCCGAAGCCGGATTCTCGCTCCACGATTCCACTGGAGCCAGCTTCAGGTCCTTGAGACCCGCTTCGATCTTCGCCTTGTCGCCTACCGCAATCACCAGCAGATTCTGCGGACGAACGTGTTTCGCCGCCGCCTGCTCGGCATCGGCGGAAGTGACGGCCTCGATCTGCGCGGGCAGCTTGGTGAAGTAGTCCATGGGCAGACCAAAGAGCCACAGGTTGGCCAATTCCCCGTTCACGCTCTCGGCGCTCTCGAAGTTGCCGGGCAGGCTGCGGACGATCGAGTCCTTTGACAGCCGCAGCTCCGCATCCGTCAACGGCTTGGAGTGGATTCCCTCCAGCTCTTTGAACAGTTGCTCGGCCGCGGGCGCGGTCACGTCGGAGCGGACCTGCGCTCCAGCCACGAACAGGCCCGTGCCGCGATAGTACCGGAAGCTGGAAGACGCGCCGTAGGTGTAGCCGTGCTCCTCGCGCAGGTTCATGTTGATGCGCGAGGAGAACAGGCCGCCGAGCATGGTGTTCATCACCCTCGCCGCGGGAAAGTCGGGCGAGTTGCGGGGAAAGCCCACACCGAAGGCGAGCAGCGCGGTCTGCGGAGAGCCGGGCTTGTCGACAAGAAGGATTTTGAGCGCCGGAGCCGAAGGCGGGGGCGGCAGCGCGGCCGGAACCGCCGTCGAGGACCACTTGCCGAAGGCCTCTTGGGCCAGCTTGCGCGCTTGGGCGGGGGTCAGGTCGCCGGTCAACTCCAGCAAGCTGGTCTTGGGGCCGTAGTGACCGGCGTAGAAGGCGGCGATCTCGTCGCGAGCGATGGCGCGCAGCGAGCCGGCCGTCCCCAGCGCGTCGTACCCATACGGATTCGCGGGTCCATAGAGGTTCAGAATCCCGGCGCGCATGGCCAACTGCATGGGGTTGTCCTGCTGCTGCAACAGGCCGGTCAAGCGGTTGGCGCGCACTCGCTCCAGCTCGGAGGCTGGAAACGCGGGTTGCTCGGCGGAGTCGGCCAGCAGTTCCAATCCGCGGTCGATGTGCCTGGAGAGCAGCGACAGGCTCAGCCGCGCGCTGTCCGCGTCGCTGGACGAATTCAGCTCGGCCCCCAACAGGGCAGCCTGGTTGGCAATCTCCTCGGAAGTGCGCTTGGCGGTGCCCTCGGTGAGCAGCGCGGCCGTGATCCCCGCCAGGCCGGGACGATCCGGGGGATTCTCGCCGGCCCCCGCCAGGGCGAGAAGCTGCGCCGAGACGATGGGCAACTCATGGCGCTCGACCAGGTAAACCGTCAGCCCATTGGCAAGCGTGAAAACGGTTGGCTTGGGCAGCGCCAGGGCGTGCTCGGGGCCGGGCTTGGGAGGAGTCGAGCGCCAAGCCTGGGCAGCCTCGAACTCCGGCGCGTGCTCAGGATTGATCTTGAAGTTGGCGTCGGCGTCTTCAGGGCTGCGCGGCACATCGTTCAACACCTTCTTGCCGGGAACGCCATACACCACCACTCGCTGGTTCTTGCCCAACGTAGATTGCACATACTTCTGCACGCTGGCCGGCGTGACCGCGTCGTAGCGAGCCAGATCCTTGGGCAAGAAGCCGGGATCACCGGTGTACTGGTTGTAGTAGTTGAGCTGATCGGCAACTCCGCCAAACCCGCCCAGCCGCTGCAAGCCGGAGATCAATTGTGTCTCTTCCCTGTTGCGCGCTCTTTCCACCTCGTCCGGCGTGGGACCGGAGTCCGCCAGCCCATCGATAATCTTTTCCGCCTCGGCTTCCAGCTTCTCCGGCGCAACGCCCAGCTTGGCGATCATCTGGCATTCGAAGATGGATGCCAGCGCCTGGGATTGGTTGTAGCAAAAGGCGGATTGGGCGATCTGCTGCTTATAGACAAGTTCCCGGTAGAGGCGGCTGGACTTGCCCCCGCCCAGGGTCGCCGAGGCAATATCGGCGTCCGCGTCCGCCTGGGTCAAGGCCGGCGCCGAGAGCCAGGCCAGAATCACCTTGGGCAGCCGCACGGTGTCGGTGACCACGGCGCGCCGCTCCGCCAAGATGGGCGGGGTCGCAACCGAAGTCAACTCGACCGCCGGGCCCATCGGGATGGGACCGAAGTACTTCTCGATGAGCCCCTTGATGGCCGCCGGATCGTAGTCTCCGGCAATCGCCATGGTGGCGTTGTTGGGCGCGTAATACTGGGTAAAGAACTCGCGCAAATCGGCCAGGCGAGCGGCTTCAACATCGGCGTGAGAACCCATCACGTTGGCGAAATATGGGTGCGCTTTGGGGAATAGTCGGTGATACACCTCTTCATCGACAATGCCGTAGGGCCGGCCCTCAATGCTCTGGCGGCGCTCATTGCGGACCACGTCGCGCTGGTTGGTCAGCTTCTTGGCGTCCAGCCCATCCAGCAGAAACCCCATCCGGTCGCTCTCCAGCCAGAGAACGGTCTCCAGTTGATTGGCGGGAACAGTCTCAAAGTAGTTGGTTCGGTCAAAGGAGGTGGTCCCATTGGTGTCGGTGGCCCCGGCGCCCTCCAGAATCTTGTCACGGGACTTCCCTTCCACGTGCTTCGAGCCCTCGAACATCATGTGCTCAAAGAGATGGGCAAAGCCGGTGCGTCCGGCGCGTTCCTTCATCGGCCCCACGTGATACCAGATGTCCACCGCAACGATGGGCAGCTTGTGATCCTCGTGCAGCAGCACCTCCAAGCCGTTGCTCAGCTTGTAGCGCTCATAGCCAATGGAGGGAGGCTTGGCAGACGGGTGGTTCGAAGCCTGAGCGGCTTGGGCGCCCCGAGCCTGCAGTCCGGCATACGCTGTTGAGAAGCAAACGGCGAGGGCGAGAAGGTTGAATGCGCGGGAGACGATTTTCATGACCACTGAGGCTCCTTGAGATGGTTCCGGTTTGGAGAGAGCTCTGGCTTGAGCGTTTCAGAGAGAGGATGGGAGTGGGCATTGCCAGCCCGCGGGTGCGACTCCAGTATGGGAACATTGCCGCGCGCTGGCAGTCAACCCGCCGCATGATTTACCCTCAAGAGCGGCATGAAAATCGCGCACGCGCTTCTCGCTCCCGCTCTGGCCGCGGCTTTTGCAGCACTGGCCGCGGCCCAGCAGTCCACCAAGCCGGCTGAACAACTGCCCGACGCGCCCCAGGCCACCCAAGCCGCCATGACCCTTCCCAACGGACCCACCGTAGTGTTCGATACCTCCATGGGCCGCATCACCTGCCAGTTCTACGAGCGGCAGGCGCCCAAGGCGGTGGCCAACTTCATCGCTCTGGCCGAGGGGACCAAGGACTGGATCGATCCCGCTACTAGAATGAAGCAGCACAACAAGCCGCTCTACGACGGAACCACCTTCCATCGAGTCATTCCGGAGTTCATGATCCAAGGCGGCGACCCCGCCGGCACCGGCATGGGCGATCCCGGCTACACCTTTGAAGACGAGTTCGATCCCAATCTGACTTTCGATGCGCCCGGAAAACTGGCCATGGCCAACTCCGGCCCCAATACCAACGGCAGCCAGTTCTTCATCACCGAGCAGGCTTACGACACGCTGAACCAGCACTACACTCTTTTCGGCCAGTGCGACGAATCCGGCGTCCAGGTGGTGAAGACCATCGCCCGCGTCCAACGCGACGCGAACGACAAGCCGCTGACGCCGGTAGTGCTCAAGAAGGTGACGATTGTGAGCGAAGGTGAGCCGTTGCCGCCGCTGCCAGATCAGGCGCCTCCGCCGGGAACACAGCCCAAAGTTGTGAACATTTCGGCCGGAGTGGCAGTAGGTTTGCTCGTCTCCAAAACAACGCCGGTGTACCCAATCGATGCCAAGCAGGCCGGCGTCTCCGGCACAGTTGTGCTCGCCGCAACCATCGGTACCGATGGCACGGTGAAGGAGCTTCACGTTGTCAGCGGGCCGGATCTCTTGCAACAGGCCGCGCTCGATGCCGTCAAAGAATGGCGTTACCGGCCTTATCTGTTAAACGGCCAGCCCGTCGAGATCCGCACCACAATCAACATCATCTTTGCCTTGAGCCGTTAATGGGCTTTGCCAATCTAATTCAAGCGAGGAAGACAGGTGGCACTTGCACCAGGGACCTACGCTGTTTTCTCGACCACCGAAGGCAAGATCGTCGCACGCCTCTTCGAGACCGACGCCCCCATCACCGTGAAGACCTTCATTGAACTGGCCGAGGGCGCCAAAGAGTGGGTCCATCCCACCACCCACGCCAGATCGAAGACGAAGCTCTACGACGGCACCATCTTTCATCGCGTCATTCCCGACTTCATGTGAAGTAGCGGTAGGTTCGATTGGCCATGCCGTAGTCTTCGAAGTACTCGGCCTTCAGTCCCGGCTTGTTGTCCGGCGTGGTCAGCAGCGCGTCAGGCACCGCTACCCCATCTGTCCGCAGAAACTGCGTGCCGGGTACAAACGTAATTGCGGCGCCGGGAAGCTCCGCTTTCAATCCCTCGAGCACAGACACAATGTGCGTCGGCTGGCCGGCATAGTTGCCGATCAGCGGGCGGGTCCGGCCGGCAAGCGGCCCCACGACCGGAATCTTCCTCAATCCGGCCTTGAGCGCAAGCAGGCCGCCGTTCTCGAGCCGAACCATGGACTCGTTCGCCAATCCGCGCGGCGAGCGCCTCGCCGCTTGTCTCAACCTCCGAGGGGCTCCGGCTGCCGCGTATAGCGACCTAGAGGCTGATCGCTGCAGTCGCTTATTGGGTCGACAAATTTGAGAAAAGCGATTTACTATGTTGGCGGTCTCGATCACGCCAATTCAGGAAGACATGCGGCACGACGGCCATTCAGGGGAATATGCGCAATTTGACGATTCTCTGCGCGTTGCTGACAGCATCGGCTGCGCCTCGCAGCTTCTGAAGGCCGGCGAGCACGGGGCGATTGGCGAAGGAATCGATCGCGAATTCGTACGTCCGGCGTGCGGCGGGCTCCGCGGAAGCCGCCTGGTTCACGGAAACATGACAGGAGGAGAAAACCATGGCGCAAGGACGAGATTCACACAATCTCAACCGGCGTGAGGCGATGCTGCTTTCCGTCGCGGCAGGGCTCGGTATGGCTTCGGCCCGCGAGGTCCATGCATCGGACGACGCGATCACGGCGTCGCATCAGGCGCCGGGAAACTGCACCACGCCGCGCAGTGCAATCGCCAACACGCAATATGGCAAGGTCCGCGGCTTTCTGGATGGCGGCGTCTTCACCTTCAAGGGAATTCCCTACGGGCAAACCACGGCCGGAGAAAACCGCTGGCTGCCGGCAAAGCCCCCCAGCCCCTGGAAGGACGAGTATCCCGCGCTGGTCTATGGCGGCAACTGCCCGCAGACCTTGCATCCCTGGACAGCCGCCGAGCAAACCTTCCTGCAGGAGTGGGACGATGGCTGGCAGAGCGAAGAGATGTTGAAGCTCAACATCTGGACGCCAAGCCTGACCGGCAAGCGCGCGGTCATGTTCTACATCCACGGCGGCGGATACAGCTTTGGCTCCTCCTACGAATTGGCCGCGCACGAAGGCGCGCAGATGGCCCGGCATCACGACGTGGTGCAGGTCTCTGTGAATCACCGGCTCAATATCCTCGGCTTCCTCGATCTGGCCGAAACCGGAGGCGCGGCCTACGAAGACTCCGTCAACGCCGGAATGACGGACCTTGTGGCTGCATTGAAGTGGGTCCGGGAGAATATCGCCAACTTCGGCGGAGATCCCGATCGGGTGATGATCTACGGCCAGTCGGGCGGCGGATCCAAGGTCACCACGCTGATGGGCATGCCTGCCGCGGCGGGCCTCTTCCATCGCGCCGCGGCGCAATCGGGCGGCGGCGGCAACATTCCATCGAGAGAACAGCAGCGTGAAGTTACGCGGGTCATGATGAAGGACCTGGGCCTGGCGCCGAACGATCTTGCTTCTCTCCAGAGAATGGAGTGGTCGAAGCTCATCGCCGCGGGCAATACCGCTGTGGCCAAAATCAATCCGCCCCTGCGCGGACCCTTCGGACCCTTTGCGCCCGGGCCGCCAAGAGTCGGCTGGTCGCCGTGCGTGGATGGCAGCACCATCACCCTGCGAAGCTTCTTCGACGCCGCCCCGGAGATCTCAAAGAATGTGCCCATGCTGATTGGCTCGGTGAGCGAGGAGGGCAACCAGATGTCGTCGCGGCCCAGCGAGGAGGAGTGGCGCGCGAATCTGACCAAGGCCTACGGGGAGCAGAAGGCATCCGCGCTCATCGCCATTCTGAAAAAGTCCTATCCGAAAAAGGCCATCCGAACGCTCTCGTATATGTGCAGCGGAGTCTCGGGCCTGAACAGCCTTCTGGTGCGCAACAACGTGGCCAAGATGGCCAGGCTCAAGCACGAATTGAAGGCTGCGTCCGCTTACACCTACTACTTCACCTGGCAGACGCCGATGCTCGACGGAATTCCGGGTGCATGGCACACAGCCGACTTGCAGTTCTGCTTTGACAACACCAAACGCTGCGAACAGGGAACAGGCAACACACCGGAGGCGCAGGCCCTGGCCCGCAAGATGGCCACAGCGTGGGCGAATTTCGCGCGCACGGGAAACCCGAGCCAGCCTGGCCTTCAGTGGCAACCCACCGATCCTGAGCACAACCAGACCATGATCTTCGACAACCAATGCCGCATGGGCGACGATCCCGAAGGCGAAGCGCGCAGGATACTGCTGAGCTAGTTCCAAGTGGAGTATCGGCATCGAGAGGTTTCCCGGGGCCCGATCGAGGGTCCCGGAAACCACGCTCGCAACAGAACCATCCCAGGAGTTTTCAATGAAAACACTTCGGAAGACGATAAAGCTTGCAATGCTGAGCGCGGGATTGGCGCTGGCCTTGAGCCTTTGTGCTCACCCGGCCGCGGCACAGAAGATTGTCGCCAGCATCGACACCAGCCAGACCGCTGCTCCGGTCTCGAACTACATCTTCGGAATGTTCATCGAGCACATCGGCAAGACCATGTATGGCCCGCTCTGGGCGGAGATGATCGACGACCGCAAGTTCTATTTCCCGATCGTCTCAAAGGACCCGGAAACTCAGGAGCGGCGCGGCTTTCCGGGGATGCAACTGCGCAAATGGCGGCCCGTGGGCGGCGACGATGTTGTCACCATGGACAAGGAGAAGCCCTTCGCCGGCGAGCAAAGCCCGCACGTCGCGCTCGATGCGAAGGCGCCTCACGGCATCCGGCAGAGCGGCATCGCCTTGGTCAAGGGCAAGCGATACACCGGCCACATTGTGGTGAAGGCTTCGCCCGGAGCGCGGGTCACGGTTTCGCTCGCCTGGGGCCAGGGAACCAGCGAGCGCCAGACCCTCGTTCTTGCGCCGCTCGCAGAGGCCTACAAGACGATTCCACTCAGCTTTGCCGCGCAGGCCGATGCATCGGACGGCGCGATTGAGATTACCGGCACGGGCTCCGGAAGTTTCCATCTGGGCGCCGTCTCGCTGATGCCCGCCGACAACATTCATGGCTTTCGATCCGACACCGTTGCACTGCTCAAAGAGATCAAATCGGGATTCTGGCGCTTTGGCGGCAACTACACGTCGAACTACACCTGGTACAACGCCATTGGCGATCCCGACAAGCGCCCGCCGGAGTGGGACTATGCGTGGAACCAAATGCAGACCAACGACCTGGGCATGGATGAGTTTGCCGAATTCTGCAAGTTGATTGGCGTGGAACCGTATATCAGCGTGAATGCGGGCCTCGGCGATGCGCACTCGGCGGCCGAGCAGGTTGAGTATATGAATGGGTCAGTCAATACGCACATGGGCGCGTTGCGGGCAAAGAACGGCCACGCGGAGCCGTATCGCGTGAAGTTCTGGAACATCGGCAACGAGCCCTGGGGTTCCTGGCAGATCGGCCGCACCGACACAAAGTATTTCATGCAGAAGCACAACGACTTCGCACGCGCCATGCGCAAGGTCGATCCCTCCATTGTGCTGATTGCCTCAGGCGAAATGCTTGAAGACGGCAACGTCCCGGGTCCCGACCGCGCGCAGTATATCGGCAACCTCGGCCCGCTTTACTCAACCGATGCCGACTGGACCGGGAGCTTCCTGAAGAACTGCATGGGCAACTTCGACGGCATGGCCGAGCATTGGTACGCCTCGCCCGGCGTGCACTTCGACCTGGAGAAGGCCAAGACGCTGCCGCCCGATGCGAACTCCGATCAGGCCAATGTGAAGGTGACCCAGACCCTCCAGGAGTTCGCGCGTTACCCGGCCAACATTGTGCGAGTCAAATCGGAGGAATGGCAGGGATACATGCAGCGATATCCCGCTATCTCGGCAAAGAAGATCTTTCTTTCGATCGATGAGTGGGCCTATTTTGGCGGCGACTTCGGCCGCAGCCCGACGCTCAAGCAGGCACTTGCCTACGGAATGGTCTTCAATGAAATGCTGCGCCACACCGGCTCCATCGCCATGGCCGCGCATACCATGGGCACTTCGACGCTCGACTTCAACCAGACAGCCTCCACTCTGAACGGGCTGGGGCTCATCTTCAGGATGTACAGCAACACATTTCCCGGCACCGTGCCGGTAGCGGTCGGCGGGAACGCACCACAGCCCGAGCCAAAGTACCCGGCCGGAGGCGACCAACCCAGGCAGAACTCCGGCAGCCCCACCTTTCCCCTCGACGTGTTTGCTTCGCTCTCGTCCGATCGGAGAACATTGCATGCCGCGGTGGTCAATGCAACGGAATCGGCGCAGACGCTCGATTTGGAATTGGCGGGCGCCCATGCCGCAGGTGCGGCCAAAATTCTTCGGATTGAGGGATCAGGGTTGGGCGCCGCAAACCGCGTAGGCAAGCCGGCTGAATTGGCAGTGAGGGAAACCACAGCGAGCGAGCCAATGGCGGCAACCACAGTTCCGCCCATCAGCGTGAGTATATTCATTATCCCGCTCGCTCGCTAACTGCGATGTTTCAGCAGGTTGTCCATTCGATTTGAGCAAGAGAAGCTGGTTGTGACAAGCAATCAATTCCGCGAGGAGATCGAATGGGCTAACCCAAGAATGCGCGAACGGCAGTGAAAACGCGAGAAGAGATGGCACGGATGCTCCTGGAGCGGGGGCTGGGGCGGAACGTCGCCGCGGCGGCCTTCCGACAGACACTCCCCTTAGCGCTCATGGTGGAGGCGGCGGGAGTCGAACCGGACATCGGTATTGAAAACGCTCAACTTATTGATTCTGAGAATGACCGAATTGGCATGATTTCCAGAATTTCCAAATCTGCTGTACGGTCACTGTACAGTCTCTTCCCAGAATTTCCAGAACTCCCAAAGCTCCACATCCAGACAGCCCCGACTCTAGCAAAAGAGCATTCTGAAGTGCTTTCGTAGTATTTCACAGTTCTTGCCCTGGGACTTCTCTGTCGGGACCTGAGTCGCTCAACCTTGCGATTCCAACCCCAGTAGGTCCTAATGAAATGCCTCCGGAGGGACAGACGGATGCTCGAGCGTTAACCTATTGAAAACGAGCGTCACGGATGGCTTCTTTTGGCGCTCTGAGGTACCCCTGGTAACCGTTATTGGACCCTTATCGCACCCGCGACCTCTGCCCGCGGAGGACTGTCGATACGGCAATAGAGATTTGTCACACCTTTAGAATCTGAGCCCACGAAGCCAACGATGACTGAAGATGAAGCGTTGATCAGGACCGATCTGCGGCCCCTGATCTGTCTGCGCAATTGCCGGTGAAGCTTGCGATGTGCCTGGGGTCACCGCATTCATCGCACGGCTGTGCTAAACAGCACACGTCGTTCACCGAAGAGTCTCTCCATTCCCTTGATACCGCCCTGCGCTGAATCGACCGGGAGGCTTGCAATGGCATCGCGAGAATTCAGCATTGAATCAGCCGTTCGCCAGGCGGACAACGAATGGATCCGTCAATCCTGCGGATTCTACGCATGTCCAACATGCAAGAGATGTCTGGAACCGTCGTACGAGGGGCTTTCCTGCCGTGGCTGTGCAACGACCTACCCCATCCTGAGCGGGATTCCCGACTTCATCGTGACTAACCTCGAGGAGAGCAGGAACCGATCTCTGCGCGTCGTCGGAAAGAATGACTCTCGCCCCCTGCTTGACTCTATGGCATCCGTTTACGAAACCTGGGTGTATCCAGCCGTGTGCAACCTGTATGGCGGATGGCACAGCACGTCCTTAAAACAACTGGCACTTGACGTTTCCGACATTGTTGGATCGCGCGACGGTGTCATTCTGGACGTCGCCTGCGGCCCGGGTACTTATGGGCGCCGTATCGCTTCTGCGGCAAGAACCGTTCTGGGGATTGATATCTGCATGAGCATGCTGCGGCAAGGCGCCCGTTATGTCGAGAGTGGACATATTCCCAACGTGCACTTCGCCCGCGCGATGGTGGAGGCGTTGCCGTTTCGGGCTGGCCTGTTTGACGCTGCCATCTGTGCAGGATCGCTGAACCATTTCTCTGACGTTGTCCTCGCTTTGCGCGAGATTAACCGCACGATGAAAGTCGGAGCGCCGCTGGCGGTGATGTGCTTTGCCCTCATTAACTCGGGCCTCATCAAATACAAATCGATACGCGACCGCGCCGAGAAAGGCGGCGGTCACATCTACAGCGTCCCTGATCTGGAGCGTTATGTGGTCGAGGCAGGTTTTGAGGGCTTTCGCCCCCACACATACGGCTCTGTCCTGGTATTCAGTGCCTGCAAGGGGCTGAGGTAGTGCGATGGGGCTAAGCCGAAAGCTCATTGTGATCGGATTGCTATTCCTGGCGACGCTAGCAACGGGTTTCTGGTGCGGGAACGCGGAAAGTCCAGCCGCTACCGGCATCTTGGACCTCTATTGAACGGATTGTTTGGCAGGTTCCGTTTTCGGTCAAATACGGCTTCCTCCTCGCGAGATGCACTGAATTCGATCTCCGGTACGCGACGCTCGAATTCGTCGCGGTCAAGGGAGCGTCGCTGGCGCGAATGGCAGCGGCCGGACCAAGCTTAACGCCATCTGAGGATTTGCATTCATCCGCGAACCATTGACGGTAGACTGGATGACCAAGCTTCACGTGGGGGCATTCCCATACCGAGCTTCGTTATCTTCCTATGTATCTCGGCATCGATCACCGCATTGTCTTGGCGGTCGCTTGCACGTCCCCGGTCCCACGGATTCTGGCGGTTCTTTGCATTCGAACTGTTGGCGGGTTTCATTTTGCTCAATGCGCCGGTTTGGTTTGTTCGCCCGTTGTCGCTAGTCCAGTTAGCCTCATGGTCGTTTGGGGCTGTTTCCATCGCCCTGGCAATCGAAGGATTTCGGTTGCTGCGAATCGTTGGAAGGCCATCGCCGGCAGCAGGTAGTGCCACGGATATCGGCGTCGAAAGAACCACGAGGATGGTAACGGTTGGCGCCTACCGTTACATGCGGCATCCGCTCTATAGCTCTCTAATTGCCTTGGCCTTGTGCGCCTTCCTGAAACGGCCGTCGGCCCCCGCCAGTATCGCGTTGGCCCTGGGCGGAATGGGGTTCCTGTTTGCGACCGCCATTTGCGAGGAGCGCGAGAACATCGAACGTTTCGGATCAACCTATCTGGCTTATATGAAACAAACCCGGCGATTCATTCCTTTCCTCTACTAGGTTGGATGTGCCGAAATCGTGTCTTTGTCGGTTGCGCCGGCTGTTTCATGACCGTAGCTGAAGCTCAATCAGCCGCACGCTCTGCGCGATTTTCAGGATTCCATCATGTCACTCCGCGGAGGCGGTTCAACTGTGGTCTAGGCGGTAGAATCATGGCAGCGTCTACATTGAGTGAAAGATGTTTCGCCCGGGCTTGAGCGTTTTGGCGTCTGGCCCAACGACTCGCCCTCGGGAAGTCCCAAACCCGACCTAGCTCTTCAACGGACATTCACCAGAGGGCGCGATAGAGGGAGATTGGCCATGGTTGTTGATCTTCTCGATGTTCGCCGGGCGCTTGAGAACGAGGAAGTAGTTCTTTGTTTTCCAGCCTCTCGCTTAACTCCGCACAGGCCGCTTGGCCGGTTTTGAAGTGCTGGCGTGCTGGCAACACCACGACCTTGGCCTGGTCCTGCCTGAGAACTTCATTCACTTGGCGGAAGAGAACGACCTGATCGGATGTTTTACGCGGCAGATTGTGCGGAGGGCGTTTATGTCAGCTCCGGTTTCGCCAGAGCCGCTTGTGCTGGCCTCCAATTTTTCAGGCGAGATTGTTCGCTGGCATGGCTGTGTCGAGGATACCGAAGAGCGCAAAGATCTCGAGAAAGAGTTCCGCAAGAGCCGCAATCGTACGTAATGCGAGCCCGACTCGGCGGAAGTGGGTGTCATTGCAGACGGGGATGCCCAGTGAAAGGCATGCGGTGGGAAGATGTCGACGAAGAATAGGAAGACCGTCTCCTTGGTTCTCGGAAGCGGCGGCGCTCGAGGTTTGGCGCACATTGGCGTCATTCATTGGCTCGAAGAAAGTGATTTCAAGATCAAGTCGATAGTCGGCTGCTCGATTGGCGCAGTCATCGGGGGCATATATGCTGCCGGGAAACTGGATGTGTATGAGCAATGGGTGCGTAATTTGACGAAAGCCGACATCGTCACGCTACTCGATCTTTCGTGGGAGAAGAGTGGACTGGTGAGAGGTGAGAGACTCGTTAACACCTTGATCGGCCTGGTTGGGGAGAAATTGATCGAAGAACTCCCGATTGCGTTTACGGCCGTCGCCACGGACCTGAGAGGCCAGAAGGAGGTTTGGATACGCTCGGGCAGTCTCTTCGATGCCATGCGCGCCTCTTTCGCGATCCCTCTCTTCTTCACTCCGTTCAAATACAAGGGGATCGATCTTGTCGATGGAGGGGTTCTGAATCCCGTGCCCATCGCGCCGACGGCTTGGGATGAAACCGACATAACGATCGCCGTTAATCTGAACGGGACCACTGGGAGCCCGATAAAGCCGGTTGAGGTGAACACCGCCTCCGAGACCGCTTCATCCCCATTCCGCGAGAAGATCAACCGCTTCATCGGCCGCCTGCAACCTCCGGTGAGGAGCGGCGAAAGCCGGGATTGGGGCGCGTACGAAATCGCGACTCAGGCGTTCGACGCCATGCAGAGCGCCATAGCCCGCCAGAAGCTGGCCGCTTATCCAGCAGACACGGTCATAGAAATCGCCAGGAACTCTTGTGGGACGATGGAGTTCTACCGGGCAGCCGAGATGATCGCGTTGGGATACGAAAAGGCCAGGATGTGCGACCTCGCGACTTCGGCTGGCGGGCGCTAACAGGCGATGGCTGACAACGCCAAGGGTAGCCGCGATGTCCGGGGCCCGCCTTTCCTTCCCTCAACGGGATCATCGCTGCCACAGGACTCGTGCGTTTTCCAGTGGGATCAGGGACTTTCGTCTCGCCCAACTCGAGACGCCCATCCGAAAGCCTTTCGCAGTACGCAGCCGAGCAATTGGTATACAGTGCAAAGCATTGGGAAGAGCGGCTCGCGAATTCGCGAAGGTGCGAAGGGTTTTGACTTTCGAAACCGCACGCATCAATGCTTTCAAGCGTTTATCGGATGGCGACTAAAGTGCTAGTGCCTTTCCTGAAAGAGCGCTTTATGCCTTCTGAGGAAACATTCGAAGAAACGGTTATCCGGCTGCTTGAGTCGATTCTCCAACGGCTTACTAATATCGAGCGTCAACTTTCGGACCCGGAAAACCCTCAGGACTATGGAGAGCCGAGTTAGTTATCGATGGGGGCTCGGTTAAAGGATTTGAAAGCGGGAGACCCGGTGTTTATCGAATGCAACGACCTCACCATCAAGGAGAAGAGTGCGCGCGGGGAGCATTGCGACGGCCGTCGCCACATCCGGATATGCTGCGGTGCGGCCCTTGCCATTTCGCGACAACAGCGTGACCCGGCTCCCTTCCTTGTAGGCGAGAATTCGATAGCCGTCATACTTTTCCTCGTAGACCCAGCCTTGCCTGTCGAAGGGCTTCGCCACAAGTGTGGGTATCATCGGCTCAATGCGGAATGGGATCTTTTCGGTCACCTTCGCTTCCCACGTTTGCCGATTTCTTGTGCCGGCGTCGCCCTGTTTTTACTTCGCGCAGTGTCCGGCAAATCACCGATGGAGGCCCTTTCCACATCGCCTCCACCATCGTGGGCGATTTGCGAAAGCAGGCATCGGCTCGTCACAGATCGCGGCTCGTCCGATGTAATGTCCCGCGTCGATGCGTACTGATCGCGATGTTTGATCAAGAGCCAGATCGACCGATGTCCGTTGGCCCTCATGCTGCGGGTATGAACAAGAACCCAGGATCCCCGAAGTTTCTTTCCGTGAAGTCTGAACTTGATCTCGCGCTCCGGTAACGAGCCATCTGCATTCAGTTTCTCCGGCTGCCAGGTTCCTTGGTCCCAAAGAAGCACCGTTCCAGATCCATATTCGCCGGCTGGAATCACTCCTTCGAAGTCGGCATATTCTAGCGGGTGATCCTCCGTTTGCAGCGCGAGGCGCTTGACTGCTGGATCGAGCGAAGGACCTCGCGGGACCGCCCACGATAGAAGAACGCCGCCCCATTCAAGGCGAAGATCATAGTGGAGGCGGCTAGCCATGTGTTTTTGCATTACATCGACGAGCGAACTACCTCGCCTGGCCGCGGCAGTAATGCTTCCTTTCGGCTCCGGCGTCCGGTCGAATTTGCGCTTCTTCCGATATGTGCTCAGAGTCATGTGGGCCCTCAATTGACTTGCCTGGTCCTTTGTCAGGCTCATGATCAGAGACCCGCAAATCAGATCCTCCGTGGTGTGATTCAGCGGTGCTGCTCTCCGTTTGCCCTGAGTTCCGTTGCTCGGCTGGCATCACAGAAGACGGGACTTTCTGACGACGGCTGCCGTTCCCGGTTCCTGGACGAGCATTATGGCGCCAACAAGCCGACCCTCGCTGGAGTAGATGGGTTTGCTGGACAACACCAAATGCAACTGCACCCTCTCCGGCCGCGCATAGACGACTTCCATCTCCGCAACGGGCTCCCCGCGAAGCAAGGAGCGTACCAAAGGGAAGCGCGAAGAATCGAGTGGTTGACCGTCCGCCAGGGCTAATGGCGTGCGGCTGAATTCAGAAACGCTTTGACCGATGCAAAGACGATTGTCAAACCATCCCCGAGCTACGGAGTTGACCAGGAAGATCGTTCCGTCGAGCGCGCCGGCAAGAACAACACCGATCGGAATGGCTTCAATTGCTGCCGACAACTGTTCACAGCGGAGGCGCAGCTGCTCGGGCAGATGACCGGGGCATCCATCCGGCTCCATCACACCATAAATGCAGACAACATTTCCGGAAGGTCCTAATCTGGCAGAGCCGCGCGAAATCATGCGGCACCAGTCGCCGCCCACGGTTTTGACACGGAGCCGAATGAGCAAAGGCGTCCCTCTTTTCAGCGATTCGCGAATCCCATCGAGTGCCGGTTGCACATCGTCTGGGTGCAGCATCCTAAGCCAGCCGTCTCCCAGCGCCTCGTCCTTCTTCTGGCCAGTGATGTCCTCCCAATTGTGACTGCCCTCGATGATCTCGCCGGCGTTGTTCATTACCCATGGAACATGCGGATGAAGCATCATGACGGCGCGGAAGTGCTCCTCGGTTTCACGCAACGCTTCCTCTAGTTGACGGTGTTTACTGACGTCCAGGATGGCTGCCGAGATGCCCAGAACTTCGCCTGCTTCGTCTCTGACAGGTTGACAGGACGCCAGAACCGAGCGGATCGGTTTGCCGCCGGACGGAAGCCCCACCAGTTCCACTCCGCTCACAGGTTCGCCACCGAGAGCCAAACGTAAAAGAGGTTCGGCTGAGGAAAAGAAGTCGGGAGCTACGTCGCCCACAGACCGGCCCAGATGCGCCTCAATGGGCGCGTCATTCATCTCCGCCAGCATGGCGTTGACATTCGTATAGCGCAGATCACGGTCGAGCAAGCACAGTCCAACCGGTGCGCTGTCGAAAAGCGCCTGCAATTGGGCTAGTCGCTGCGCGGGAAGTGCCTCGCCGTTAAAATGTGGAACGTTATGCGTTTTCGACAATGCGGGCCTGAATGAATTGTTCTGACCACGTTCGATCAGCCCAGGCAATTCCTCAATCCCTACGGGGCTCCCGAAGAACCAGCCCTGCCCAACATCGCAGCCCATCCAGAACAGCATGTTCGCCTGTTCCTGGGTTTCGACCCCCTCGGCGATTGTCGTAAGGCCGAGAGCTTGGCCCAGGCCCACAGCGGCACCGGCAATTTTCCGGCTTTCACGCCGATCAGTAATGGAACGGACGAAGCTCTGGTCTACCTTCAATTCGTCGAACGGGAGGGCATGGAGGTTTTTGAGGCTCGAATAGCCGGTACCAAAGTCATCGAGCGCTAACCTGCAGCCCAGCGTTTTCAATTGTTGTGCTACCACCTTTGCAGTAAGCGTCCGAAGCTGCCATCTGGCGGGGAGTCCGGTCGCGTGCAAGACTTTGCGGGAGCGACGAAGTGTCCACTTGTTTTCAAGTGGACACTATATACGCCGGTGCTTCGGGG
>Ga0326728_10005252_pt1 | contig 36824 bp, 27 predicted proteins | sample MB3enrmetagenome_FD_207602 | JGI IMG/M metagenome (GOLD analysis project Ga0326728, IMG submission 207602) | Lab enriched peat soil microbial communities from McLean, Ithaca, NY, United States - MB31MN | ecosystem: Environmental > Terrestrial > Soil > Wetlands > Peat | place: USA: New York...
CGGTAACGCTGGCCAGCATGATGTTCATAATCACGATGCCGCCCACGACCATAAACACCGCCACGATTCCGATGGTCACCGCGAAGACGGACGCCGTCAATTGGTGCCAGGATTCCATGATGGTTTCGGAGGCGTTGATGCCGAAGGTGTCGTCCTCCTTGTACGGGGTGTGCCGCCGGGCGCGCATCAGAGCCCTGGTCTCATCCTCGAGTATGGCCATCTGCTGGGAATTCGAGGCCTGAACGTGCACCGCTAGCGACGGGCGATTGCGAAAAACCTTTTGGAAGGCGGTGAGCGGCACCTGGACGAAGTTATCCTGGCTCTGCCCGAACATCGAGCCGAGTTTCTCGGCAGTTCCGATGATCCGGAAGGGAATGCCGTTAATCTGAATCTCTTTGTCTAGGGGATCGACATTGGGGAAGAATGCATTCACCACATCCTGGCCCACGAAGCAGACCATCGACTCGTGAGTGTAGTCGCCGTCGTTGATATACCGGCCGGCAGCGACCTTGGTCTGCCCAATATCGATCATGTTGGGTGTTTCGCCGGAGATTTCGACTTCGTAAACAGTGCGTTCTTTGTAGCGCGCGTAGTTATCGGAGCTATTCATCCAGGCCTCGGCGCCAATGTTCTTGTAGCCTTTCAGGTTGTCACGCAGGAATTCGAAGTCTTCGATGCGAATGGGCTGGTTGCGGTGGCGGGCTTTCAGCCACGCCTCGTACCCCTGAGCCCACTTGAACTGGTGGACGATAAAGACGTTGGCCCCCAGGTTGGCGATGTGCTCGGCGATGTAAAGATTCATGCCATTGATGATGGACATGACGACGATGAGAGTTGTGGTGGCGATCACCACGCCCAAGAGCGTGAGGAAGGATCGTAACTTGTGCGTGCGCAACGCCTCGAAGGCGATCCAAAAGCCTTCGCGCGAGGTGACCCAAAGTCCCACCCTTCGCACCGCTTTGGGCCGCACCCTGCGAAGCAGCGCTTGCGTCTGGATGAGTTCGGCCAAAAAACGCTCTCCTCTCTTGTAGGCGTAACTCCAGCCGTTGCCCACCCTGCAGCCCAAAGCCTTCGGGCCGCGGGCGAACGCGAACGCCCCAACTTCCCTATACGTAATTCAAGGCGCCCTGGTTTAGACGAAAATCCAAGTCATTCGTACCGCAAGGCCACGATCGGGTCGAGGCGGGAAGCTTTTACGGCGGGCCAGAGGCCAAAGAACAGACCGATACTGACCGAGACCATGAAGCCCGCGACCGCCGACCACAGAGGAACGGCGGACGGCAGGGCGGGAACGAAGGTTCGGATGAGCAGGCTCAGCGTATACCCACACAGAATTCCCATCAGTCCGCCTGCTCCAGTCAGGCTCATGGCCTCGAGCAAGAATTGCCAGGCAATGTCGCTACGGCGAGCCCCGATGGCTTTTCGCACGCCGATCTCCCGCGTCCGTTCGGTCACGGAAACCAGCATGATATTCATCACTCCAATGCCGCCCACCATCAAACCGATGGAGGAAATCACCACGGTCACCAGAACCACGGTTCCCATGATGTCCCGAAATTGTTTGATGATGGCATCGGCTGAAGAGATGCCGAAGTTATCAGGTTGGGACCACTTCACGTTGCGCCGCCGACGCAGCAGGCTCTCCACTTCATCTTTTGCCTGGTCGAGCTTGCCGGCGAAAGCCACCGCAGTGATGAAGTTCTCCTTGGCGTCGGGATAGTACTTCCTGAAGGTGAAATAGGGGATGTATATGTCTCGATCGTTATCACCCAGGAGCTGCTTGAGTTTGGCCAGCGTTCCGATAACCTCGTAAGTGTGGCCATCGACGTTGATGCTCTTGCCGATGGGATCTTCGTTCTGGAAGAAACGCTTGACGACCTCGGCGCCCAAGACGGCCACATCCCGGCGGTGGACATTGTCCACATCCGTGTAGAAGCGGCCGTCCTTCAGTTCGGCGTTCATCGTCTGGAACGCCTCGGGCGTAGGGCCGGCGAAATTGGCGTCCGCCATCTCCACCTTCTTATACCTGGCAGTAACGGACGGACCCCAGATGAAAGTCTGCACCGCAACGGTTTCTATCGAAGGGCATAGGTCTCGGATGGCCATGGCATCTTCGTAAGTCAGGGGCTTACGCATGGCCTCTTCATGAGTCAGGTTGCCGGTATGGATCCCGGGATCGAACTTGAAGATGAACAAGCTGCGAGTGCCGAAGCCTTCCATCATTTCCACCACCTGCCGGTCGAGGCCCGCGAAGATAGAAGCCACTCCGATGACCGTCGCGGTTCCGATCAGCACACCCAAGATGGTTAGGAAAGCCCGGAACTTGTGAGTCCGAAGCGTGTCGAGCGCGAGCAGCATATTTTCACGAACCGGTTGGCGTCGCTGGGTCATGCTCAGGCCTCCGTCCGCAGGGCTTCGATGGGTTCGAGGTTGGCGGCCTTGCTGGCGGGATAGATGCCGAAGAAGAGCCCCACGGCCGTGGAGAGAAACAACCCCACCAGCACCGCGCTCAAAGGCACGCTCGAGGTAAAGAAGATATCCACGATTTTGCTGATGATGAACGCCATTAAGACGCCGGCCGCGCCTCCCGTGAGCGACATGACGCTGGCCTCGATCACAAATTGCATCATGATATCGCGCCGCCGCGCCCCCAGAGACTTCCGGATGCCGATTTCGTGCGTGCGCTCGGTGACGCTGGCCAGCATGATGTTCATAATGACGATCCCGCCCACCACCATAAATACGGCCACGATCCCGATGGTGACCGCGAAAATCGAGGCCGTCAATTGATGCCACAGACCCATGATGGTCTCCGAGGCGTTGATGCCGAAATTGTCGGCGTCATGGTACGGAAGGTGGCGTCGGGCGCGCATCAGAGCCCGGACTTCATCCTCGAGGACTACCATTTGCTCTGCATTCCAGGCCTGCATGTTCACTTCTATGTTGGGGCGTGCCCTGAAGATCTTGCGAAACGTGGTGAGGGGAATTTGAACGAACTTGTCCTGGCTCTGGCCAAACGTTGTCCCGATGCGCGCCGCCACCCCGACCACGCGAAACGGGATGCCGCTTACGTTAATCTCCTTGCTGAGGGGATCGAGGCCGGGGAAAAACTCAGTGACAAGATCCTGACCGATGAAACAGACCATGGATTCGTGCTCGTAATCGGTGTCATTGAGGTAGCGCCCCTCTCCCACCTTCGCCTGCTCGATGTCAATCATGTTGGGGGTTTCACCGGAGACGTCAACCTCGTGCAGGATGTGAGACTTGTGCCTGACGTCAGAGCCTCCCAGGCCGGCCTCCGCGCCAATATTCTTGTAACCTTTGATGTTGTCGCGAAGATATTCGAAATCTTCGATGCGGATGGCCTTGTTGCGTCGTTGCATTTTCATCCAATCCTCGCCCGTCACACTCCAATCATACTGGGAGAGTTTGAAAACATTTGCGCCCAAGTTCGCAATGTGATCAGCGATGTAGAGATTCATACCATTGATGATGGACATGACGACGATCAGCGTAGTGGTGGCAATCACCACGCCCAACAGGGTGAGGAAGGAGCGCAGTTTGTGGGTGCGCAAGGTTTCGAGGGCAATCCAGAAGGCCTCGCGGGAGGTGACCCAGAAACCGCTGCTCCTCCGGATCGCCCGAGGGTTCACTTTGGCGAGCAGCGAGTGCGGTTGGGTGAGTGCAGTCACGAGGATTGGTCCCGGTGCAACCTGTCATTCTGGGGGTAGCGCCGAACTGCCGTTCAGGTCTGCGGGATTTCGGTCTGGAAGAACCGCAGCCCTGAAAAGCAGGTCTGTGCCGTCCGCGCTTCGCTCAGAATGTCAAAGGGCGCCATTCACTTGACGCTTTCGTCGCGTTCGATCTTGCCGTCGCGCACGTGGATAATGCGATGCGCGTGGGCGGCGATATCGTGTTCGTGGGTAACCAGGACGATCGTGTTTCCGCCCTCGTAGAGCTTCTCGAACACGCCCATGATTTCCTCGCCGGTGGCCGAATCCAGGTTGCCGGTGGGTTCGTCGGCCAGAATAATCGAGGGGTTATTCACGAGGGCGCGGGCAATCGCCACCCGCTGGCGCTGTCCGCCGGAAAGCTCGTTCGGCTTGTGGTTCATGCGTTCAATCAAGTCTACCTTGCGCAGTGCCTCCTGGGCTTTTTCGAGACGCTCTTTGGCGGGCACTCCGCTATAGACGAGAGGCAGTTCCACGTTGTGCAGGGCACTGGCGCGGGAGAGAAGGTTGAAGGTCTGGAAGACGAAGCCGATTTCCTTGTTGCGAATGTAGGCCAGTTCGTCGTCGGAGAGTTCACTGACCAGCCGGCCGTTCAACCAATATCGGCCGCTGGTCGGTGTGTCCAGGCAGCCGATCAGATTCATCAAGGTGGACTTGCCAGAGCCCGACGGTCCCATGATGGCCACATACTCGCCCCGGTCGATTTCGAACGTGACCCCGCTGAGCGCATGCACCGCGATGGCCTCGCCCATGTCATAGGTTTTCCAGAGGTCTTCCGTCTTGATCATGACCCCCGAGGGCGGAGCCAGGGCTTCCTGAGTCGCAGACGCTGCCACTTGTGTTCCCATCGCTTTGCGTGTTTCCTTTCCGTTCCCACCCCGGTTGCCGGGGCAGCCCTTGTGATCGTCCGCGGGCGGCCAAAAGGGCCGCGCTGGCTCCGTGCTAAGAAGTGGCGGCGGGTGTGTTCAGGACGCTGTTGTCCACCTTCACCTTGGTGTGGTTCTTGAGTGTGCGGAGCACGCTGAAAGGACCGGAAATGATCTGGTCGTTGGCCTGCACGCCCTTGACCACTTCGACATCCGATTGGCCCATAATGCCGGTTTCGACCGGTGTGAACAACGCCCGGCCATCTTTCAGCAGAAACACCCCTTGCACTTCTTCCTTCTCTTTTTCCTTAGCGGCTGCCGTAGGCGGCGTGGTCGCGGCCGCCTGCACCACCTTACCCTTGCCGCCCTTGCCGGTCTGTTCTTCTTCTTCCAACTGCCGCCGCGTCCGAACCGTGAGTGCCTGGATGGGGATAGTCACAGCGTTCTGGCGAGTGGCGGTGGTGATTTTAGAGGTCGCAGAAAGCCCGGGGCGCATTCCCGGCGGGGGGTTATCCAGAGTCACGACAACTTTGAAGTCCTTGGCTTCCTCGGTCGTCGAGGTGGTGTTCGTTCCGGAGGTGGCCCCGGAAGTCCGCCCAATGGCGCTCTGGCCGATCTCGGTGACTTTGCCTTTGAATGTTTTGTTCGGGACGGCGTCAATTGTCACCTCGGCAGGCTGCCCGAGTTTCACGTTGACGATGTCCGTCTCATCGACTTTGACTTCCGCTGTAATCACCGCCAGATCGGAAATCTGGTAGAGCAAGCTCCCCACTGTGTTTTGAACTCCCGGCACCACATTCTCGCCGACGTGCACCGGCAAGGAGGTCACGATACCGTCGAGGGGCGAAGTATAGACGGTCTTGTTGGCGACATCCACGGTCCTAACCAAGTTAGCCTCCTGCATGGCTACCTTGGCGCGCGCGCTGTCCAGATTAAACCTGGCCACTTCAAGTTGGGCTTTGGACTGGCCGATCGCCGCTTGGTCCGCCTCGAGCGTGGCCTGCGCCACCTTGACACTGTTCAAGCGCGTATCGTACTCATTTTGAGCAATCAGCTTATCGCGCAGCAAATCCTCACCGCGTTTAAACTCCTGCTGGGCGCGGACAAGGTTCGCCTGGGCGGTTTGCACGTTGGCTTGCGCAGTATTCAAAGCTGCCTGCTGCGCCTGCACCTGCGACGCGAGCTCTTCTACGTCTGACTTGGCGCTGGCCACCGTCGCCTTTTGCGCGTTCACATCGGCATCCGCCTGGATCGCCTCCGTCTTCAGAAGGAGTTGACCCTTCTTAACCGTGTCGCCTTCCTTAATGTAAATCTCGGTTATCTTACCCATGGAGCTCGCGTTCACGTTGGCGAGGTCCGCGGTGGGCGGCTTAATCTCTCCCGAGGCCGTCACGATAGCCGATAATGCATCCTGCCGCGCGACCTTGGTGGTCTGAACCGTGACTGTTCCACCCTTGCTCCAAACGATCCCGCCTATCACCAGCGCGATCAGAACGACTGCTCCCAAGAGGGCAAAAATCATCTTCTTCTTTTTTGACTTCTTTCCTCCCGCGCTTCCAGGTCCGGAAACAACCATGCTGGTCGGGCTTACGGTCGCAGGAGAAGTTGTACTCCCCAGTTGCAGGTCAGTTACATGGGCCACAGTTGCCTTCTCCTTTTCTTCGATTGTGCGTGCAGACATCTTGGTCTCCCTCGCTCTACCGGGCCGTTGGTCGCCTCTGGCCCCCCGCAGCCGGCCGGGGCCGACGACAGTACCCAATGGCCCTGTTGGCGGCTTCTAACCATACTACGGAATCTTGACACCAAAAGTTTCTCCAAAGTTCCCCATTTTAACTCTACCCAGTAGGCACAGGAAAGGTAAATCTGAGAAGAACCAGTCTGTCTTAATGTCGCAGCGTTGTAGCCCTGCCCAACGGGCCGCCAAGGGCCCGGCGAATGACCCAATGCACACCAAACCAAGATGGTGCTTGGCACCCTGAGTCAAGAGGTCTTCAATGAAGTTAGCCTGCGGCGCGAGCCGTGGGCCGCAGAGCCTCTCTTGTCCTCGTCCCACCTCCCACATAAGCGGGGAAGGGGTGCTTAAAGCAAGCCGGGGACCCACGGGCCTTGGGGCCGTCCCGGGGAACGGATGCCGAGGGTGTCGACGCATCCCCGTTTTCCTTAGGGGGGTCAGGCCACCTTTGGGGTTTGCCATGCATCAAAATACGCGTCCGTTGATTAGCAAGAACAAGTGTCCGTCAAGGGGGGTTGCAGACCTTGACTTTTCGTACTTCAGCAAATACAATCGGCACTGTCTCTGGTTGGGAAAGGAGAGCCGTTGGTGTCTAAACGGGTTGATTGGATAAGCCACTGCGAGTGGCAGGGTTGGTTGTGGGTGCTTTTCTCTGTATTGCTGCTGGGAGGCTTGATTCCTCCCGCCTTGAGGGCAACTCCGCAAGACCAAGGAAACGACAGTAAGCTGAGCAAGGCGGAAAAAAGGCGCAAGAAAGCAGTCGAGAAGGAAATGGGGAGCGCCTATAAGAAATGGATTGACGAAGAGGTCCCTTACATCATCACCAATGAAGAAAAAGCGGCCTTCAAAAAACTGACCACAGACGATGAAAAGGAACAGTTCATTGAGGCGTTCTGGGAGCGGCGCAATCCCAATCCGGGAAACCTCGAGAACGAGTTCAAAGAGGAATACTACCGGCGGATCGCCTACGCCAACGAGCACTATGCCTCGGGTATCCCCGGTTGGAAGACGGATCGCGGCCGAATCTACATCATGTATGGCCCGGCGGACGAGATCGATGACCACGACAGCGGCGGTACCTACATTCGACCCCCGGAAGAAGGTGGCGGCGAAACCTCGACTTATCCATTTGAACAGTGGCGTTATCGTTATATTGACGGCATCGGTACCAACATCATTCTGGAATTCGTGGATCCGACCATGACCGGAGAATTCCACCTCACCATGGATCCCGGCGAGAAGGATGCTTTGCTCCATGTCCCCAACGCTGGACTGACCGACATGGAATCTATGGGCAGGGCGAGCAAGGCGGACCGCTTCACCCGTACTGACGGCATGACGATTGGCACGCCCATGGGCGCGTTGCCCGAAAGCATGGAGGAGTTCACTCGGCTGGACCTCTACGCGAAGATATTCCAGCCCCCCGAAGTCAAGTTCAAAGACATGAAAGCTGTCGTGACATCGAAGATCTCCGGTCAGCTTTTGCCTTTTGATGTTCGTACGGATTTTCTCCGGGTGACTGCCGAGAGCGTGCTCACTCCCGTTACCATTCAAATTGCTTATCGCGACCTGCAGTTCCAGAACAAAGATGGGGTGATGCACAGCGTGCTGGATATTTACAGCCAGTTGACCAGCTTGGGCGGGCGAAATGTGGACACCCACGAGAAGAGCATGGTCTTGGATGTTCCGGAACATGAATTCCAGCAATCCTTGTCACGCAAGGCCGTCTATCAATATGCGGTGCCCTTGCACCCGGGCCGTTACAAACTGAGCCTGGTCATGAAGGACGACCAGAGCGGGCACATGGGGTCGATGGAGATCGGCGTGGTGGTGCCGCATTTTGATGAAGACAAGCTTTCGAACAGCACTTTGATTCTGGCAGACCTCCTCCAGCCTCTGCCCACCAGTCAGGTCGGTACCGGTCCCTTCGTGATCGGGGGAACGAAGGTTCGACCCAGCGTCACTCGAACTTTCTCGCGCGATCAGAACCTTTGCATCTATATGCAGGTTTACAACCTGGGCCAGGACGCCAAGACTCACAAGCCCTCGTTGGACGTAGAATACGAACTGCTGAAGGACGGCAAACCCCTTCTACAACAGGCTGAGGACCCGGCCAAGCTCAAAGAGGCCTCCCAGCAGTTCACCTTGGAAAAGCAAATGCCCTTGAGGACGCTGCAGCCGGGCAAATATACTGTGCAGATCAAAGTCAAAGACAACGTAAAGAATCAAACTGTTTCACCTTCTGACAGTTTTGAGGTACAGTAGGTACGGCCAAGTTCTCTTGGCCGCTCAGGTCGTGCACGATTTCCAGCAGTTCCGGCCTCCAGGTCGGCTTCCTCGACGCCATCCTGAAAGCCGGTGATACGGGATCGGGACGATTAACATGAAGGATTGCAAATCTGGAATGAGGCTTTCAGCCATCCTGCTGGCTGGAGGCTTGGTTTCTGCCTTGATTGGTCCGGTCGCGACTCTGGCCTTGAATTATGGGCGTCTGGCGGGCATCGTCTCCGACGACCATGGCAACCCGCTGATGGGTGCCACGGTCATGATTGTCGGGCCACTGTTGACGGCTACCGCCAGCACCGGCGACCAGGTCGAGCGAGTCATCACCGACGCCAAAGGTAAGTTTTCCGTCGGAAATCTCATTCCCGGCTGGTATTCCCTACAGATCGTTTCCCCAACACGGATTCCCGCTCATAGGAACGGGGTCAGGGTCGAAGCGGGGCAGACCTCTACTCTGAAATTTGTTCTGGCCGACGCCTTCGCCCCCTTGCGCTTTCAGGTGCCGGACAAAGTCACAACTCCTCTGGGCGACGATTGGAAGTGGGTCCTGAGGACCTCCGCCGCCACGCGGCCGATTCTTCGTTATCATCATGATACCCCAGCGACCACGGATCCCAGTTCTCCGGTGCCCGCCGACCAGCGTTTGATCGGCGTGGTGCCGGGACCTTCCGGCCTGGATCCCATGGCCAGCGACCAAGGAATGGGCACTGTTTTCGCTTACGTTCGCCATCTTTCACCGGACTCCGACTTGATGACGGTCGGTTCGCTTGCTGCCGACGGGTCCTTGACTTCCTCGGAAGGCGCCGTTTATCGGAAAGGGTTAATTTCGCGTGACGCTGAGGAAGTTTCCCTGGTGACACACCAGTTGGGTTACACAAGCGGCCTGGCCGCTCCCGTTGGCGCGGGGCCGCTTTCCGACTACGAGGCGCGTGGATTGGTGGCGAGCTACACCCAAACCTGCGCCCTCGACCAGCACCTGACGTTGACTGCGGGCATGGATATTGATTTCCTGGAGGCGGTTCGCAATCTGGTGATTGCCCAGCCGCGCATGAGGCTCGCCTACCACGTTTCGCACTCCACCGACCTTGCCTTACAAGTGGGCAGGGAACCGTACGATGATTCCGACCCTCTGCTCGAGCGGGTCAACGCGCTCAATGCTTTTCCCGTGCTGACGCTGCGAGGCTACCAGCCGGAGTTCGAGCAGCTTCAGCATGCGGAGGTTTCCCTGGGCCACCGGGTCAAGGGTTCCGCACGCCTGCAAATTGCCGCCTACCACGATGGGATCAAGAACGCAGCCGTTTGGAGCCCGGCTCATGTTGCGGCTCTGGGCGTGCTGGCAGGGAATTACCTGCCTAATCCGGCCGCGGGCGGAGTCTTCGTGAATATGGGTGATTACCGCTCGACGGGGTACCGCGTGGCTTACGCGCAACGCCTGGGCAATCACGTCGATACTCTCGTCGCGTATTTTGTGGGCGATTCCTTGGATGCGCGCGGAGTTACTCTCCGTGCCCCAGCGGGGGGCTTGCAAGGCGCTCTAAAGCCTGCGCGCAGCCCTTCTCTGGCGGCACGAGTGTCCGCCCGAATTCCCGTTACTCAAACTCGACTGACGACGTCCTACGAATGGGTTCAGAGCGGGCGTGTGACCATGGTGGATCCTCAGGGCCAGGCCGATATGCAACTCCAGCCATTCCTGGATGTCCAGGTCCGCCAACCCCTTCCTGCCCTTGCATTTCTTCCCGCCCACATCGAAGCAGTCGCTGATTTCCGGAACTTCCTGGGCCAAGGATACGCACCTGTGGCCCAATCCGGAGAATCGATACTGCTGCTCGGCTCAGCTTATAAGTCCATCCGCGGGGGCCTTTCTGTAGAATTCTAAATTCCTTTGAGAGCGGCCTGCCGCTCCTGACAAATCCTGCGCTCATCGCAAGCAAAGAGAGAGGCCCGTTCCGGGGGGCGCTACAGAAAAGTGGAACCCATATTCCGAATTCTGTAGCAAACCCGATTTCGACCTTGTTCGTTTCGTATCTGACTGATAACGTGTAACTTATTTGTATGGTCAAGCCCTCGTTACTGGAAACCGAATTGCTCACAGCTTGAGATGGTAGTCCCCGGAGTAGTGTCGGTTACGCGTCTCACCGCTCAGATGACCAAAGCCCCACCATATCGGTTCACTTCCGTTTCGCTGGCCATCCTCAGCATGACGCTCATCGCCTTCGCCGTTATCAATCTTCAGCAGCGAGTGCACTATCGGCTGCCGGACGACGGAGTTTCCTGGCTCGATTCTGTCAAGGGGGTGAAGGCCTGGATAGTTACTCCCGATGGCCCAGGTGACCGGGCGGGAATCCGGGAAGGCGATCTCCTGGACTCGATCAACAACAAACCCATCCACACCGCCGCGGACGCAAGCCGCCAGATCTTCGCCGACGAAGTGTGGTCACAGGCCAGCTATGTCTTGAATAGGAATGGCGAGAAGTTTCAGACTGCCCTGGTGCTTGTTCCCCAGAAGGCCGCCGCGTCAGTTCGATACTATCTCAGCCTGGTGGGTTTGATCTACCTCGTGATCGGCACCTATATCCTCTTCCGGCGCTGGACAGCGCCCAAATCGCTGCATTTTTACATTTTTTGCCTGGCGTCCTTCATACTTTACACATTCTCGTACACAGGGAAGCTCAACCTGTTCGATTGGACAGTCTATTGGCTGCAAGTTGTCGCCTTACTCCTTCAGCCAGCGCTTTTCCTGCACTTCTGCCTTGGCTTTCCCGAGCAAAACACCTTGTTGCGCGGACGCCGTTACGTGATCCCTTGCCTCTACATCCCGGGGGCAACTCTGGCGGTCGTTCACGTACTGGTGGCCATGGAGTTAATGGTTTTCCCGATGCCGTTGCTGCATGTTCGATGGCTTCTCGACCGCGTCGAATTTGTCTATCTGGCCGTTTACTTTCTGTTGGGAGCAGTGGTGCTCCATCGCGCCTACTTGCGGGCGCAGGTGCCTCTTCTGAAGCAGCAGTTGAAATGGGTGACGCGCGGGACTTGGCTTGCGATCGTGCCCTTCGCGGCCTGTTATGCGATGCCCTATTTCCTGGGGTTCATTCCCAACGCCTGGATGAACCTCTCGGCCCTTTCGCTGGTTTTCCTCCCCGTCACTTTTGGCTACGCCATCGTACGTTACCGCTTGATGGACGTGGACGTCATCTTCCGCCGCGGTGCCGCTTACACTTTGGCCACGGCCACCATTGTGGCCGCCTATTTCGGCGCGATCGGGTTGTTTGCGGATTATTTCCGCTCCTCGATCCCCATCACCAGCCGAGGCGGATGGGTGCTCGCCGTCGTCGTCACCGCCTTGGTTTTCCAGCCCATGGTGAACTGGATTCAGGTGCGGCTGGATCGGTTCTTTAACCGCGAGCGTTATGACTATCGGCGCACACTGCTGGAGTTTGCTCGCGAACTCAGTTCAGAGTTGCACGTGGACCGGCTCTTGGAACGGGTAACCGTGCAACTGGCCGAAACCCTTGGCGTTGACCGTCTGGCCGTCTTCTGGGCCACGGAATCTGACCAATTCCGCTTGGTCAAGTCGCGCGGCGTGAGCTACTCGAAGGGGCTCGACACCAGTTTTCTCGACCCCGCTCGCCGCCCGGAGGGCAAAGAGTATCTCTTCTTTGACAGTGTCAGACGTGCGTTTGGCTTCGCTCCCCCGCAGCAGAAGACCATCGAGCAGCTCGACCTGCACTATTATTTGCCGTTCAAAGTGAAAGAGCGCACCTTGGGTTACCTGGGTTTGGGAAAGACTCGCGATGGGAATTTCCTCTCCAGCGAAGACATCGACCTTCTCCAGACTCTCACGGGGTATGTGTCCGTGGCGCTCGAGAATGCTCAGCTTTACGAATCGCTGGAAAGGCGAGCGCTCGAATACCAAGCGCTTACGGATTTCAGCCAGAACATCATCGAATCGATCGATGCCGGCGTTCTCGCCTGCGACCTGGAAGGGAAAGTAGGATCGTGCAATTCCGCCATGGAGAAACTCTACGGCCTGGCGCGCAACGATGTGGTGGGGAAGTCACTTCAGGCCATTTTCCCGCCTGAACTGTTGGCCGAATTGCCCCAGGCCTCGGACGCGCAGAGCGCCCTGAGCTTGTATAAGTTTCGTTTGAATACCCCGGGCGGTCAGACCTTGATTGTGAACCTCTCGGCGGTCCCACTGGTTGGAAAGGACGGCCACGTGCTCGGCCGCCTGCTGATTTTCAACGACCTGACCGAGCGGGTCAATCTTGAGGACCAGTTGATTCAGGCCGAGAAACTCTCCTCCATAGGCCTGCTGGCGGCCGGTGTGGCTCACGAAGTGAACACGCCTTTGGCGGTCATCACCTCTCAGGCCCAACTGGCGATGCGTCAGATGCCGCCGGATGATTCCCTCTCCCGTACTCTCGACAAGATCGTTAAGCAGGCGTTTCGCGCCTCCGAGATTGTCAACCATCTGTTGAAGTTCTCGCGGGTCAGCGGCAGCGAGTATTCCGAACTGGATTTGAACAAACTGGTTCGCGAGACCTTATCGCTCGTTGAACCGATGCTGCGCGCCTCGAAGATTACCGTGAATGCGCAACTGTGCCCCGCCCTGCCCTTGGTTTACGCCAACCCCGGAAAACTTCAGCAGGTTTTCATGAATCTTATTATTAATGCGCGGGACGCCATGCCGCGGGGCGGCGAGCTTACCATCGCCACGGATTGCGAAGATTCCCTCGTGCGCGTGGACGTTTCGGATAACGGGGTGGGAATTTCTCCTGAGCATTTGAGCAGAATCTTCGATCCCTTTTTTACCACCAAGTCGACCAGCCGCGGAACCGGCTTAGGCCTTGCGGTTACCTACGGAATCATTCGTGAACATCTGGGTAAGATTGAGGTGCAGAGTACGGTGGGTCGCGGTACTTCCTTCCGCGTCGAGTTGCCGGTTGCGAGGAAAGCTGTCAATGTCGCCTAAGGGCTCCGTTCTGATCATTGATGATGAGCAGGAAATCCGCGAAAGCATCCTGGAGTTGCTTCGCATGGAGGGTTATTCGGCGGATTCAGCTTCTACCGCGGAAGAAGGCCTCAAAAAGATCGATGGCGGAATCTTCGACTTGGTCCTGCTGGATATTAATCTGCCGGACCGTAATGGCCTGGATCTGCTGAAAGTCATCAAACACGAAGCGCCGGAAGTCGGCGTGATCATGATCACCGCCTACGATTCCAGCCAGATGGCCTTCCAGGCCTCGAAAGAAGGGGCCGAGAGCTACATTACCAAACCTTGGGACAACGACAAGTTGCTTCTCGAGGTCCGCAACCTCCTGGACAAGTCGCGCCTCCAGGCTGAGAACCTCCAACTTCGGCGCGCGCTCAAACGTTTCTCTCTGCCCAATCTAGTCGGCAAGAGCGACAAGATGCAGAAGGTGATGGACCTCATCACCCAGGTTGCCGTTAGCCGCGCCACGGTTCTGATCAACGGCGAGAGCGGCACAGGCAAAGAGCTGGTCGCGAAGACTATCCACGCCATGAGCCCGCGCGCCGACCACGCCTTTGTCCCTGTCAACACCGGCTCCATGCCCGTTGACCTCCTCGAGAGCACTCTGTTTGGCCATGTGAAAGGCGCCTTTACCTCCGCCATTGCGACTAAACGCGGTTTGTTCGAGGTAGCGGACCAGGGAACCATCTTCTTTGATGAAATCGGCACCGTGGGGGTCGAAACTCAGTCCAAACTGCTTCGGGTGATCCAGGAACGCGAATTCATGCGATTGGGCGGGACGGAAACCATCAAGGTGGATGTGCGCATTCTCGCGGCCACCAACGCCGACCTGCGTAAGCTGGTTGTGACCGGGCACTTCCGGGAAGACCTCTATTATCGTTTGAACGTCATCAACATCTGCCTTCCCCCTTTGCGCGATCGCAAGGAGGATATTCCTCACCTCGCCGAGCACTTCTTGAGGAAATTCGGCGAGGAGAATGGCCGGCCGGGCCTCCAGTTCGCTCCGGCAGCGATGAAGGCCGTCATGGACTATGACTGGCCAGGCAATGTGCGCGAACTCGAAAACGCTGTCGAGCGAGCCGTGGTTCTTGCCTCCGGACCTGCCCTAGGGCCCGATCTTTTGCCTGAACAGCTTTTTCAAAACGGCTCGGAAGGCGCAGCCGGCAATGCCGCCGAGGACATCGCCGGCCGCTCGCTATTCGAGATCATGGAAGCCAAGGAGCGCACCGTGATTCTCGATATGCTGGCTCGCACCAACTGGAGCCAGACCGACGCCGCCGAACGCTTCAAGATCCCCCTGTCCACCCTCAATCAAAAAATCAAGCGCCTCCAAATCGACGTCAAACGCCGCGGGGAAGGGTAAACGCCCATTCTGATCGAAGGTGGGCGAACGCGATTCCACGGCCAAGGCAATTCCGCACGCCGGGGGTCTGTACCGAGAGCGACAACTCCGAACACAGCCTGAGTGTTACCGTTGTATAATGCGGCAGTATGGCTTACGCCCAAGCTACTCGCACAGACTCTTTCTGCGGTTCCTTGGCGACTGCTAATGGCCAAAGGGAGATACCAAGCATGACGCAGATCGAATTCGAGGCTATTATTGAGGATGCTTCAAAACGCATTGATGGAAACATTTCATGGAGTGAAGACGAGGACCATTCGCCTGCGGTCGAGTTCCGGGCAGAGGTCGCTTCCGGACCTGGCTATCCACTGTTTGCAAGAGGCAGTTACAACCGAGAGGCTCGAAAGTTGAGTTACGTGCTGATTCACCGGGGTGAAGGCCGAATCTACGGGCTATGCTTGGGGATCGACCACCACAATACAACGTGCGAGTACATTGGTGATCGGCACAAACACCGCTGGAGTGAGTCGCTGAGGGATAAGGAAGTCTATGTCCCGTCCGATATTACTGCTGGTGTAAGCGATTTCAGTAATGCCTGGGAGCAGTTCTGCTCGGAGGCTAGGATTATCCACAACGGAGTGTTACACTTACCTTCGGAGCTGTCGGGAGAACAGAGGATATTCTGATGTTTTCACCTTGCGATCAAATTGCGCAACGGGTTGGGCAGTTGTTCCACTGCTCGAAGCTCAACGGGTACATTCGAATTCGCACCCCGTACCTCTACCCAGACGGCGACGTGATTGACCTGTTTCTTAGGGGAGAGGGGGAATCGGCCACGCTAACCGATCTCGGTGAAACTCTGTCCTGGCTGCGAATGCAATCCGTCGCTCAGCGCCGCTCCCCCAGGCAGAACAAGTTGATCCGAGACGTCTGCCTTAACCACGGCATCGAGCTCTTTCGTGGGATGCTCATGGTCCGCCTGAGGCCTTCTGACGATCCTGGCACAGCCGTGACGCGCCTTGCTCAAGCCGCTCTGAGAGTGTCCGACCTGTGGTTCACCATGAGAACGCGGGCGGTGGAATCCATCACTGATGAAGTTAAGGACTTGTTTGATGAACACAGGATATCTTTTGACCGGCACGAAAGAATGCCGGGGAGGTCCGGGCGCACATGGAGTGTAGATTTCCATATTAGGCGACCGCAGCGAAGTGCGCTCATGTGCGTGCTAAGTACTGCGAGTCGTGCTGCCGCACATGGAATAGTCGACCACGTCACGTCAGAGTGGCACGACCTCAGCCATCTGAAATTCGGACCGGAAGCGCTTTCTTTTATTTCATTGTTCGACGACACTCTAGATGTCTGGGCTCCGGAAGATTTTCGGCTGGTTCAGGAACTGTCGGATCTTGCATTTTGGTCAAGGCCAGACGAGCTGATAGAAAAGGTGATGTCCTGAGCCGTCTGTCGTTCACAAGGCGCGGTCGCACGTTGAACGGACATTGGGTTTTCAGAGGTTGAGGACAGCGTTCAAGTTTCGAAAGTGCTGCGTGGACAAGAACAGCGCGATCATCATGCTTCCGTTATATCCCACGTGAAGGAAAACGCTGGGAGCCAGCGAACCGCTCCTGCCGCGCGCCAGCGAAAACACCAGCCCTACGAAGAAAATCAGCAGCATGTGATTCCAGGCGCCCCAGTACTCCGGCACGTGCAATCCCCCGAACAGGATCGCCGTGGTTACGATGGCGAAGCGGAGGCCCACTTGCGACTCGAAGATGCCGAAGAGTACGCCACGGAACACTAGTTCTTCCATGAACGGAGCGACGACAATAGCAAACACTCCTATGGCATAGGCCGCCGCTCTGGAATTGAACATGTTCTCCAAGGGGAATTGATTTGTATCCGGCAGGATGGGAGGAAGCAAAGCGATGGCGAGGGTCAGAAACGCTCCGCCTGCGAGGCAAGCAAGCATTCGCCCGGCAGTGATGCGCCGCCAGCGCAGCATCGCCCAGAAAGGCTGCGAGTGGCCTACGGCGATGAGAACGTAGACATAGGCCAACATCAGGCCATAAAAAACAGTCTGCAGCGACAATAGGAAGAAAGGATCGGTGGCGAGTTTCTCTCTGTTCAGTTGCCAGTGGAAAGCAGGAAGAATCAGCGCATAGCCTAAGCCGGCCAGGATATTCGCAACCAGAAAACCGATCGGCACAAAGGCCAGGAAGAGAAACAAGTCCCGCAGCCTCCAAGACGCCGGCGCAGATTCCCGCACCTCCATGGCCACCGCCTCCGGCGGTGCTGGCACATCTTGAGGCGGTGTCTGTGGCTGTAGCTCGTCCATTGCATTCAAAGCTCTCAGCTGTCAGCCGTCAGCTATCAGCAAGCGAGTAATTCGCTCTCCTGGCTGATGGCTGACATTTTCCCGAGGCTTGCTCTTCCACTCCTCCCGGCTGGCTATCTAATCGATCTTAAGATAGGGTATAGCTATCATGAAGAGCAAGGGAAAGACACCTGCAATTGTCTCGCTGAAAGCTGATAGCTGACGGCTGACAGCTTTGCCCCGACACCCGACACCTGAAACCTACTTCAACGCTGCCGCCAGCAACGGCACCATCACCTCGTGGTGCCCGATGAGCGCATAGCCGTGGCTGCGGTCCCGGCCCTTTCCGGCCCCTGCCGTCGGCCGCAAGACCACGTTTTGCATGGGGCGATAGTGTTGGATGAAATCCATATTCACCGTGGTGATGCCCCGTGGCGCTCGGCCGAGGTTAGCGGCCAGGCTCAGACACTTCAAAAAAACTTCAGGCAGCAAAACGGCGGAGCCGACATTGAGGTAAACTCCGCCGCGATGTAGGTTCTTCACCAGGGCAGCGAGCAGCAGGAAATCGCGGTGCGAGGCTGCCCCCATCGCCCGCGGATCGACGGCGGGATGATTGTGGGTAATGTCCGTTCCCACGGCGACATGCACGGTTGCAGGGACACGCAGGGCGTAAGCTTGCGCCAGCAGGCTGAAACGGCGGAATCGCGCCTCCCGGCGCCGGGCTAGGAACCGGCCGACGGCTTCTCCGATGCCCAGGTCCTCCCGGTCGCCCGCCGCGATGGTCTCATTAATCCAGCGGCCGGTTTCCTCCGCCATGCCGAATTTCCCGCGGCCCAACACCGCCGGAACGTCTTCGGAAGTGGCGCCCACCAGTCCGATCTCGAAGTCATGAATCATCGCCGCGCCATTCATCGCCAGGGCGGTGAGATAGCCCCGCCGCATAAGGTCAATCAGAATGGGGGCGAGGCCGCACTTCACCACGTGCCCGCCAATTCCCCAGATGATCGGCTTGCCCTTGGCCCGCGCCCGCTCGATGGCCGCCACCACGGCGCGCAAACTTTCGGCAGCCAGAATGTGGGGCAGAGAATCGAGCCACGCGCGCACCCTTGCTCCGGGCCGTGGCACCCGCGCGAAGTCTTGAACCGTGACTTTGCTTGCCCTCGAGGCGAGCGGGTAGGTGCTGACCTTATCGAGTTTGAGCGGTCGTTGTGAGTAAATGGTCATTTTCAGTCGAATGTCGAATGGTGCGGGATCTCTCAGGAGCAGAATGCCGCCATTGAAACCACGGTGGGCTTGAACTTGGCGATCAGTTCGCGGTCGGATGTGACCAGCGGCACGCCCAGGTTCTGCGCCAGGGCCACAAACTCGCAATCGTAAGCCGAGCAGCCCGAAGTAGCTGCCAATCGAAGAACGCGGGAAGATTCCACCTCAAATTCTTGTCCCCCGATCAACCGTTCAGCTTGCTCCATGGCTTCGAGGGCATCCTCCATTTCGATCAGTTTGTGGCGCAGGGAGAGTACTAGCACGTTACGAAGCTCAGAACGCCAGAAGCGTGGCGCAACCCACTGTGAGTCCTTGCGAAAAACAGCCTCGGCCTCGGCGGTGTTTTGCCCCCGAATGAGCAAGTAGGCAATGAGGTTGGTGTCCGCGATAATCACGAGCGGCCTTGGTTCTTGGCGGCACGGAGGTACCGCTCCGTGATGAAAACCCGGGGCATGCGCGCGCGCAACGAGCGCACCTGCGCCAGAAAATCCTCGGGGTCCAAGCGATTGCCGATAAGGGCTTTTTCGAGGCAGGAAATAGCCTCTCCGTTAATACTGCGGCGGTGCTGCGCAGCACTCTCTTTGAGCCGTTCGTGCAGTTTCTCGGGGACATTCTTAATTGTCAAAGTTGCCATACGCGTTCCTCGCGGTTCCAAAACGGAACCATTACGGAATCATACCCTCATTTTCTAAATGGTGTCAAACCACGCCCATGGTGGGTAATGGCGCCGCGGGTCAGTTTTGCCCGTGTGTCGCGGTTTTTCAAATTGGCCGGGACCTTCACCTTCGATGGCCAGTATCCGGTTGTAGAGGCGATCCTGTGCTTCTGCGAGGGATTCGTAGTCGATGAAGTTGAACTGGCGTACATCGAAATGCAATTGATCCAATTGTTTCTTGTCGCACATCCAGATAACCGTTCGCCCCAAGCCTAGCATCATGCCGGCCTCGAAATAAACCCCGTAGCGCTGCCCCGTAAAGTCGGCAACCATAAAGCGCGAGCGCCTGATCTGGCCTATGATTTCGTCATCGATTCGATTGACGTGCTCGTGTTTGTCCACCCGGAGCGGATCGTATCCAGCCTTCTCAATTGCTGGCTTAATAGCCTTGAAGCGGCCGCAGCGCTCGCATTCCGCCGTGTAGGTAAAATCGAGCTCTACAAAGTGCGTGGTCGACCCATCACAGAGCGGGCATGTCGGAGGTGCCCACGGTGCCATCGCAATTCCCCCCTACCAGGCCCCGAACATGGTCGATTTGCGTGCACGGTAGTCGGTGGAAGATCACGATGACCTTCCCGACAGCGAGCAGGTACTGACGCTAGTTGCGGCCATTATTCAGCATAGCTGCGAGGGCCTGGCCGGTGAAGGACTTCTTCACGCGGGCCACGTCTTCCGGCGTGCCTTGGGCGACGATCCTGCCTCCCTCGTCGCCGCCCTCGGGGCCCAGATCGATGACCCAGTCAGCCTGTTTCACCACGTCCAGGTGATGCTCGATGATGATGACGGTGTTGCCGAGGTCGGTCAAGCGATTGAGGACCTCGAGGAGTTGCTTGACGTCGTCAAAGTGCAGGCCGGTAGTAGGCTCATCGAGGATGTACAGGGTCCGACCCGTCTGGCGGCGGCTCAACTCCCTTCCCAGCTTGATGCGTTGGGCTTCGCCGCCGGAAAGCGTCGTGGCCGGCTGTCCCAGGTGCACGTAACCCAGCCCAACGTCCAGCAAGGTTTGCAGCCGCAGCTTGATTTGCGGAATGTTCTCGAGAATGGGCAAAGCATCCCGAACCGTCGTTTCCAGCAGGTCGGCGATGGAATGGCCCTTATATTTCACCGCCAGGGTTTCGGAATTATACCTGCGGCCGCGGCAAACCTCGCAGGTCACGAAGACATCGGGGAGGAAATTCATCTCGATGCGCCGCAGGCCTTCGCCCTGGCAGGCCTCGCATCGGCCGCCTTTGACGTTGAAGCTGAACCGCCCGGCGCGATAGCCGCGCTCGCGGGATTCGGGCAGCATCGCAAAGAGTTCCCGGATGGGTGTGAACACGCCGGTATAGGTGGCGGGATTGGAGCGCGGCGTGCGCCCGATGGGCGACTGGTCAACCACCGTGACTTTATCCAGGTGCTCGAGGCCTTGGATGGCCTTGTGCGCGCCCGGCTCCGCGACGGCCCGGTAGAGCTTTTTGGCCATCGCGTGGTAGAGGATGTCGTTCACCAGGGTCGATTTGCCGGAGCCCGATACGCCCGTCACCACCGTGAGCAGGCCCAGCGGAAAATGTACGTCGATATTCTTCAAATTGTTGGCGCGCGCGCCCAGCACCGAGAGGCATTTGCCGTTGGGCGAGCGTCGCCGCGCCGGAACGTGAATCCGCAGCTTGCCCGAAAGGTATTGCCCGGTCAGAGAATCCTTGGCGCTCTCGATTTGCTTGGGCGGCCCCGCGGCCACCACGAATCCGCCCTGCTTCCCGGCCCCTGGCCCCAGATCAACCACGTAATCCGCCCGCCGGATGGTTTCCTCGTCATGCTCGACCACCAGGACGGTGTTTTGCAGGTCGCGCAGTCGCTCCAAGGTTTCCAGCAGTCGCAGGTTGTCGCGCGGGTGCAGGCCGATGCTCGGCTCGTCGAGCACATACAGCACGCCGCGCAGCTTCGACCCGATCTGCGTGGCCAGGCGAATTCGCTGGCTCTCGCCGCTCGAAAGCGTGGCGGCTGAGCGGTCGAGGCTCAGGTAGCCCAGCCCCACCGCGTCCAGAAACTCGAGCCGCTCGAAGATGGCGTTCAGAATGCGCTCTGCAATGAACGCCTGGCGTTCCGTCATGTGCAATTCTTTTAGAACAGTTTGCGCCCGGCTCACCGGCAGGGCCGTAAGGTCGGCAATCGAGAGTTTCACCACCGTAACGGCCAGGCTTTCCGGCCGCAAGCGCTTGCCGTGGCACTTCGGGCAGGGCACTGCGGACATGTACTGGCTGTACCACTCGCGATAGTTTTCGGAAGTGCTTTCCCCGTACCAGCGGTCCAGCAGCGGCAGCACGCCCGGAAAGACCGAAGAGGCTTTGGGTTGCTCCGGGTTGCGCCCGTAAAGCACCAGGTTCTGGATCTTCACCGGAAGGCGCTCAAAGGGAGTCTTGAGGTCGAACCCGTAGTGTTCGGCGGCGCGCAGGAGGCCGCGCTGAATGACGGACGATCCGGCGCCCGGCCCCAGCCCGCCCTCGAGCAGCGGCCTGGACCAATCGGCGATGACTTTGGCGGGGTCGAACGTATACAGGCTGCCCAGGCCCCGGCAAGCAGGACAGGCGCCGTAGACGCTGTTGAACGAGAAGGAACGCGGTTCGAGCGACGGGATGCTGATGCCGCAATCCACGCACGCCCACTCCTGCGAATAGAGCTGTTCCTCGCCGTTCACCACGGCGATTTGCACAATCCCCTTCGCCAGCTTCATCGCCGTGTCGATGGATTGCCCCAGCCGGCTTTCGATTCCCGGCTTCAGCAGCAGGCGGTCCACAACCACTTCAATGGTGTGGTTGCGGCGCCGGTCGAGCTGGATTTCTTCATCCATCTGGCGCAATTGCTTGTCCACCCGCACCCGCACGAACCCCTGCTGCGCAAGCTGCTCGAAGAGCTTGCGAAACTCGCCCTTCCGACCGCGCACCACGGGCGCCAGAATCATGATGCGCTGCCCGTCGCCGTTTCCCCCTGCACTATCCAACTGGTGCTGGGCCATGATGGAGGAGACGATCTGATCGGTGGTCTGGCGGGAAATGGCTCGGCCGCACTGGTGGCAATGCGGCTCGCCGATGGAGGCATACAGCAGGCGGAGATAGTCGTAGATCTCCGTGATCGTCCCTACGGTCGAGCGCGGGCTGCGGCTGGTGGTTTTCTGCTCGATCGAGATGGCCGGGCTCAGGCCCTCCACGGTGTCCACGTCCGGCCGCTCCGCCTGGTCGAGGAACTGCCGCGCGTAGGCCGAGAGAGTCTGGACGTACCGGCGCTGCCCCTCGGCGTAAATCACGTCAAAGGCCAGGCTGGATTTGCCCGAGCCGCTTAAACCCGTGACCACCGTCAGGGCGAGGCGGGGAATCTCCACGTCGATGTTTTTCAGGTTGTGCTGGCGCGCGCCGCGAACCGTAATCCGCTCGATCATCGCCCAGAGCCCCACAGCGAGCAGTTTTGAGGAAAAGCCAACCTACCATGATAACGGCGTAACCCCCGCCCCGTCAAGCCAATCCTCCGCACCACAGAGGCGCCGAGACACAGAGGATCAAGAAGCGGACCACGGGTGGCGCATGCGTCCAGGCGCTTTTTGCCGGGATGTATGCGCCGTTGCCCACCGGCATCGCGCAGACATGCCAAAGATCGGCACCCCTGCGCGCCCGCGGAATAATGCAACATCACACAGGCCCGTATGCGGCTCATTCCCAGCGGCGGATTCTCACCTTGTTTTCCGCAAGGACGACCAGCGAGTCTTTTAGCGACTCTTGTGAATGGGTTGTGAAGAATCGACGAAGAATCGGCAGAACGTGAGACGGCGTTTGAGGTTCGATTCTTAAGCGGATGATCCCGTGGTGGGGTTGTCGGCCCCAAAAAGCCAATTCAGCAAAATCGACGTCGAAGGTCACGATTGCAAGCCCGCCAGCATTCGCGTAGCGGAGTATGCTCTCATCGTCACGGCGTTCGAGGTCTGCGTCGCTGGCGTGTACGACCTCGTGGCCGTCCTCGCGCAGCGCCCATGCTACTTCAATGCGTACATTCTGATCAATGAAAAGCCGGTGCATCAATCACTGAGCGCTGAGAGTTCCGTCGCTTCGACAGATTGTTTAGCAAACTCGATGGCAGCCCTGATGTCATCGTCAGCAAGTCCTGGGAAGCCGCTGCGGATTGCCTCGAAAGACTCGCCTGCGGCAAGCTGGCTGAGAATTGACGTGACCAGGATGCGCGTACCTCGCACGACGGGTTTCCCGCTGCAAATGGCAGGGTCGATCTCGATTCGGTTCCCGTAGATCATTCGCCACCTCTCAAAGCAATGCTATACCATATCCCCATAGATGCCAACCAGTGGCCGGGCTCTTCCTCGGGCGTCACGGTGATGCATCCCCCCCTTTCGAGAACCCCCAAGTCCCCTTGCTCCACAGAGACGCTGAGGCGCGGAAGATGTGCCGGGCGACGTCATCTTGCCTTTTGACGACTTGGCGAGGGTAGTAACCACATTGTTATAGACACGTTTGTCACTTGACAAAACGTTCCAGTTGTGATAACCTATCGCTGTGAAAGTCCCGCCCTTTGAGGAAGTCCCCTTCCTCGACACCCATCCGCTCCAAAGGAGAACCCTGTTGAGAGGTTTCAAGTGTCAGGTCCCTGGTATCAGGTGTCTGGTGTCGGGCGTTGGGTTCCTGGGTCAGGATTACCGAGGAGTTGTCATGGGCCTGCGGCCCACCCGAGCGAATGAAAACCACCCTCGTCGTCACCCCCGCGAAACTTGTCCTCCGCCAAAGCGGGGGAGCGGGGGTCCATTTTCGATCCGGAACACAATGGATTCCCACTTTCGCGGGAATGACGTGATTTTCGGGGGAGTTGGTGTCCACCGAAGTAAGCGCCTGAAAGCCAGCACAGAGAAGCTCGCGTGCGGAGTCCCAGAATCGAGGAAAAGAGGGCGTGCGAAAAAGATGTTAAAAATCGTGGGAACGAACTCAGTAACTCCTTTGGAATCAATAAAAGTGTCAAAAAAACGAACTCAAAACGAACTGGTCTTGCATGCAAAGACGAGCAGTTAAAGGCCAAGAAAGGACCAAATATCGCGAGAGAGGCGAAGTCGGAATCGCGAGCCGAGTGTGCCGACGCTGTATTCAAACAGATGTTTTAAACAGTTGTTTGACGAAAGGCTCCATGGGCAATTCGCATACGACGACTCTCGTTTTTGAGGGAACAAAGCGAGAATGTCTATGAAAACAAAGGATAAGGTCAAAAAGTCTAGGGGCCGATTAAGTGAAAAGCCGGACAGTCGACGGAATCAGCAGTCTAGACCGTCAGCCATCAGCTTTCAGCCAGCAAGTCGCTCTTACTGAGAGCTGAAAGCTGACGGCTGATAGCTACCCTTGCCGTTGACGTCTTCCTCTGAAGATGCTAGAGTCGCACGCCATGAAAATGACACGCAGAGAGTTGTTGGCAGGGGTAGCGGCGAGTTCGCTGGCCCTGATTCCGCGCAAGACAATCGCCGAAGGCTTGGCGTTGGGCGCACCACCCCCTACCCCCTCCTCGAGCGGGGACGGGAGCAGTTCCCCAGGCGGGCGTCTGAAGATTGCGCTGGTCACCGGGATCATGTTCCAGTTCGCGCACTCGCAGCATTTTGTGGATCGCTTCCTGGAGGGTTACGGCTGGAACGGCGCGTGGCACAAGCCTCCCATGGACCTGGTTTCCCTCTATGTGGATCAGGTGGGTCCGGAAGACATCAGCCGTGAGCGGGCGGCGCGTTTCCCCTCTCTAAAGATCTATCCAACCATCGCCGAGGCGTTGACGCTGGGCGGTAGCAAGCTGGCGGTGGACGGCGTAATCCTGATTGGGGAGCACGGCAATTATCCCAGGAACGAGAAAGGGCAAACGGAATATCCCCGTTACCAGTTCTTCCGCGAGATCGTCGGCGTGTATCGCTCCAGTGGGCGATCCGTTCCGCTGTTCAGCGACAAGCACCTCTCCTGGAACTGGGATTGGGCCAAGGAGATGTACGATACTTCGCGGAGCATGTCCTTTCCGTTCATGGCCGGATCGAGCCTGCCGGTAACCTGGCGAATCCCGTCGGTCGAGATGCCCCTCGGCACGCGCATCCGCGAAGCGATGTGCGTGGGCTATGGCGGGGTGGACAGCTACGACTTCCACGGCCTGGAAACGATCCAATGCATGGTGGAGCGCCGCCAGGGCGGCGAGAGCGGGGTGAAATGGCTCCAGGCCTACCGGGGCGACAGCTTCTGGCAGGCCTATCAGGACGGCGTATGGTCGCGCGAGTTGTGCGAGGCGGCGCTTTGCCGCAGCCATACGCTCACACCGGCGAGAGAAGGCTTCAATGACATTTTCCCCACCCTTGACGATATGCGCCGGCTCGTTAAGGACCCGGTGGCATACCACTACGAGCACGCCGACGGTCTGAAGTGCACGTTGCTGCTGATGAACGGACTGGTGCAGGATTTCAACTTTGCCGCCCACGTTGAAGACCGGAAGGAGCCTTTCTCCACCCAGATGTATTTGCCCATGCCGCCGGATCGTACTACCCTGGCCAACTTCTTCAGCCCTCTGGTCAATAATGTGGAAAAGATGTTCCTGACGGGCAAGCCCAGTTATCCGGTCGAGCGCACGCTGCTCACCACCGGGCTTACGGCAGCGGGCGTCGAGAGCCTGTACCGCAATCAGGCGCGCTATGAGACGCCGCACCTCTCCATTCGGTATCAGCCCACGCGGGAATCCACCTATTGGAGGACGTGAAAGCAGGTGCCAGGTGTCAGGTGTCAGGAAGAGCTGTCAGCCGTCAGCTATCAGCTTTCAGCAAGAACGAATTGTTTGCTGAGAGCTGAAAGCTGAGAGCTGAAAGCTGAAAGCTGATAGCTATTCGGGAGTTATCATGAAGCATATTGCAGTCATCACCACGGTGTATCGCTACCTCTCGCACGCGCAACACATGGCGGACCGTTTTCTGGTGGGATACCCGCACAACGGCGAGTGGCATCGCCCCGACATGAAAGTGGTTTCGTTGTATGTCGATCAGAAACCACCCGACGATCTGAGCGCCCAGCGGGGTCAGGAATTCGGTTTCCGCGTCTACCCGACGATTGCTGAAGCCCTGCGCTGCGGTGGCGACCGCCTGGCCGTCGATGCGGTCTTGATCATCGGCGAGCACGGCGACTATCCGCGCAACGAGAAAGGGCAAATCCTTTACCCGCGCTACGAGTTCTTCCAGCAGTGCGTGGAGGTCTTCGAGAAGGACGGGCGGGCTGTGCCGGTCTACAACGACAAGCACCTCTCCTATAGCTTCGAGAAGGCGAAGTGGATGGTCGAGGCCTCGAAGCGCCTGAAGTTCCCCATGCTGGCAGGTTCTTCGCTTCCCGTCACCTGGCGCTTGCCGGACCTCGAATTGCCGCTTGACGGTGAGATCGAAAGCGCCCTCATGGTGGGCGAGGGCGGCTCTGACGCGATGGATTTCCACGCGCTCGAGGCCATGCAGTGCATGGTCGAGCGGCGCAAGGGTGGAGAGACCGGCGTGAAGGCGGTCCAGATGATCGAAGGCGAGGCGGTCTGGAAGGCCGGAGAGGAAGGGCGCTGGTCGACCGAGATGCTCTCCTCGGCGCTTTCACGCAGCGACACGCCGCTGGGGTTGACGCTGGTTGACGGGAGGACTCAGGATCTGGTGGGCAGCGGCGAGCTGCCCCATCTGGTCAAGAACCCGGCCGCTTACTTTATAGACTACAACGATGGCCTACATACAACGCTGCTGAGGCTCGATGGGGCGCTCCGGGATTTCAATTTCGCCGCCCGCCGGCGCGGCACGAAGGACATTGTCTCCACCCAGTTCTTCCTCTCGCCCGTTCCCAATGTCACCTACTCCGCCTGCCTGGTGAACAAGATCGAGGAGATGTTCGAGACCGGCCAGGCGCCTTATCCGGTGGAGCGCACGCTGCTGGTGAGCGGGGTGCTCGAGGCTTGCCTCACCTCGCGCCTCCAGGATCATCGGCGCCTGGAGACGCCGCAGCTTGCGGTGCGTTATCACGCCCCCCGCGCTTCCCAATATTGCCGGGCCTGAGATGTCACCATAGGCGCTTTGGAGTGCGGCAGCTTGCTGCCGCTTTGCTCAGGCCAGCTTGCTGGCCGGGATTGGGAACCCTAATGAAGCAGCGCGAGCAAGCTCACGCCCGGGGAAAAGCGGCAGCAAGCTGCCGCACTCCAAAGCAGGGCTGAAGCCCGGCAAGCGGGCCTTACCCGTGCCGGCCAAGTTATCACACAGACTCCTCTGAGGAGGGGATCAAGGGGTGGTGCAGACCGCAACGGGTTCCGAAGAGGCGGCGCAAACACGATCGATTTCCTTGGCTAACGCCGCGCCTGAAAGCGGTTTGGAAACGTAGCCGTCCATGCCGGCCGCCAGGCATTTCTCCCGATCGCCCCGCATGGCGTAAGCGGTCATGGCGATAATGGGCCGGTGTCTGGTAGTCCCTTTCTCTCTTTCGCGAATTGCCGCCGTGGCTTCGAAGCCGTCCATGTCAGGCATCTGAACGTCCATCAACACCACGTCGACCGCGTGCTCGTCGAGCACCTGCAGCACGGCGCGCCCGGTCTCGGCCGCGATCACCGAGTGGCCTTGTTTCTCGAGCAGGCGCGCCACCAGCTTTTGATTCACGGCGTTGTCTTCGGCAACCAGGATTCTCAGCTTCGGCCCCTCCTCAACCAGGCTGCCAGCGGCGGTTCGCGGCGCTTCTCCCCGGTCCGTGCGGCGGTGGGCCGTGGCGACGGATTCCTCCGACCGGCACTCGCGCAGGGGCTTCGGAGCCAATCCTACCTGCACCGTGAAATGAAAGCGGCTGCCTTCCCCGGGCTGGCTCTCCACCCAGATTCGACCGCCCATCATCTCCACCAGTCGGGCCGAGATGGTCAGGCCCAGCCCCGTGCCGCCAAACTTACGGCTCGTGGAACTGTCACCCTGGGCAAACGCCTCGAAGATGGATTTCTGCTTTTCTCGCGGGATGCCTATCCCGGTGTCGCGTACCCAAAAGTGGAGAACCGCCCCGTTCGCCTGCTGTCTCCCTAGTTCCACCTGTAACTCTATCTCACCCTGGCTGGTGAACTTGATGGCATTCTCCAGCAAGTTGCCGAGGATCTGAGCGAGCCGGGTGGGGTCCGCGACAACTTCTTCCGGCACTTCGGGGCACACACTCCAAGTCAGCTTGAGGCCCTTCAGTTGGGCGCGCAGGGACGGTGGCGCAATGATGTTGGCCAGGCTCTCGCGCACGCAGAAAGGTGTGGGGTCGAGGTCGAGTTTCCCCGCCTCAATCTTGGAGAAATCCAGAATGTCGTTGATGACCGTCATCATCCTGTCGGCGGAGAGTTCCGCCATCTCCAGGTACTCGCGCTGCTCAGCCGTAAGATCCGTATTCAGCGCCAATTCGGTCATACCGAGCACGCCGTTCATGGGCGTGCGGATCTCGTGGCTCATATTGGCCAGAAACTCGCTCTTGGCCCGGTTGGCGGCTTCAGCGTCCTCTTTGGCTTTTTGCAGCTCCAACTCCGCACGTTTGCGTTGGCTGATGTCGTGGGCAATCGTCGCCGCGCCCATGACTTCTCCGGCTGCAGACTTGATCGGAGAGACAGTGAGCGAGACGGGGCGCCGGGCGCCGTCTTTTCTCATCGCCGTCGTCTCAAAATGGGAGATCTTCTCTCCCTGCTTCAATCGGCCAATGATGTGGCTTGCTTCATCCTGCCGCTCGGGCGGGAAAAGCGTGGAAACATGTTTCCCGAGGATTTCGCCGGCGCTATAACCAAAGAGCGCTTCTGACGACTTGTTCCAACTGACGATGCTTCCCTCGGGATCCGTGCCGAAGATGGCGTAATCCGAAGACTCCACGATGCAAGCCAGGAATCTCTGTGCCTCCTCAGCGTGCTTGCGCTCGGTGACGTTGCGGAAGATGCCGCGCATTGACACAAGGTTCCCACCCACGAACTGGCAGTCGCTGCTACCCTCCAGCATTACTGTTTCCCCGCTCTTCGAGACCAACTCGACCTCAATGGATCCCAGCTTTTCTCCCGACATCAGCCGCTGGAAAAGCTCCCGGCACTGCTCCCGATAATCAGGCTTGACAATGTCGAGAATACGCAGGCCAGCGACTTCCGCTTCGCTGTAACCCAGGGTCTTTCTCCAGGCAGGATTGACGAGAAGCAGCCGGCCTTGCCGGTCCACGCACTGGATTAGATCGTGGGCGTTCTCGAACAAATCGCGGTACTGCTCCTCCAGGGCAAGCTCGCGCTCGTATTTCGCGCGGAGGGCTTCTGTCTGTTTGCGGACGCGCCGCCGCAGGGCCGTAATCCAGCCCAGCGCCAGAATCACCGCCACCGCCAGGAACCCCAGAACCAGCAGCGCGCGGCCGCGCGTCCACCAGGAGGGCTGGTCAAGGACAACCACGTCAGCGGGGGACCTGAGGCGGATCTCGAAGCCCATTGGCTCGTGGTTTTCGTCCGCAACAACGATCACCACCCCGTTCAATTGCAGAAGGCTTCCGCCACGCAGCGAGCTTAATGCTGATCTGTTTGTTCCCTTGTTCAACACGGCTCGGAGGGTAGCTGGACCAGCTTGCAGCTCGAGTACCTCCTCGCCGAAACGGGTTGTGCAATTCAGCAGTCGCGCCGAAAGGCGGACCAATTCCGCATTATGGCTGCCGGGCGCCATTTTTTCGGGGTTCACTGCGACAGGCTCGGGTGCTGGACCACCACCGACCCTCCGGAAGATTGCATCGCGCATGATCACCGTGTAATCGCCGAGCGCGGGGTACCCTATCGCCTCGATCAGGTCCCCAACCTTCAGTGGTGTCGGCTGGGTCGTCTTCACCAGTAGCGCCCCTTCCGTGTCACGGATACAAACGAATCGTCCCAACTCTTGCAGAGTCACGACGCCACGAACGCGCAGCCGGTGCGAGAAAGCACCCTCCGGCGTCAGCTTCAGAAACATACGGAGCGGACGCACCGGCGAAAGCCATGAGGCTTGAGTTGGCTGCTTTAAGAGTTCGACATCGCTCCAACTCGGCGTGAGCACCTGGAAGCCTATGAAGCGCTTGCTCCTGGGATCGTATAATCCGGAGAAGACCCCGCGGACGCGGATCTCGCCGTCGATGATTTCGATTGGCACTGCGGAATATTTCAGTACAAACACACTGCACTCGAAAGCGCCTGAGGAGACATTCAGCACCAGCCCGCCATCGCGTTCGGAGACCGACCGGACCACGCCGTCGAGTTCGATCCACCGCGAGTCGAGCCCGCCGGAGGCGAGTTCGTCGCTGGTGGGCCTCATGGGCTTGGGCATGGGAACTTCGCCCAGACTTTGAAAGCGGGGGCGCTCAATCACAGGCCCCAGGTCGGCGAAACTCGTGGATCCTTCGACCTCTACGAATTCGCCCTGGTGGAACACAAAGCTCGTTTCGCGCGGGTCGATCCATATGCCTGCTGTCGAATCCTGGATGAACAGGTCTCCGGGATCCCGGTTGTAATACGTGACTACTCCACGGATGCGGACCGGATAACCGCGCCCGGCCTCCTCGGTTGTCAACTCCCTGATCTGGCCGATACGGGTAAGAGTTGGAAGACTGGCCATTGTTGAGGCTTGTCCATAGGCGTAATTGACGCTCAGCATCCATGCCAGCAATAACAGGGACGAATGCAACCACCACCCCCGTGAACGAAACGGAGCGAAGACCGGCGGCCCGGCGCAGCGCCGGGGAGTGCCGGCCTTTAGGCCAGCACAACTGGCCTCTGCGCCGGCCAAGAGGCGAGCCCAGAGGGCCGTAGTAGTGCCGGAGTCTGGGTCGGCGCACAGCCCCAATAACTGGCGCGACTGGGAAGACATGTGGTCCTGTGGCGGATCGGCTGGTTTTTCAATCTTCCACCCTGACCACTGCCGACTAGCATTAAACTCCCGCCAACGCGAACAGTCCAAAAGGTCCACCTCGGACTGGCTCTGGAGCTTCTGGAGACACCACTTCATCGCTTTGTGCCTCTCCCAAAACGCTAATCGGCAGGCGGCACGATTTCTTCAGTTGACGCTTGGGGATGCGCGGGAAGCCAAGAATCTGATCGGAAAAACTTGCGCGGCAGGCACTCAAAGGTTAACGACTTTCATAGCCCGTTCCGGATACCGGTCCCCGGCGGTTGCTCCCTTCGGTACGGCCTCGTTAAGGCGTGCAAGGTCTTCAGCGGTGAGCTCCACCTCCAGGGCCGCGATGTTGTCCTCCAGGTGTGCGCGTCGAGTGGTGCCGGGAATCGGGACAATGTTGTCGCCCTGTGCCAGCACCCAGGCCAGAGCCAACTGCGAAGCCTTGCAGCCCTTTGAAGAAGCGAGCTGCTCGACCCGGACAACAAGTTCGAGGTTGCGTGTGAAATTCTCTCCCTGAAAGCGCGGATGATTGCGACGAAAGTCCTCATTCGTCAGCTCCTCTGTGTTCTTGAAACGGCCGGTCAAGAAACCGCGGCCCAGGGGGCTGTATGCCACGAATGAGATGCCGAGCTCCCGGCAGGTAGAGAGAATCTCGCCTTCGGGATCGCGGCTCCAGAGTGAGTACTCCGTTTGCAAAGCGGAGATGAGGTGGGCGCGATGCGCGCGGCGGAGGGTTGCGGGAGCGGCCTCGGATAGCCCCAAGTACCTTACCTTGCCTTCCTCGATCAGCCGCGCCATCGCTCCCACCGTTTCCTCGATGGGGACGTCGGCGTCGACGCGGTGCTGGTAATACAGGTCAATGGTCTCGGCGTTCAGGCGCCGCAAGCTGGCGTCGCAGGCCATGCGCACGTATTCGGGCCGGCCGTTGATTCCCAGGAAGCTGCCGTCAGGTCCTCGCACATTACCGAACTTGCTGGCGAGCACGACCTCGTTTTGGCGGCCTTTGATGGCTCTCCCCACCAACTCCTCGTTATGGCCCGTCCCATACATATCCGCGGTATCCAGGAAATTCACGCCCCGGTCGAGCGCCAAATGGATCGTCGCCACGGATTCCTCTTCGTTCCGCGGCCCGTAGAACTCCGACATTCCCATGCATCCCAGACCGAGAGCAGAGACGCTGAGGGAGCTGTGCCCGAGATTTCGATAACGCATTGAGCTGTCCTCCGTGGTTTAAGAGCTGCCTTGAGCCGCCGGTCGGCATTTCCCCGTATCGAGTTGCGGCAGACTTCTTTCGCCCTTGACCCGGCATCGCATTTTCAAACCAAGGCGCCCAAACTAAAGTATCATTGGGTTAGCTTCTGCTCAAGCGTTGCGCGCTTGAGCCTCGTCGGTTTATTTGGCTCGGTTGCCCTCAGGTGCGCAGCGCCGGCCACGCAAGGGCCTAGCGGAATCCGCGAGCAGGAACTCGCCAATGTGCGTTTGCGTATTCTCTGATAGAACCATATGGAGGATAGCCCCATGAGTACAAGTCCCCAACCCCCGCGCCCTCCCGTTCCACCACAAGCTCCGCCTCCCCCGGTGGCGCCCCAGCCGCCGCGGTCAGGGAGCAACATTGTTGCGATTGTCCTATTGGTTTTGGCACTCATCGTTTTGGTCAGTGGCATCGTGGTTTGGACTGGCTTGAGGTTTCTTTCCCACAATCTCAGCGTGCAGGTCAAGGAGAGGGGAGGGAGCCAAAAGGATGTCGCAATCAACACGCCGGTCGGTTCCATGGAAGTTCATCAGGATGTCAGCGAGGACAACTTGGATTTGCCCATTTATCCGGGCGCGATCCGAGTCAAAAACAAGGATTCAGCCACGGTAGACTTCGGTTTTGGCGGCGATGCCGGCGTGCACATCATGGCAGCCAGATTCGAAACCACAGATTCCCTGGACGCTGTCAGGTCGTTTTACAAGGAGCACCTGGGTAGCGCGGTCACCAAATTCACCGACCACGGCATAACCGGAAAGAGCTCTTTCGAAATCAAGAACAAGGACCTCGAAAAGGTGGTGGAGATTGAAACCGAGGGAGGTAAGACCGTAATCAAACTGGTTCGGATCTCCGTCGGCAAAGGCGAAAGCAACTAGACGCCTCCCGCGAACCAAGGTCCGAGAACTGTCGCTCCGAGTGGTCAAAGGCTCACCCCACTTCCTTCAACGTCCAGTCAGATTCTGCCTCGCGGCAAGGCGGGCCACAGGCTGCGCTCGCCAACCTGATGGCGGTCCAGGAAACGTTTTTCGCGTCGCAAGCGTCCAATCATGGGGGGCTAAACGCGGAACTGAACAGGTAGATTCCTGCACGGGTCCTCGAGATGGGACAGACGACTGTTTATGATCATGCGAAAACTGAGGGCCCTGGCCTTTCCACTGCACGCGATGGTTATCGGTGCGATGTTGTGCGCTTTCCCCTTGCTGGCGCAACAGAACCCACCGCCCGAGACTACAACCTCGCAAACTCAGCCCAAACCGGATGAGAAGAGTGCAGCGAAGGACAACCCGCCTAACCAGGAACAGAAGACTCCAAACCCGGCGCAGAACCCGAAGAACGACCGGCTTTTCTATGTTTTGCCGAACTACCTGACGGTTGAGAATTCCGGAAAGACTCCGCCGCTTACGACGGGGCAGAAATTCAAGTTGGTTGCCCTCGGAACCTTCGATCCGGTTGAGTACCCGTACGTGGGCGTTCTGGCCGGCATCGATCAGGCTGAAAACGCGGACCCCAGTTACGGACAGGGTTTCAAAGGCTACGCGAAACGCTATGGCGCCGCCTTCGCGGACACCACGGTAGAGAACTTCATGGTAGGCGCCGTTTTCCCGTCCCTTCTCCACCAGGATCCACGGTACTTCCAGTCAGGCAAAGGGGGGTTCTGGCACCGCGCCGGCTTCGCTGCATCGCGGATCTTTGTCACTCGAACGGACTCCGGCAAGCGCCAATTCAACTATTCCGAGTGGGCAGGCAGCGCGATTGCCGCAGCTCTCTCCACCACCTATCATCCGGCGCAGGACCGCAATGCCGCGAACGCCGCCAACGTTTGGGTGACGCAGTTGTGGGGTGATGCGCTCTCTTTTGAGATCAAAGAATTCTGGCCTGACATTAAGCGCAAGCTGCATCATAAGAATTAGCGGCGCCCCTCGCTTCCCGAGGTGGGACGCCGCCGTTTCCAAAGCCGCCTGATTCTCCCGAAGACTCCTTCCTTCCCGGCAATCTGATATCATCTCCCTTGTTGGGGCATTCAATACAGTCAGGGAGGTCCTATGGAATTTCAGCAGCGTGTGGCGCTTGTAACGGGTGGAACAGGGGCTCTGGGCAGTGCCGTGGCGCTGGATTTGCTCAAATCCGGCGCCCGTGTTGCGGTCACTTATCGCTCTGACCGAGAGTGGGCTTCCCTCGAAGGCCGGGCAGGCGACTTCCGTCCGCATCTCACTGGCGCGCAAGTGGACTTGGGGCAGGCCCAGGATGTGGAACGCCTGGTAGAAGGCCTTCTGGCGAACTGGCAGCGCATCGATTACCTGGTGGCGGTGGCGGGTGGCTTTGCCGCCGGAAAGAGCTTCGAGACCGATGAAGAGACCTGGGATCACATGCTGAAACTGAACCTGCGGTCTCTCATCTCCTGTTTGCGTTTCGTCGTCCCGGTCATGATTCGCCAGAACTTCGGCAGGATCGTGACCGTCTCCAGCGGGTCGATCCTGCGTGGTGGAGGCGCTGGCATCGCGGCCTACGCCATCTCGAAAGGGGCGGTTCGCCAGCTTAGCGAAATCCTGGCGGATGAGCTGAAGGGCTACGATATTCACGTGCACTGTATCCTGCCGGGAACCATGGATACGGCGGCCAATCGCCTCGCCATGCCCAAAGCGGACTTCTCCAAGTGGGTGAGGACCGAAGAGGTGGCCGGCGTTGTCCGCTTTCTCCTAAGCGACGACGCGCGCCCCGTGCGCTCCGCCGTCGTGCCCGTGCTGGGCTCGACGTAGCGTCGACCTTCAGGCCGGCAGGATTGTTAGCGGCCGCAGAAAAAGCAGTTATCTCGGGGCGGACGGATTTGAACCGGTGCCCTCCGGTAGTATCGCGAAAGCTCATCCAACAGCAACTATTCCCTTCTTTCGTGGTAGAATCCGCCCAAAGATTTCTCGCAGTCCACGACAGCCTTGCGAGGTCGCGACGCTGATATGGAATTGACTCCATGACAACACGAATCACTCAGATCAAGGCACCTGAGGCCAGAGGCAGAATAACGGTACCTGGTACCGTTTCTCCCCTTTGACGGTTCCTGAGTATACAAGCCGCGGGGTTCAAGAACAACTCTGCGCTCGCTTTCTTGCTTGTCACCCGTCGTCTGTCAATCGCCACTGTTCGATTCTCCGTTGCTTCGCCCCCTGAGTAGGTGTATACGGGAATGGTAACGCTGCGGCAGCTGGTAGCGCAGGGCCCGCTCTCCGGCCCTGCGGCTTTTCCAGCGGCGCGGGTTCCTGCCGCGCCGACCACAAAATGATCCGAATTTCCACGGACCGCCCCGCCCAACCTACGGTGCGGTGGAAGAGCCGCAAGGCTGAAAAGCGAACCTTACGCCACCCTTTTTCTTGCGTGCCTCTTGGGGCAGCGGTTAGCCGGGGTCATATCTAGTGACCGTGGGCTTTTTCTATGATGACAAACCCACGGCCAATTCCAGCCGCTTGAGCTTGATGCGGTCCGCGCGAACCTGTGCAAGGTCGTAGTGCGCCTGCTGCGTGAGCCAGCTTTCGGCGCTGCCTCCGAAAACCTTAGACAGCCTCACGGCCATTTCGGGAGAGATCCCGCGCTTCTCGTTCACCAGTTCCGACAGGGTAGTGCGCGTGACTCCGAGCGCGGCGGCGGCGGCGGTGATCGTCAAGCCCAAAGGCTCAATGCACTGGCGCAACACAAAGCCGCCGGGGTGGGGTGGATTCTTCATCGGCATGGTTCCAGTCTCCTTTCAGTGGTAATCGACATAATCAACGTCCAGAACGTCGCGCTCGGCAAAGCGAAAGATCACCCGCCAGTTGGCGCGAACTGTCACCGCCCAATAACCTTTGTACTCGCCCTTAAGGGGATGCAGCCGGAACCCCGGTACGTCCAAATCCGCAATCGTGCCGGCAGCATCCAGCCGCGCCAGAATGTCGCGCAGCTTTTCCACGTGTTCCCTAACCACGCCGCGCGAGTCGTCGTCTTCGTAAATGCGTTTCAGTCCTTTGTGGCGGATCGACCGGATCATGACTGTACTGTATCGCGTCACGTAACGCATGTCAATAGTGGGCAGCCATGGTGTCGCCGGGGGCGACCTCTCGTGAGCGTGGGCTTTCCCTTCGATGACGAACCCAGGGTCAATTCCAAAGACGAATTGGCCGTGGCTACCTCGGGGTCGCACAACCTCAGGCGCCGTTTGGTGCCGACCTAAAGGTCGGCGCTACGCAGGGTTGCAGTTTCCCACCTTGCGCAACTCGCGGGTGGCGCAGACATTGACGTTTATGTCTGCGGCCTCATCAGGGGCAGCAAGTAACAGGTTACACGGTTTAGGCGAGATCGGACGCCTCAATCTTTCGTCTTGCGCCGTGGCGAATGGTGAGCACCAGCACCGCTTGGCGGCCTTCATCGACTTCATAAATGACCCGATAGACGTGAGGCTTCTTGCCATAAAGCAGGTGCCGTAACTCTCGGTTC
>Ga0326728_10005253_pt1 | contig 36806 bp, 31 predicted proteins | sample MB3enrmetagenome_FD_207602 | JGI IMG/M metagenome (GOLD analysis project Ga0326728, IMG submission 207602) | Lab enriched peat soil microbial communities from McLean, Ithaca, NY, United States - MB31MN | ecosystem: Environmental > Terrestrial > Soil > Wetlands > Peat | place: USA: New York...
GCCATGGATTTCGGCTTGAACGACGGCTGGAATTCTGCGAGTGACAGCGCGATGGCCAAGCCGGCCCCCGCCGTCCCGTATACCACTGCTGCCAGCAGCGAGTTAGGAATTAAGCAAGTTCTGACCCAGAACTTCTTCTATCATCGCGTTATCATCGACGAGAAGTTTAACCATAACAATTTTAACTCGGCGCTTCTCGGCCAAGACGGAAACGTCTACGCATGGGCCTCGAACGATTCGTGGCAGTTCACGCCCAATGTCGGCATAAGCTGGCTGCACGCGGGCTGGAACGTCAGCGCCGACTTCTTCTACACTTGGTACACCAAAGACACCGATACGCAATATCAAAACGGTGACATGTTTGCGGCCGACTATACGATCACTTACACCTGCGGCAAGTGGACCTTCGGACTTGGCGCTGCCCAGGAAAACCAGATTAGCAACGATAAGTTCGCCGCTCTGCTCATTAATTCCAATGGGCTCAAAGCCATCCCCTACGGGAGCCAGCCCAATACGAAAAACGAGAATTATTCGATGGGCCCGATCCTCGGCTACAATTTCGGCCCGTGCAACCTGATGTTTACGTACAATTTCGCGCTCGAAACTAAGAATGACGTTGGCGGCGACTGGTTCAACCTCCGCCTCGTTATCCCGCTCGGGAATCCCTACCCAATTTCGAAGTAAGTGCTGCCAGCCTTTACAGTCGCTCAAAGAGGCCCCCTGCAAATGGGGGCCTTTCGTTTTCAAAGTACTTTAGGTAACACCGCTATTAATTCAAATAATCCTCCGGCATCGCACTAATCTTCCGCTCCATTCGAGCTGCCGTTACACTGCCTATATGACATGGACCTCACGTCATTTAGTAAAATTATGTTATCCAGCGAAAAATCTATCACATTTCGTAGATCGCAATATTGAGGCTTCACTAAGTACCTGCAAATGAAACATAAAATGTGTTGGCACGAGTATGGCTTTTATTCCCAACCGAGGCTGCGACATTCGTCTAACCACTAACAATACTAGGTTAGGTCTTATGGCGTATCATATACTGGTCTGAACTTTGAATTGCACCATGAACGGAACCCAACTGGTTTAATCAACGCCACTTGCAGCGACCTCCTCATCTGAGGCAAAGTCGCACCAAGAAGTTTTTTTTAATGCGAGCTTGCTGCCCCCTTAAGAAAGAATAGGCGGTTGACGAGTGTGACATGATGATGCCAACCAAGCGAGTGCTAACCCTCAAAATCGTTAAGACCAAGCTCCTTTTTAATTTGCCTACAATCGAGTTCAATTCGCCGGCGCCGCTTTGCAATGGCGACCACCTGACAAAATCCAACCTGTTTGGAATTAAACCAGGCGCGCCAGTATCTTATGGGTGTTTGCTCCCCTTCCGGCCGTTATATCAGCAGCCACTCCGCGACTCAGTCAGGATGATACTGTTCCCGCCAACCACGGGGAAATCGAGAAAGCCGAAACTAAACCGACTGATGCTTCCATCACCGATGATCAATCTGGTGGATGCATCAAGTGGGACTGTGAGTAGTCCATTTCCACTTATGAACTAATGTTGAGGAGGACCTCCGAGCGTACTGCAACGGGATCTTTAGTCAACGGGAGCGCGAAAAGTCAAACATGATATTTAACCTCAGATATGTACCTTGTCTTGCTGTAGTCCTCACTATGCTGGCAGCTTGTATGAGTCCGGTAGGTCCACAGGATTCCTTGATCAAAACTCTGCCTCAATGGAATCAACTGACAAGCATAACTACGACGGCAGATTTGAACACTCCTCTTGCCATCGGTCCAGAAGCGGACGTCGATCAAAAATGGTGGAAACATTTTGACGATCCAACGCTTGATGACCTCATCACCGAAGCTTTGACCAACAACAAAACACTGAGGATTGCCCAAGCGCGCGTAGAAGAAGCACGCGCTGGACGCAGGGCAGCCCGATCTCTTCTACTACCGCAAATCAGCGGTTCAGTGGGCGCTCAACGAACCAATCTGGGATATTTCACCGCTGACCAGGAGATCGGCTTTCGCGAAGCTGAGTTTATAGCCTCTTGGGACTTTGACCTTTTCGGTAAAAATCAAGCCCGCACAGCAGCGGCAAACGCTGTCCTCGAATCTGAAGAAGCTACCCGGCAAGGTGTCAGGGTCGGATTGTTGGCGGAGGTCGCCCGCAATTATTTCGACATGCGGAATTACGAACGGCAGATCGATCTGACCAGGCTAAATCTCGAAAAACAGAAGAAAACGCTGGAGATGATTCAAGCCCAGATGCAGGCAACCAAGGCCAGTGACCTCGATGTCCAGCGGGCTGGTGCTCAGGTATCAACCACCGAGTCACTGATGCCCCTCTTGCAGACCGCTCATGATGCGGCAGTTAACCGATTAAATGTGCTTCAGGGATGTCCACCAGGCAGTAAGGACGTCTTGCTGAAAACCAAACGTCATTTAAAGCCTCTGGATCATCATATTCTGATTGCGGCGCCGGCCAAGGTTCTGGCAAACCGCCCGGATATACGCGTCGCGGAGCGCCGTTTTGCTGCGAGCATTTCCGCCAAGTATGTAGCCAAAGCAGCATGGCTTCCAGACATTTCCCTGACCGGTTTTTTCGGCAGACAGGTTTCGACGCCATTTTCGTCGACCCCTTGGGGAATAAGCGCCCTGCTGGTGCAGCCCATCCTGAATTTTGAGCAAATTCAAGCACAAATCGATGCTGCCGATGCACAACAGGAACAAGCCTTCCTCAATTATCAGCAAACTGTTTTGGTCGCATTAGAAGATATGGAAAATGCATTGTCAGGTTATTTGCATGAAACAATCCGCAACGCCTCACTCTCAGCAAGTGCCGACCAGAATCGTAAAGCTGCTGCCCTCGTCACAAAGAAATACAACAGCGGCTATGCTAGCTTTCTTGATGTGCTCGTCGCGGAGTCCAATCTGCTCATTGCCGAATCGGGGCAAGCGTCCTCTGACTACAGGCTTCGGGATGATCTCGTCAATGTTTATGCGGCGGCCGGGGGTGGCTGGTCCGACTAGGAACCGGACCTGAATCGAAACCAGACATAGGTATCTTGATAGGTTGACCATATCGGTTGACCATGTAAAAGGAGAATACGCAGGAGAACATGCTCAAGACAGCCTCAGCCCGCTTTGCAGCGAAAGGGTATTCAGCAGTATCAATGCGCGACTTAGCCTCGGCTGTTGGCGTCATGGGCGCAAAACTCTACCATCACTTAAGTGACAAGGAAGAATTGACTCGGGCATCTCTATCACCTGTGTTTTCTGAGCGAGTGTCAACGATTGAAGGGCTTCTGGAGCAGCATACTTCGCTAGATGACCGCATGGAAGCGTTCGTGTCGCGGTTTGTCAAAATGATCATGGGAGAGGAACTGCTCATGCGTCTGGTTCTTCGCGAATTGCTGGACGGAACGGGGGAGCGTCTTGAATATCTTGCTAAGACAGTGTTCAAGGAGCCATTCTCTTGCTTACCAGTTTGATTACGGATTGCGCTGACATGCCCGACCCGGTAATAACGGCGGAGTCCGTCGCAAGTCTCATTCCAGGCAACCACCAGATCGGGTGCGTCCTGCCTTTTTTCCAGGAGGCCGTTTGGAGCATTCAATGGTCGATCCACTCCGTGACGCGCCATGTACTTATGAATTTTAGTGCAACGTTTCGGCCGCACCAAGGTTAAGGCTTGAATCGGCGGGCTTTCCCATCGCTTTGCAGCAAACTCAGGTGGGTCGTGGGCACGAATCATGCCGAAAAGGATCGTCGGCTTGGTTACTTGGATGCCGGTAAGCGTAAGGAAATCAAGGAGGGCAAGGTTGCAAGGCCTTCCGTTAGGCAAGAACGGTACTTCACGTTAACGATCTTGTTGATGCCGAACACAAAGTAAATTGGAAATTGGGGGGAAGCATGTGCATTATAATTCAAATGAGACCAAAGACTAAGTCAAAGAACCATCTTGCAGAGGAGAAACTGGTAGACATTTGGAACAAAATAGGCATTGCGAGCCTGCTTCTCCGTGATGGTCGCCAGGTTGAGGTGCATGATGGCAGATTTGTCTTCACCATTGTTGGAACGATGCCCTCGGCTGTTACAAAGGTCAAAAACTCGGGTGAGATAGATTTACCTCAGTAAGCAATAGGCATAGACTGACAACTCAGGCGGCTAAAACCGGGCAAATCGAAGCTGTCCGTTAATCTCTGATAAGTTCATCAGGCGACAGTTAAAATGATTTTACCGATGCGAGACGCCATTCACTAACAGTTTCATACAGAGGAAGGCTTGACATGGTTAATCGTGTGCGTGTTGCCTCTTTGCTTCTCATGTTTCTCCTCTCGGCCTGCGGAAACACTAGCCAAAAGGCATATCCCGAACCTCCCAAGGTCCGTGCACTTACAGAGTTCGTTCAAGCGGCGGACCTCCCCGTAATTCTCAGCGAACCTGGAAGTGTCGTTTCTGACGACCGCATCGACGTGTCATCGCGTGTGGTTGGGTTCATCAGAAAGCTGGATGTCCGTGAAGGACAGAGGATCAAAAAAGGCGAAACCCTGGTACAGATTGACCCCAGCGTTATCAATGAGGGCATTCGTCAAGCGCAGGCAGGAGTTGTCGCTGCTAAGAACGACCTGGCTGACGCCGAACGCGACTTGAGCGCGTTTTCAATGGGAGCGACACAAGGTTGGGCCGCTAAAGACACAAAGCTCAAAGCGCAACTGCGTCGTGATATCGCCCAAACCGGATTGACAAAGGCCCAAGCCGTACTGGCGTCCGCCAAAGCACAGCAAAATTACTCCACCATCTCGAGTCCGGTCGACGGCGTGGTGGTGGCGCGTTACAAGCACAGCGGCGATATGGCCACCACCGGTGTGCCTATCCTGACTATCGAATCGCGGCAAGTTCTGCTTTTCAAGGTGTTCATTCCCGAAAGCAATGTGGGACGGATTACGCCTGGTATGCCTGCCAGCGTGCGGATCGACGCCCTGCCGGGCGGTACAATCAAAGGTGCAGTGCAGCGCATCATTCCGTCGGGTGATCCGGTAACGCGGCGTTACCAGGTAGACCTCGCCTTGCCGGTTTCCCCTGAAATTCTGCCGGGAATGTTCGGCCGGGCCGAGTTTGTTCTAGGCAGTTCTCCGGTTCCCGCGATTTCGAAGCAGGTTCTGGTTCGGCGCGGAGGGTTGGAGGGTGTCTTTGTCGTCGACAACTATAACGTCGCTCATTTTCGTTGGCTGCGGTTGGGACGCGAATGGAACGGCTCGATGGAGGTAACATCCGGACTGTCGGTAGGCGAGAGGATTCTCTCCCAAGTTGACGACACCGTCAGGGATGGCACCATCATCCTCGCCGAGGGCAAGGTTGGAAAGAATGAGTGAACAACGCCCCAATCTAAATCATGCAGGTCGGCTGGCGAGAGCCTTCATCACCTCGAAACTGACCGTCGTCTTTATCCTAGGCATCACCCTACTGGGTGTGCTGGCGATGCTATTGACCCCGCGTGAGGAGAACCCCCAGATTCTGGTGCCCGGTGCTCAGGTGTCCGTAACGCTTCCTGGCGCTTCGGCTAAAGAGGTGGAGGAACTTGTAGTTACTCCCCTGGAGGGAATTCTCAGCGAAATGACCGGCGTAGATCACACTTATGCCATCGCAAGGAACTCCTTCGGCGTCGTCGCGGTGGAGTTCAAGGTCGGTCAGCCCAAGGAACAATCCTTGGTCAAACTTTACGACCGCGTCATGTCGAACCGTGCGCGTCTGCCGTCCGATGCCGGTATTCCACAGATCAGATCCGTGGATGTTGATGACCTTGCTGTTGTCACGGTCACTCTGGCCTCGCCCAGCTTTGATGACTACGGACTGAAGCGTCTAGCCGATAGAATGGCTGAACGGCTCCGCAGTCTGGATAATGTCTCGGTCGTCACCGTGCGCGGCGGCCATGACAGGGAAATCAGGATTGAACTCGACACCGAGCGCTTGCAGGCTTTCGGTCTTACCCTCGGCCAAGTCTCTGCCGCCTTTGACTCCAGCAATCTGTCTGTGCCGCTTCAGGAAACGGTTCGCAAAGACACTATCGAAGCCGTCAAGTTGAAGGGCTTTTTCACTTCAGCCGATGATGTGCGCAACCAAATCATTGGCCTGCATGATGGACGTCCGATCTATGTTGAGGATATCGCGGTCGTCAAAGACGGTTCGCCAACCGAAATCGACCGGCTGAGTCGCTTTGCTTTCGGGCCCGGAGACAAAAGGTTTCAAAGCCTTGGATCGACGGAAATGCCCGCCGTCACCATCGCGGTGGCGAAGAAGAAAGGGTCCAACGCTGTCTTTGTCGCCGACAATGTGCTCGAACGCATTGAACGCATGAAAGAAGACTTTGTGCCGAGAGATGTACAGGTGGTAGTGACTCGCGATGACGGGAAGAAAGCCGATGACGCCGTCAACACTCTGCTGGAACATCTCGCCATTTCGATCGTGACCGTCAGCCTGATTCTTATGGTGTTTCTGGGCTGGAAGGAAGCGTTGATCGTCACCGTGACCGCCCCGCTGACCCTGTTCGTGACGTTGGCGGCTGACCTGTTCGGCGGCATAACCATCAACCGTGTCACGTTGTATGGTCTCATTTTATCTCTTGGCATGCTGGTGGACGCGGCAATCGTCGTAATTGAGAATATCCACCGTCACTACAGCTTAGTCAATCAACAAGACAGGCAGGAAACAACTATTGAGGCTACTAATGAAATCGGCAACGCCACCAGTCTGGCGACCTTGGCGGTCGTGCTGGTGTTTTTATCTATGTTGCTGTTGACAGGTATGCCCGGAACCTTCTTTTTCCCCGTCACCATCGATGTGCCGGTGGCGATGGCCACCTCCGTTATTGTGGCCTATATCTTAACTCCTTGGGCGGCTAATAGGTGGCTTGCCACCCATTACCAGGAGCATGGGAACGGGGGTGGACGGACGGTAGCGCCGCCGCAGCGCGATCTGCTGCGCCGCATCTACCTCCCATTGATCCGTCTATTGCAGGAACACCCCAAAGTACGCCGTCGGTTGGCTATTATTGTGGCGGTTTTGTTGATCTGCTCAATCCTTCAAGGCGCATGGCAATTTATTCGTCCATCGGGAGTCGGGGGACCGCAATCATTCTTGGGCGTCAATCTTGGCTTTCTGCCCAAGGATAACAAGAACACTTTTAACATTGTCGTCTCCATGCCGGAGACATCTCCCGTCGAGCGTACAGACAGTTTGGTCCGTGAGATCGGGCAGCTCCTTGGCCAGGAGAGGAATGTTCTGAATTATCAGACTTGGATTGGCGAGGCTGGAATCGCTGACTTTAATGGCCTTAAACAGGCCACGGCTGATCGGCAAGGCAGCTATGTCGCCGAAATCCGCGTCAACCTAGTCGACAAACATAAACGTCGCACCAGTTCTATTGAAATCGCGCGGAACCTGCGGCCGAAGGTGGACGAGGTTCTCGGACACTATCAGGGCGCCAAGGTCCGTCTGGTCGAAGATCCGCCAGGACCACCGATGCGGGCGACCGTGCTAGGTGAAATTCATGGTCCCGAACTCGAAGGGTTGAGGACCTTGTCGGCTCAGGTGTCGAGGGCCTTCGCCAACACATACGATATGGTCGATCTATCGGATAGCGAGCCGGTCGATGTTGTGGAGCATCAGGTCGTCCCCGACAAGGATAAGGCTGCCTTGTCGAACGTTTCGGTGGCGCAGATCGCCCAGACACTCCGTCTGGTTTATGGCGGTTTGATGGTTAGCCGAGCCCATCCCACGGACGAGAAGAACCCGGTGAATGTCCGCGCCTTTGTTCCCCGTCGCCATGAAGTCGATCCGACGCGCCTGGATCGCATCGTTGTTGACAATGCCCAAGGACGCCCTGTGCCTTTATCGGAGCTTGTCAAGGTGGTTGCAGCGCAAACCGACCGACCTATCCAGCATAAGGACAACGAGCGTGTCACCTTTGTCGCGGGTGAACTCGCATCTTCGGTGCCGCTTTATGCTGTGCTCGATCTTGACCGCCGCCTAGACGGCATGAAGGCTCCCGACGGTCGTCCGCTACGGACCGGCAACCTTACCGTCTGGCCTCAAGTTCCAGACGTTATCGACGGCTATCAATTGTTGTGGGACGGCGAGATGAGGCTGACGCTGGACGTCTACCGCGATATGAGTATTGCCCTGGGAGCTTCCTTGACGATGGTTTTCCTGCTGCTGGTGGGCTACTACCGTTCGTTCCTGATCCCCATGATCGCCATGTTGTCGGTGCCGCTGGGGATCATCGGCATCCTTCCCGGCCATTGGATCATGAGGACAGATTTCTCGGCCTCCTCAATAGTCGGCATTATCGCCCTGTCCGGAGTGGTCATCCGCAGTTCTCTTCTGATTATCGACTTCATTCAAGACAACCAGCGTCAGGGGATGCCGCTTGAGGCAGCAGTTCGGGAGGCTGGCGCGGTACGGCTGCGCCCTATCCTGTTGACGACGCTGGCCATCGTCTTGGGATCGGCCATTATGGTAACCGATCCTGTGTTCGGCGGCCTCGCAATCTCCTTGATCTTCGGAACGGTCGTGTCCACGGGATTGACCGTCTTCGTGGTGCCAATTCTTTACTACTTGTATGCTATTCACATTAAAAAGGAAATTGTGATGCAGGCGTGTTCTCGTCGGTAGGGCTTCACTAACCCTTGTTGTAGGGTTGCTCCAAGTCAATGGAGGTCATCCAAAATGGGTTTCACCGATTTTTTCCGTTCCAGATTGCGACGAGGTGCAAATGAGACTGCGCCAGATCTAAGAGGATCATCGGCAGAGCGCGTAACTGCTGTCTATAGGCTTACCGACCAGTTACTCCTCGCATATGTAGCCCAGAACGACCCGGAAAGTGATGTGCGTAGTGCTGCCGTGTGGATGATTACTGACCGGTCACTCCTTGCGCGAATAGCAAAAAACGATGCTCATCCCGGTGTACGTCAGGCAGCGCGGATCAAATCTGCTTTATTTGGAGAAGATTGAGGCGACTAATTACCTGAAGCGCCGACGAAGGCTCAACCATGGCGAAAACATCTACTGAAAACGTTTCGACTGTTTCCTACCCCCCGAAAGCTAAGGTTGGCTTGGCGTTGGGCAGCGGTTCCGCGCGGGGATGGGCGCATATCGGTGTAATACGGGCGCTGGTTGATGCAGGAATCGAGATCGAATATGTAGCCGGCACCAGTATCGGTGCTTTGGTGGGGGCTGCCTTTGCCCTAAACAAAATGGATGTGCTGGAGGATTTTGCCCGTCAACTCGACTGGAAACAAATCGTTTCCTTTCTGGATTTCATTTTCCCGAAGTCTGGCCTCATTGATGGGAAAAGAATCACCGATTTCTTTCGCAGTCACGTTCACGACATAAACATTGAAGAAATGTCCCTTCGCTATTGTGCAGTTGCCACCGATTTGGTTACAGGCAGTGAGGTCGTATTGAACCAGGGGGATCTCATAGAAGCAATCCGTGCTTCCATCTCGATCCCCGGCATCTTTGCACCTGTCAACAAAAGTGATAGCTTTTTGGTAGATGGCGGTTTGGTCAACCCTGTGCCGGTGAGCGTTGCCAGGGACATGGGGGCCGATTATGTCATTGCCGTCAATTTGAACCATTCCATAACCGACGAGAGGAGCACAAAAAGTATCCAGGCGGTCACTTCGTCAATGATAGACCAGATCGGCAAGTCCACCCGCCAAAAAAGTGGGCTTGGTCAAGCGCTGAGTGGGAGGCTTAACGAATTCAACTCGCCTGCTTTATCACAGGTGAGCCAGTGGATGCGCAGTAACCCTGCACCAAGTATCTTTGATGTCTTGACGACCTCAATCAACATCATGGAAGTACAGGTAACCACAACAGGATTGGCGGCAAATCCGCCTGACCTCCTGATCCAGCCGAAGCTGAGAGATATAAGGTTTTTGGAGTTCCACCGGGCCGAGGAGGCCATTGCCGAGGGATACCGGGAAGCCATGATACAGATTGAAGAAGAATGGAAATACGTAGTTAAAAGAACAGGAACTCGAATAAAGTGTTAACTTGACTATCTGTCCAATATCCCATCAACGGCCGCACTGAAGCTCGTGGATATTTTCATCGAAAAATTAATTTAAGAATACTTACAAGGAATACTCAACTTTATCATCCGGCTTCTGAGGGTATTGGGATTCATTCCAAGGAGCCGGGCCGCCCCGTATGGGCCGCTTATTCTTCCATTGGAAGCTTGCAGCGCCAGGCGGATGTGCCGCGAATCTATCTGATCGAGCGTAAGTAATTTACTGCCATTATGGTGCTCTGTGAACGCTTCTTCTGTCCTCCTTGGTGTTTCCAGATGTTCGAATTGCAGCAGTCCACTGCCTCCCTTGCCTCGATTATGGATCAGCTCGCGCTCGATCAGATTCTCCAGCTCTCTTACATTGCCTGGCCAGTGATAAGCTTTAAGGCGCTCGACCTCTTCCAGAGGAACTGAAGGCGGTGGATAAATCTTGAGCTCTTTTGATTTCTTTCCAGCAAAGTGATGCACCAGTGCCGGAATGTCCTCTTTACGGTCCCTCAAAGGAGGAATCACTATCGGGAATACATTGATCCGAAACCACAAATCCTCCCGGAAAGCTCCTGTTTTAACCAGTTCTTCCAAGTCCCTGTGGGTTGCGGCTATGATGCGGACGTCCACTGTGATGGTCTTTGTACCCCCCACTCGTTCGATCTTTTTGTCCTGAAGAACGCGCAACAGTCTGACCTGAGCCTGAGGAGGCAGCTCGCCGATTTCATCGAGAAAAATGGTCCCCCCGTCAGCTCGCTCAAAATGCCCTCTTTTTTGAGCAATGGCCCCGGTAAAAGCTCCCCTCTCATGCCCGAAGAGTTCACTATCCAATAGATTCTCGGGGATAGCGCCGCAGTTCACGGCAACTAATGGACCATCCTTCCTTAAAGATGTGGCATGGATAGCGTTGGCAATAACTTCCTTGCCAACACCGGTCTCCCCACGCAGGATCACCGGACTGTCGAGCGGCGCTACCTGCCGGACCATCTCAATTGTCTCTTTAAGACCATATTCGGCGCCAATTATCTCGCTATCTGAAAAGTGCCTTCGCAATTCCCGGCTTAGCTCCCGATTTTCAGCGTGCAGGTGGTCCTTGAGTTTTACGAGTTCTTCATAGCGGAGAGCATTGGTCATGGCGATTGAAAACGGTCCACGCAGGAGCGAAGCCAGGTGTGCATGCTCCCTGGTGAAAACTGAGCTGCCTTGCGCCAGTACGATGAAAGCACCCAGGTTTTCGCCTTCTATACCAAGGGCCATGATCAAAGCGGATTGGTTTGCAAGGTCGACATAAGGACGAAGGTCTCTCGCCACCGAGTAATCTCCCACCCTGTCAATGGTTAATATTCCGCCGGTTGCTGCAACCGACATGATTTCATTGGTGAATTCGTTGGACATCGTGATAGGTGGCAGAGATTTCTTCTCCCCAAAATGGTCGAGTACAAACATCATCACAAGATTCCTGGAACTAGGTTCAAATAAGGCAAAGGCCACATGGGAGACCGGTAGGAATGACCGAATATATTGTAGACAGTTGAACGATGCTTTCTCGATATCAAGGCTGCTACAGATTTGGAAAGTGGCATTCCGGAAGATCTCGTATTCGTCTAATTTCATACCATCACCTTGGTCGAAAAACCTTCCTGTCGAGAAATAGCAGCGCTCAATTTATCACGAAATCAAAGAAGAAACGATATTTCAGGAAAAAATATACCATATTTCGGGAGTTCTAAGTCACACAAATTCAAGTGAGTCGTGATCTATCGTGATTGTTATTAAATATCAGTAGCTTAGGAAACCGTTCCTTTTTGGCATCGATATTGCCCAATGACCCAATTAACCGAGGAATGTGAATGCAAAAACACAGTCTCAATTGCTGAAAAAGGAGAAAAGAAATGAGATCGATTATGAGTGCCTTGATCGTGTTGGCTATGATGTTCGCGATGGTTTCGGCCAGCGAAGCCATTTGTTTTCCCTGGTTCAAGTGCAATGAAACCCCTGCGTCATCTGTCGATGGGCCAAACACCCCTGCTGATGCAAATGCTAAAGATATAAACCGCCCAGGCAACATTCTGACCGGCGGGTCTCCGTATCCTTGCATCGCTTCGCCTGCGTACACGGACTATATCGATGCACACGCGGCCCCTTGCCCTGCTAAAGACAAAACCAGGCAGACTCCGGAGCCGATGGCCAGCCCGGGAGTGTAATACCCGGTTGGCTGCAAGATTTAAGTGATGTTTTGCGCCCCCTCCCCGCGCAACCTCGCTTCTCCCATCCTGCCGCTATGGCCAAAGTAATTCATTCGAGGATCGTAGCGCGCAGGATGGGATGATTCCACACGCTTATAAGCTTTCGACGGTGACCTGAAAATTCCAACCGGGGATATTATACTTTTCCCCAATCCAGGCATGCAAAGTGAGTTCGAAAGTCTCTGCCAATATTTGAACTTCGCGATTTCTCAAGGCGGACAGCCTTACCGGGGGTAAACACGGGATAACTGGATTGTCGACGGTTTCGGGTCGGTAATGGCCGTGGGGATGCCTTTCCTCTGGTCTCATTAAATCTTCGATTCGGAAAAACCGCTTTTGTACTGGAAACCATAGAGGAGTCAGGGATGCGACGTGAGCAGCTTGAAAAAGCATGGTCATTGCCGGCAATTCTTCTTCTGTTTTACGCTCTTAATATCTGGCTTAGCAGTCGGCGGGCCTTGCTGCCTTCAACGTGAAACTTCTTCACACGCAGCGCATCCCGGGGGCATACGCGGTAATCCTGATTTTCGCTCTTCTGCTTGCCTTGCTTTGCCTGGTCTGCATTCTGTACCGGCGCCGCCATAGAACAACATCGAAACGGACCGGAATTCCACCTGTTGGAATTGGCAGTCTCAATGTTTACAAAACCGAAGTAAAAGTATTTCTCGCTGTCCAATTAATCATCTTTGTCGTTATCCCTGTGCTTTCATTAGTGCATATTGACCTGGTGACCGACAAGGACCACATCAAGCAGCTTATTCAGGAAGCATCAAGCGTCGGTCAGTTGCAATGCGTGCAAGGCAGGGCTGCTGACAAGCTACTAATGTATGATGGCGAAAAATATCCATCGGATGGCTGCGCCATTACCCTTTCCGTATTGTTGCAGGATGCTGGCATCGATGTGCCGGATACTTTCACTGCGATTGAACTCGGGAAGGCCCTGTCTGACAGAGGGTGGCAAATTATTCCACCAGGTCGGCAAAAGGCCGGTGACATCGATTCCACATGCGGTTCCACACCGCAACACGGATCAGACCACATATATCTGGTGCTTTCACAATTAGATGACGATGAAATGATCATTGTGGATAATCAGTGGCCAACCCCCCATCTCCGATTCGTTAGTGGACAAGACAAGACGCCCACGACGTTTTTTCTTCGCGCGTCCTAACGTTAGTGTGTCGGGACCCCTTGGTTCTAAGAGTTAACCAAAGCCATGCGGCTCTCCCCTGCTTGGCGGCGCAGGTCTTCTCCAACCGGCGCGCGCCGCCTTTGCGCCATTCATAGAGGCGGTCCGACGAGTCACGGCTGGACCTGTTCTCGGCAGCCCGGCGCTCGGTAAGTTGTTTAGTGTTGGCTGCAAAAACAAAGGCAGTATATTGGCGGTGGCGCTTTTAGAACTCAAATCGGAGAGCGGGCGAAAGAATCAGCAATTTTTGAGCAGCAATTTTTTGAGTTGAAAAAATCCAATGATAGAGCAAAAGGAATACAGAGGCGCTAGGTCGCCATAACAAGTTAACTTCACTTAAAAAAACAGATTTTGTTACGTACAGCCAAGGTCCAAGCTGCCGATGACATTAATGCTGCCGCACGTGGGACTCGGAAAAAATAGTTCCATTTAAAAGTTGAATCTAAGGATTACAAAGTGTCACCTTCTTGTTGATTGACAACTTTCTAGTTTAGGAGTGACTAATCGTCCATCTTTTGGCCAGTTCGGTATTTTCCTACCCGCCTCGGACGGCAGCCGTTTCTGGCACGGAGATCAGCGAAAGTTCGCCGAAGGCCCCTACTGGCGCGATCTCATACTTTTTTACCAGTATTTTCACGGTGACACGGGGCCCGGCCTCGGGGCGAGCCATCAGACCGGTTGGACCGCCCTGATTACAAGAAGCATAAAGGACCTCGCCAGAAGAGAAAGAAGAAAATGCGCCATATCTTGCGAAGAGTAAAGTGCCAGGAGGCAAAGTACGGCAGGAGCTGCTTCTAAGAGCGCGGAAGAATCATCGTGTAATTGTGGGGGAATTAACTCACGATATGCAGTAAATAAACGATATTTGGTAAAAAATTTACTGTTTTTAACAATTGTGCATATACCCCGTCCGTCATGTGGGCGGAATTAAATAAGAAAATAGTCTGGCATGAATATGGCTCTCTTTCGGGCCGGGTTTGCTTCCTTGCTCATCCCCGCGGATGCAACCGGCCCATTTACGCGTAGCCTTGCATGGGGCCGACTCACAGCAGGATATTATAATATGGATTTGAATCGGTCCATTGAACACCCGGTTAAATTGTGATGCCGTCTCCCTGAGATAACAGCGACAATGAGTAGAGATTACCGACATTACCCGATTTGTCTCACGGATGAGGAACGTATAGCGCTAAAGCGCCTGCTGGAGAGCAGGCGAAAGTTGGCTCGGATAATCACACGCGCGCGCATCTTACTGCTCGCCGATAACGGTAAAAAAGACCGGGAGATTGCTCAAGCGCTCCAAATCAGCAGCGGTACGGCACATAACGTGCGCAAGCGCTTTTTCAATGAAAGATCTATCGACAGCCTGGAAGAAAAACCACGGTGTGGAAAACCCCCCAGGTTGGTTGGCGTAACGGCTGAGCACATAACGAGTCTGGCACGGTCAGATCCACCCGGCGGCCGTCAACGTTGGACGCTCCGCATGCTGGCCTACACGGCGGTTGAGACCCAACTGGTCGACGCTATTTCTCATGAAAGTGTAAGAAGGATTCTGAGCGCAAACTGATGAGGAACCTGGCTTCTCTCCGGAATAGACCTTCACGCAATTCTCATGTCATTTAATACAATCACGTTATTTGATGAAAAATCTACGACATTCCGTGGCTTCTAAGGTCGTCATTTTGCTATCTATTCGAAAACAAAGCATAAAACATATTGGCACAAATATGGTAGTTGATCGTTCAACCGATTAATTTGTCAGATTTGAATAGAAAGGGACTTATCATCCGTAGCTTTCGCAGGAAGGGCTGTATTCAGGGGCGGAATCGCAGCTACTACTGTTGGGCTTTGGCCTTGCGTGAAGGAAATCTTGTGATGTGTCTTCGGTTTTGCATGGGGCTATGCCAAACCGAGACCGAAAGGAGGTGATGCGTCGGAGTCGCGCGCATACGGGCATAAAGCACAACCATCTGGAGGGAGCCTATTTTACCGGCTCTGTTTTGAGAAAGTCTAACTTTACGCATTCGAGGGGAAAGAGATGAAAAAATATCTATTAGCAATGTGTTTGTCCATGGCAGTGCTGATGATGGTCACGCCAGCCTTCGCGGAAGAATTATGGGATTTCCACTTGAGAGGGGTCGACGAAGGACTCGCTGCGGGTGCTTTGCCTCCTCCGGGCTTCTACTTCATTAACGACTTTTGGTTTGCTCCATCGTTCCATGGCTATGGGGTATGGGACGCCCCGGGAGTGACCAATCCTAACATGAACACTCCTGCCGCCAAGCTTTCATTTAACCAATCGGAAGCAAACAACGCCAGGCTTTTCGCTTACGTTGATGTTCCCATCCTGGTATGGGTGCCCGGATGCACGCTTTTCGGGGCGGCTTACGGCGCAGGCATCGCCCAACCTTTCGACTTTACGGCCCTTAAAGTTAATCTTGGGGCGTCAGCGGGTGGTCTGCCAAATCAACAGTCACATGGCGCCTGGAACGGCGTCCCCGGCGCTTTTTCTCTCAATGACTGGACGTCCGGCAACCAGTGGGGTACTTACAACACACTCATCATCCCGCTCATCTTGTCCTGGAAGGTTTGCGACTTCCGCTTCAAGTTCGCCATGGATTTCGGCTTGAACGACGGCTGGAATTCTGCGAGTGACAGCGCGATGGCCAAGCCGGCCCCCGCCGTCCCGTATACCACTGCTGCCAGCAGCGAGTTAGGAATTAAGCAAGTTCTGACCCAGAACTTCTTCTATCATCGCGTTATCATCGACGAGAAGTTTAACCATAACAATTTTAACTCGGCGCTTCTCGGCCAAGACGGAAACGTCTACGCATGGGCCTCGAACGATTCGTGGCAGTTCACGCCCAATGTCGGCATAAGCTGGCTGCACGCGGGCTGGAACGTGAGCGCCGACTTCTTCTACACCTGGTACACCAAAGACACCGACACGAATTATCAAAACGGTGACGAGTTCGCGGCCGACTATACCATTACCTACACCTGCGGCAAATGGACCTTCGGCCTTGGCGCTGCTCAGGAAAACCAGATTAGCAACGACAAGTTCGCCGCGCTGCTCATTAATTCCAATGGGCTCAAAGCGATCCCCTACGGCAGCATACCCAACACGAAAAACGAGAACTATTCGATGGGCCCGATCGTAGGCTACAATTTTGGGCCTTGCAGCCTGATGTTTACCTACAACTTCGCGCTCGAAACTAAGAATGACGTTGGCGGCGACTGGTTCAACCTCCGCCTCGTTGTCCCACTCGGGAATCCCTGTCCCATGGGGAAGTAAGCAGTTGAGTTCAAAATCTTGATCGAGGTTACGCCCTCTCTACGAGGGCGTAACTTTGTCTCCGCTACTCCCCTTCCACGCTTCTCATTCAATCTGCCTGCAAAATAATGACAATAGTCATACTCTGCGTGCCGGCGTTTGTCGCTTTCCCGATGGTGCGCGCGGCAGGGCTGCGACCCGCCCTATGCGCGGGTAATTGACAGTAAGTCTACGGAATTTTAGATTTTGTATAGTTAGCTTATACTGCGAATTCAGGCAGTTATGTCGTTTGAGATAATTACTATTTGAACCGCGGGGAGAATGAAATGAACAAACAAATAATTATTGGATTGGCTTTGGCGCTTGTGCTGGTGAGCGGCCTTTTCGTTAATGCCCGGGCTGATTGCGGCTGCCTGCCTCAGATCAGCCAGTCGTCATGCCTGTCATGCCAGCAGCAGGCTCAGGACAGGGATTACGACAATCCGAATGCAACCTGCCAGGGCGCAGACAGGTATGGCCCCGCCACACCGGACCCGATGGGTTCGCCCGGCGTTTGATATTATTGAGGGTTTTTCGTTAAGAATCGACCGGTTTTGATGGAGTGAACGCGATTGATGGAGTGAACCCCCCGTGGATAAATCCACGGGGGGTTCGTCAGGTTCTCGTTTGTGAGATGTTGTTAGAAGGACCCGCCCATTGCGTCCGGGACCTGAGGCCCGCTAGAATCAACGAGACCGGGGTTGGGGTTGTCGACATAGTCAGTGTAGAGAGGAGCCGCAGCAACAACGGCTAACACGAACAGTGACGCGAACGCATTCAGTAATTTTCTCATTGTCACACCTCACTTTCGAGTCTCAATGTCAGGCTCATTCGATTTAGTAGTTGATAAGTAGTATGTGCTTTCCACGCTATGGCAACCCGGGCATCCATGATGCCGTGGTTGCCGATTCGATTAAACGCCGGGCGAACCCATAAAGGTCGGTGCGGACGGACCGTAGCGAAATGCGCCCTGACAGGTCTGAGAAGGTTGGTCATAGTCTCTGGCCGGCGCCTGGCAACTCAGGCACGACGGTAAGCTGATGTGAGGCAGACAGCCGCAATCAGCCTGGGCATTAACGAAAAGGCCGCTTACCAGTACCACAGCCAATGCCAATCCGAGAATCAGTTTCTTGCTCATTTTCTATCTCCTTAAAGTTTCAACAGTCATTTTTATAAATTCAACCTTTATACGTTATGCCAAATTTTGTTAGGCAGAACTTAATTGCGGTTTGGATTCCTGTCAACAGATCAGAGAACGCACTGGTACACTTAGCCGGGGCAAGGCAACCTTCCTGATACCTATTTACCTAATAATATCTCGTAATTACAACGGCTAATCGAATTGATGCAAAATGAAAATATTTTTTCACCAAACCGGTCTCTCCCGGCCCGAGGTCTATTTTCTCAAATCATTTGACTGCCTGGCGTCTTCTTGTTATTTTGTGCATAAATCAGGCAGGAAGCCTGCAGATTCACCAAACGCGTTATTCCAATCCCATGATTGAAGGCCAAATGCTCAAGAAGAGCTGCGCGGCCTTTTTTATTTTGCCGACCCGGTTCTTTTTCGGAGGACGATCATGCACATGGCCGACGCTCTGATTTCCCCAGCTGTAGGCGGAACGATGTGGGCAGCCACTGCGGTGCTTACTGTTTATAGCGCCAGGAAGCTGAAGGAAGAAATGGATGACAGGAAAGTCCCCCTGATGGGCGTCATGGGGGCTTTGATTTTTGCAGCTCAAATGATCAATTTCACCATTCCCGGAACGGGTTCAAGCGGACATCTGGGAGGAGGGCTGCTTCTTGCGGTTTTGCTCGGCCCGCATGCAGCCTTTCTCACAATGGCCTCGATCCTGACGATCCAGGCCATGTTTTTCGCCGACGGGGGACTTCTTTCCCTTGGCTGTAATATTTTCAATATGGGCTTCTTCCCCTGCTTTATTGCTTTTCCGCTTGTCTACAAGAGAATTGCGGCAAGCGGGCCGAAATCAATATTTGCGGCTGCGCTGGCGGCCTCGATCGCTGCTCTCGGGATCGGAGCGCTCGGGGTTGTAGTCGAGACGGTTTTCTCGGCGATCTCTGAGCTTACCTTCAGAACGTTCGTATTATTAATGCTGCCCATACATCTGGCGATAGGCGTTGTCGAAGGCCTCGTTACTGCTTCCATTATCGGTTTTGTGAGCAGAACGCGGCCCGAAATATTTGAAACGGACTCTTATTCGGGGTGCCCGATCCGGAGCAGCCTGCCCCTCACCGGCAAAAGAAACTCGACAAAATCCGCACTGCTGGCCGTGGTCCTGGTCGCGGCGTTAGTGGGCGGCTTGCTCTCATGGTTTTCTTCCACCAATCCCGACGGCCTTGAATGGGCGGTCGCCCGAAGTTCCGGCGACGCGGATTTGCGGAGCGCCCGGGGGAAAATCCATAATCTGCTGGCGGCAATTCAAAAGAAAATAGCCTTCCTTCCCGATTACGATTTCAGGAAAGATCAGCAGGAACAGTCCGCAGTCGGGGAAAAGACAAAAGGAAAAGATGACGCCTGGCCCTCGGTAAGTGCAGGGACTTCTATTTCAGGCATTTTGGGGGGGGCGATGTCGCTTGCTCTCGCGGGCCTTATCGGCTTTGGGATCAGGATTTTCAGACGAAGAGGAAGACAAGACGGGACTGAGGGCTGAGGGCCGATGCGAAGCGTAGAGTCCCCATTTTCGGATATAGGCCGGCTCGATTCTTTAGCCGGCAAGAAAACCCCTATCCACGGCGTGGACCCCCGCGTAAAGGTATTGACCACCATCTACTTTATGGCTCTCGTAGTATCTTTCGGCAAATACGATCCCGCCGGCCTTGCTCCGCTGATAATCTATCCAATCGCCGTTATGGTGATCGGGGACATTCCCTTCGGCTATATAGCCAAGAAATTGTTGATTGCATCTCCTTTCGTTCTGTCTGTGGCGCTTTTCAACCCCATACTGGACCAAAGCCCTGCTCTGGCCGTGGGGCCTTTTATCGTCACAGGAGGTGTTCTCTCGTTCGTATCGATTATGGCAAAGTACGTACTGACGGTTAGCGCCGGGCTGACTCTGATCGCCTGCACGGGAGTGGACGCAATCTGTTCAGCCCTGGCAGGAATGGGTGTCCCGAGAGCATTCACGATCCAACTGCTTTTTCTGTATAGGTACATTTTCGTTTTGGGACAGGAAGCCGTCCGCATGGCGCGTGCGAGAGCATTGCGTTCGTTCGGGAACAAAGGAATGGGGATGACTGCCTACAGCAGCATGATCGGCCATCTGCTGTTACGGACCCTGGACAGAGCGCAACGAATACATCTCGCAATGCTTTGCAGGGGATTTGACGGGGAAATCCGTAGCGCCGAAATATCGGGATTACGCCTATGGGACTTGCTCTATCTGGCCGGCTGGAGCAGCCTCTTTACTCTTCTTCGCCTGTACAACCTGCCTGCTTGGCTGGGTAGAGAACTGGGAAGGCTGATATGAGCCATCATTTAGTAGAAGTGAGGGAACTAAAATTCGCTTATCCCGACGGGACGCCGGCGTTAAACGGCGTGAATTTTCGCATAACCCACGGCGAGTCGGTCGCGCTGGTCGGAGCGAACGGGGCGGGTAAATCCACCCTCCTCTTGCATCTTAACGGATATCTTGTCCCCCAGGCGGGATCGGTTCGTATTGGAGACATCCCCATAACCAAGAATACCCTCAAGCATGTCCGGCAAGTGGTGGGAATGGTTTTTCAAGACCCGGACGACCAGCTTTTCCTGCCCAGGGTTTATGATGACGTCGCGTTCGGGCCGACGAACCTGGGTCTGCCCCCGGATGAAGTCAAGCAAAGGACGCTTAACGCCCTGGCTCTTGTCGGGGCGGAGCACCTAAGAGACAGGCCCCCGTACAAACTCTCCGGAGGCGAGAAGAGGGCGGTTTCCATCGCCACCGTTCTTGCAATGTCCCCAAGCATTCTCGTCATGGACGAACCTACGTCGAACCTCGATCCGAGATCAAGGAGGCAATTGATACGGCTGCTCTCGGAGTTCGATCACACCAAAATCATAGCCACTCATGACATGGACATGGTTCTCGATCTCTGCTCCAGGGCGATTGTCCTAAGGAACGGCGAAGTCGCCGCCGATGGTGCGGCGCGCGACATCCTGGGCGACCTGGAACTGCTTGATTCAAGTGGACTGGAAAAGCCGCTGCGAATGCAAGGGTGTCCTATATGCGGGAATCACTGACGAGTATAAGTTGGTCACGAAAAGTAAATATTTTTTACGCAAAATTTTCATGAACTTCTCAAAACGAATCGGATCGGAAGCAGTGCCCTACAAGCAAGCGGTTTTCCCGCCATTCTGGCAGGAGCAAAGGTCGAACCCTTGACAGCCTTCACCGCCTCCTCGTCGAAGCCGAAGCCCGCTTTGTTGAGCACCTCCACTTCAACGGGCCTGCCGTGTTCATCTATGGTCACACGCAACAGGACGGTTCCCTCCTTTTCAAGTCTCTTTGCCAAGGCAGGATAAGCCGGCAGCACCTTGTGCAGGAAACTGGGGCCGTCGGGGGAGCCGAAGGCAATTTCCGAGGCCCCGGAACCCCTGGAACCATTCGGACCGCCAGCGCCAGACTGCCCCGAAGACGCATTGCCGTTCCCGGTTCCCGCCTCGGGGGTACTGCCTGCATCGGTCCCGACCGGCCGATCCGAACTTTGAGATTCATTTGGGTGGGATTCGGTCTGCAACGGCTGTTGCAGTGTTTTAATCTCTTTATGTTGTTTGGGTTGAGGCGCCACCCTTGCAATTTTGTCGGGGTGAGGCTTGGGATCCGGTGGCTCGTTTTTCGCCTGAAGCGCAGGCTGAGGAGCCGCAGCGGGGGGCGCCAAAGCGCATGGTTGTTCGTCTCTTCCTGTTTCCACACCGCCATGGCTGAGTCCGGGGCCTTCCAGCATCGTGACGAGTTTCACCTCGATGCATTTTGGGTCAGCGGCCGGAGTTTCGGGCGAAATCCAGAGAAGGAACGCCAGGGTTATATGCAGAAGGATCACCGTCGCAAGGCTGGCCCACGTCCTTTTCTCAAGGAGCACCGGAGCATCGGAGAGTCGGAAGCCCAAAGCTTCAATATCCGGCGGACCGTCCGAAAACGTAAAATCGCATTCAGTATCTGATTCTGCCGATTTAATGAGGGTTGCGGCCAGGCTCGACCAAGCCGCCCCGTTGAGAAGGCCGGGGCCGTCCAGCGACCTGGACCCTGATATCCTGATGTCGGCAGGATCGTATGGACATGAAAGAATATTCACTTCATGGTTGAAAACGTCTTCGTCTGTCGAGTTGATTGCGGTCCCAGATCGGCGCACTTTCGCTTCTTCCTAAGATATCCGAAGTTTTTCAAAGTCGGATGGTCAACGCCACGCAAAAACCAAACTGTTTGGCAGGGTAAAACGAATCCCGGGCCTCCATGCCCCCCCTTTAGTGGTAAACCCTTAGTTTCTGCCTTTTGGTTTCCACTCCCTCGCAAGGTGCTGCGCCTCGGCGACTTGGGATGGAGACATTCCGGCGGCGACGATTTCTCTGTTCTTCGCGGCGGATGAATCGCCAGAAGCAGCCGCCAGGTCGAACCACATGTGAGCTTGCACAAAATCCCGCTCTATGCCCTGGCCTTCGGCATACATCACTCCCAGATTAAATTGTGCGTCTGTAAGCCCCTGCTCAGCCGCCTTGCGGTACCATTTCACAGCCTCCGCATTGTCCTGCTGCACACCATGGCCCCTGCGATACATCACTCCAAGATTATATTGCGCCTTGGCGTACCCCTGCTCGACAGCTTTTCGAAACCATTTCACGGCTTCGGCATAATCCTGCGAAACACCTTGGCCGTCATGGCACATCACTCCCAAATACCATTGCGCTTCGGCATCTCCCTGTTCGGCCAAAGGTTTAAGCTCCGTATAGGCTCTGGAATACTCGCCTTTGCCGTAAGCCGCAGCGCCTTCGGAGAGGCCGGCACAGGCAGCGGAAACAACCGACAAAGAGAGAAGAACCATTATAAACCACACTAACTTTCTACACATGCACGGTTCCTTGCGCCGTGTTCCGCGCCGCATGACACAGCCTCAAAACTTATAGGTGAGCGCAATGCGAAAAGTACGCGGCTCAGCCGCGTGGAACGTGTTGCCAGTTATATCATTGCCGTTCGGGAACAGCCGAAAGGTGTAATTGTAGGTTATATCGTCGGCTTTTGCATTGAGCAGATTGAAAATGTCTCCCTCGACCGACCAGTGGTCGTTAAACTTGTAGCCAAGGTTGTAATAGAGCAGGCTGGTGGTGGGAGACATCACAGCGCCGTCCTCGGTCAGGAAGCGAGGTCCGAAATACCTCCACCGCAGGCCGGTAGACCAGCCGCACACGTCGTGCACCCAAATGCCGCACGAGATGACCGTCCTGGCCGCTTCGGGGACGTACGAACCGGGCCCCCCGAGAAGAGCCGGATTCTTCAACGGCACGTTTAAAAAATGCGCCGACGAGTCGGCAAAATCTGCGTCAATCGTCAACCATTTGGTCGGCGTATAGTAATTTGCAAATTCCACCCCTCTTCGGACATCCTGGTAGGGGCTGGGTATATCCGTACCGGCATCGCCGTCGAAAATCAGTTCGGATCTCAGTTTCAGCGCCCACCAAGTCAATGTGCTTTGCAGGTTGGGGATGATGAGAGTGCGCACCCCGATTTCCCCCCCCTCCGTTTGCGCTACCGGCAACGCCTTTTCCACCGGGCCAAATAGTATTGTATTCGTCGTGCCGGTCAACGCATCTCTGGCAGTAGTGTCGCCCCGAGCGTCATCGGTGTGGAAGCCCAGGCCGCCGTTCAGGTAGAACTCGGTCTTGCACCACGGCCCGAAGATCAAAGAGAGCTTGGGTTCAGGCTGGACCCTGAGCAGGTCTTCACTGTCCTGAGGTTGGGGACCTTTGGTTGCATAAGTGTAATTATTCCTGTTGTCGAAGTTAATGAAATCGAAGCGCAGGCCCTCGACGCTTCGAAACCACGACAGCCATTGAACCTTGTTTTCATAATAGGGAGCCGCATCCGTTTCATAGATATCATCGTCGCGGACTACGAGAAAGACCGAACGGTCGTAGGTTCGATTCAGGACATCGTGGATCACGTCGTTTCGAAGATCCAGTCCTAAAGTGTTCTCCATCGCCATGCTGCAAAATTGACCCAGCCAGGTCTGGCTTCCCCTCAAGCCCTGCACCCACCGGGTGTCCTTTTGCTCGAACTGGTCGCCATATTTTGTAGAATAGCTTTCATTGGCGCCGGGTATGTCCGGCAGTTCGGGCAGGAAGAAATCAAAGTTATTCCAGAGGCCCATATTGTAGTAATACGCATACCCCAGCACCTTGGTGATTGAATGCTCGTCGGCTTGATGCCACTCGCCCGACAGTGAGTAACGGTCCGTCAGACCTCCGTCTGTGGGGCTCAAATTTCCAAAACGGCCCACGAGCCAGTCTACCGCAATATCCGGGATTTGGTTGGTGGCATTCCATGTGCCGTGATAACCCATGAATGTGGCGCTCCAGCCCTCACTCGCGTCTCCACGGCTGTAAGTCACCAAGCCGTTGTATTTCATGTAATTCTCGGGCACGTCCCAGGGTCCGTCGGTGTGCACTATTTCGAGTGCCCCGAGAAGATTGCCCTGACCGCACTTGACCGAATCTGCCAAGAGGCCGCGCTCATAATTCCAACTGCCGAATTCCACCTTTGCGATACCCTGCGGCAGGGTCTGATAGGTTTGAATATTTTCCCAGCCGGCGGAGCCAAAGTTCCCCACGTTGGCGTAATATGGCCCTTTTCCATAGTCTATCTTCTGGACCAGTTCGGGAATGAGAAAATTAAGGTCCGTGTAACCCTCGCCATGCGCGTTCGAAGGCAGATTTATGGGAATGCCGTTGAAAAAAGTGGCTATGTCCGTGCCATGGTCGAGGTTGAAGCCACGGAGAAAATACTGGTTCGCCTTCCCATCCCCGCTGTGCTGGGTGACGATGACTCCGGGCATGGCTTCGAGCACCTCGCCGGGACGGCTGATGGGGCGTTCCGAAAGTTCGAGGGCCCCTATGGTCCCCTGGGTTGAAGTATCGGCAATGCCGATCAGACTGTCGCTGCGCTCCTCCACTACTATCTCGGGCAACTGGGCCGTACTCTTTGGAGACTCGCTTGAAGTCGAAGGCAAAACCTCTGCCATCGTCGCCTCAGCATCGGCCCATGTAAAATCCGTTGAAGCCAAACAAAAACTCCAGATAAACGCCACGAGCGAGACGCCTCTCCAATATCCGCCTCTACTCTTCCCCCGGATCAATTTCACCGTTGCCGACCCTTCTCAGGCAAAAAAAGCCATGAACATCTTTTCCGTCTTCTGACGGGCGAAGGCGTTCATGGCCTATTTGGCAACAAAAGAAATCTCGGCGGTTAAGAAAAAGCCTTTCCCACGGCTTCTATAAACCACGCATTCATTGCGTGCATATTCATCCGCCAAATCGGCGCCACTCTAGCCGAACAGCACCGTCATTGTCAACGGAAAATTAAACGTAACCGGCGGATCAACCGCACAGCCGCATCGGGGCGCTCCTGGATTCAAACCTCCCAAGCGCAGCATCGTAAGCCGCAGTCATAAAAAGCACCTGTTGCATTCCCCTGGTAACCAGACTCCACCATCCATAGACAGCGTCCTCCTCGGAATTGGCCACCATGACGGCCGTGACTCCCAGGGACCGGGCCGTCTCGTTCAACGCCTTCGCACTTTGCAGAGGAACGTCTTCCCCGCCTTGAGTCACATACAGTATCATCCCCTTCTTCATCGAAACCCTCCTTGTTTGAATGTGTGTTGGAAACCACAAACCGCAGCTTTTGGCAAAAAAAAATCCTTAGAGCTAAAACGCCCTAAGGATTGCACCCTGGTTCACTTGGTCCTTATGCCGGCTGCCCGGTATTTCCGCGTACGGGTTCGCCAAACGGCATCAGGCAGGTCTTCTGACTCACGGATCGATCTACTCTCCGAGCCTTCCCCTCTCGCTCATGAAAGAAAGTGGCATCGTCGGATTTCGTCCCCGTTTACAGCGGCGGGACCGCTCCCGATTCTCACGGGATTCCCTATTAAACTTGTTCGTACCTGATGCTAACACCTATGTGGTTGCGCTTATACGAGTTTTATCCGTTGGTGTCAATAATTTATTGACATTATTGGCTGTTGACGTTTACCGTCACGTAAATGTTGGCGTCCGCTTGAACCCGACCTGCTTCCCATTGCTTTCTAAAACGAGAGTTGTTATCGTTAAGCGCATGTTTCAGTCCATGTCTCGGTTCGTTTGCGAACGGGAGAAAGTGAATTTGAGAATATCGGTGACCATGGGTATGAGAAAAAAGCTGGCCTTCGTCAGCCTGCTTCTATTTCTTTTGACAATCGGCGCCATAGCATTTCATCATCACGGCGACGGCGGCAATCACGATGATTGCCCCGTTTGCGTGGCGGCATCCATTGTCTCCTCTGCCGGCCTCAGTTTTTTCTCGTTTGCAGTTTTCATTTTTGTCTTCTGGTTTGAAACATTAAGCAGATCCTCGTGTTTCGATTATCTCGTCCCCAATCTCCCCTTTGCCCGGGCCCCTCCAGCCTGAGTCATTTCAGAATTGCGACTTTGTCGAAATTCTAGAGGCGTGGGTCCGGACTGACAACCCTGCCTCGCAGGGTGGTCCATTATCTTTCTGCCATCAGTCCCGGGCTGTTCGCCACGCAGCTTCTCCGTACATTGAAGTAATACAGGAGGGTACAATGCAATCGATGAAGGCGATTGCGGGCTTAGTGGTACTCATGCTCGCTCTTCCAATGATGCCGCGCGTTGCACCTTGCGCCACGGCAGATACCGAAATCCGGGGAACAGCCAGGGATGCCCTAGGCAGACCCCTGTCCGGGGTGAATCTCACGCTTAAGACACCCGATGGAAAAGTTGCAGGGAATGCCAAAAGTGATGCCGAAGGCCGTTTCGTATTCTCACACCTCGCGCCGGGAACCTATGCGGTGCTGGGTAAAAAAACCGGCTTTGAAGAATGCTCCGCTGTCGTCACGGTACAAGCCGGATCCGTTGCATCTACCGCGCTGACCCTGACCGCGCAGACCGCGCTTGAGATTACCGTCCAGGCCGAACGCCTGGTTGAAGCAAGAAACAACTTGTCCGTCAAGACCGGATCAAGCGAATACGTGATCGACCAGGCCGCCATCAACGCTCTCCCCGAAGGCGCGAACACTCCAATGAACGACGTATTGCTTCAAGCGCCCGGTGTGGCCAATGACTCGTTCGGCCAGATCCATATTCGAGGTGAACACGCCAACGTACAATACAGGATTGACGGGGTGATCATTCCCGAAGGGATCACCGGTTTTGGCCAAGCGCTCGATACCCGGTTCGCCAGGGAGGTCGATTTACTGACCGGCGCACTTCCGGCCGAATATGGGTATCGCACCTCAGGGGTGGTTCAAATAGAAACCAAGACCTTCACGCAAAATGAGGGACAGGTCGAAATGTACGGCGGGAGTCACGGTACCGTGCAACCCAGTTTTGAGGCTGGAGGCTACGCGGGGAAACTGAACTATTTCGTGACCGGTTCCTACTTGGGCGACAATCTCGGAATCGAAAACCCTACTTCCTCAGTCGAGGCAATCCACGACCACACTGACCAATTTAAAGGCTTCGGTTTTTTTTCCTATATCCTCAATCCCACCACCAAGATCAGCCTCATAACGGGCAGTTATGACGGATGGTTTCAAATTCCCAATAACCCTGGACAGGTCCCAAACGCGGCCAATTATACCAATCCGGGGCCGTTCACCACACAGCAATATCTTAGTGCGGCAGGGATCACGGGTTTCGACTCCGCATTGCTGAACGAGAATCAGTACGAAACCAACCGCTTTCAAGTTCTCGCTTTGCAAAGTTCCATCGGGTCCGATTACGATTACCAGCTTTCCTGGTTTGGGCGTGAAACGAGCGTGCATTTCAAGCCCGATCAGATTGGCGACTTGGTTTTCAACGGCGTGGCCTCCGATGTTCTTGAAAGCAGCGTGATGAGCGGTGTGCAGTATGACGGCACATATCGCCTGAACGAATGTCACACGATCAGGGCCGGCCTTTTCGCAAGCGACGAAAATATAACGAATGACAATACTTCCCTGGTTTTTACGACAAATGCCCCTACACCCCTCGAGAAATTCATTACGGACAACGAACCGAAAAACGGCAATGTTCTTTATGGGGTATACATTCAGGACGAATGGAAAGCGTTGCCGAAATTGACTGTCAACTATGGCCTTAGATTTGACCAAATGAACTCTTTTGTCGAAGAAAACCAGGTGAGTCCCCGTTTGGGAGCAGTTTACAAATTAACTTCGGATACCACGCTGCACGCAGGTTATGCGCGATACTTTACCCCGCCCCCGACCGAGTTGGTCCCGCAAAAAACGCTATCCTTGTTTCAAAATACTACCAATGCAGCCGCAATAAATGAAAATTCGCCCGTCTTGCCGGAACGGGCCCACTATTTTGATGCAGGCGTGATTCAAAACATAACACCATCGCTTAAGGTCGGCCTCGACGCCTTCTACAAAATTACCAAAGATGTGCTAGATGAAGGCCAGTTCGGCCAGGCCCTGATATTTGCTCCATTCAACTATGACGAAGGACGGATCAAAGGCATAGAGCTGACCACCAATTACCATGTAGGTGATTTAACCGCTTACGGTAATCTTGCCGTCACCCAAAGTCTGGCCAAAGACGTGGTGTCGGGACAATTTCAATGGACGCCGGACGAATTGGCTTTTGCCGACTCCCACTGGATACACACCGACCACGACCAGCTCATTACAGCGTCGGGGGGCGTTTCCTACATGCTGTGCGGAACACAATTAAGCGTGGACCTCATCTATGGGAGCGGTTTGCGAAGCGGATTCGCCAACACCAGCTCCGTACCGGCCAATTGGCAGGTTAATGTTGGAGCGCTGCGTAAGTTCGAAGTGAAGGGTCTGGGCCGCATGCAGGCGCGGGTGGCGATCATCAATCTTTTCGACACGACAAATGAAATCAGGTCCGGGAGCGGCATTGGCGTCTTTGCGCCCCAGTACGGGCCGCATATAGGTTGTTTCGGCGGCATTGCGAAACTATTTTAAGGCGGTTTTGCCTTACATCGCAAATTAATTTGTAAAGAGGTGTGCAATGCAAGGAATAAATACAGTTCTGGAAGCGCTGAGATTGGGCGGCGCAACGGTTTACCCGCTGGGGTTGCTTGCGGTCCTGGCTATAATGGTGGTGCTTGACAAGACCTTCGTGTATTTGCGTTATACGCGGGTGCCCGGGCCGCTGCTCGCGATTGTTGATGCTTACGAATTTTCCTGGTCTGACTTTGACCGGCAGTTGGCGAACATCAACAAGCGAAACTATTTCCTACGGTTTTTCCGGGTTGTTATGGAGAACCGTTCGAGGCCGGTCTGGTGGGTGGAATCACGCGCGGGCGTTGAAGCCCAGCTGATCGAGAAGGCATTGAGTCGCGGATTGTGGGTGCTCGAGACGATCGTTACTGCTGCCCCTCTCTTAGGCCTGTTTGGCACTATCACCGGCATGATGCATGCCTTCAATCTGATTGGCGATAACGGCCTTGTGGACCCAAGTGGCGTAACAGGCGGTGTGGCCCAGGCGCTTATCGCTACAGCGCTGGGTCTCTTTATTGCCATCATCGCTCTGTTCGCCAACAATTTCTTTTCGCGCTGGCAGGCCCAGACGCTCGACGAAATGGAGCGACTGGGAACAAGGCTTGTCGATCATATTCGAATGGCAGAGGTCCTGCAGGAGGGTTCTCATGAAGCTGCGTAAGTCCCGTCAGCACAGGCGCGGTCGGATCGAGATCATCCCGATGATCGACGTGATGTTTTTTCTGCTGGTCACCTTCATGCTGGCGTCCTTGTCCATGCAGAATCTGCACTCACTGCCGGTCAATCTCCCGCAGGGACAGGCCGCGCCCATGCAGCCCAAGACCCCGGTTACACTGACCATCACCAGCGACAGCAATATTTTTCTGGACGAGACGCCGGTTACTCTCGATACGCTTGCCTCAACCCTGAAACCGATGCTCGACGGCCCGGAGGCAAACGTCATTGTAGCTGCAGATACTACTGCGCCCTATGGAGTGACTGTCAACGCGATGATGCAGGCCCGCTCCGCCGGCGCGCAACATTTTTTAATAGCCGTGAAGCATATCAACAACTGAGGGCGCTCAATTGAACGGCATTGACTGGAACTCCGATACTCCCTGGAACCGCCTTCCGTGGACCCTGCCCGCCGCTCTCCTGATCTGGGCAATGGCGCTGTGGGCACTGGCCTTTTTCTTAGTAAAACCTGTACACAGGCCGCCAGACGCACATCCAATAGAGGCCCGCTTCATTGAGCAATTCATTCCGGCTGCACCAGAGGAGCTGGGGCCCGGTAGAGCGCCTGACTCTCAGGAAGCGGAGAGTGCCGAGCAGAAACCTGAAGCGAAATCGGAAACTAATATAAAAGAGCGCCCCAAGCCGATTGCAAAACCACAGCATCACCCTCATCTCGTTACAAAACCGAACCTCAATCCAGCGGCCACTGCCGTCGCTCCATCTCCCGCCGATGAGGGACAGGGCGGGACAGTAGGGGAACCTCTTGGAAATATCGGCGCCCGGGGAGGCTCACCTTACGGGAAGGGCGAATCCACAGGCAGCTTGTATCCAAACAGCGGCGCCAGGGCGATCCTTCAGCCCTTGCCTCAAATACCGGATGAGATGCGGCGGCAGGTGCTCAATTCTTCCGTCCTCGCGCGCTTCCATGTTGCCGCCGATGGGAGCGCGGAGGTGGAACTCGCCCAACCGACTCAGGATGTGCGCCTTAATCGCATTGTGATGGACAGCCTGAAGAAATGGCGATTTATGCCGGCGATAAGAGACGGCAAACCAGTGGCCTCAATCGAAGACATACTTGTCAAGATTCAAGTCAGGTGATAGCCACTCGTGTGCCGCGTATTCGTTTTGTTTGAATGTCATTCTTCTTCCGAACCCGCCACCGCCGGGTCTCTGTTACCTTGTCCGAGGTCCCGGCCGCCAAGCCCTTCACCTGAGGCCGGCTCCGGGCTATAGTCCAAAAACCCCACCCCCCTCTGTTCCTCGCTGTCAAGATAGACTTGTAGATATTGCCCCTGAGCACAGGCAGGCACGTGTATGACTCGTACGATGCCGTTGTTTTGAAGCGCCGGGTCGAGAGAGGAGAGGGCGTCGGGACAACGGCTGAAAAACTCCTCGATGAAAACCGTTCCGGGACTGTCAGGATCGATTGCCAGGGGGACTATGTTAGCCTCCACCAAGTCATTGAAGAAATGCGTGCCAAAAGAGGGTTCAGGCACCACTCCGGCTTCTCTCATAGCGAGTTCGGCCAGCACCCTCGTGCGGTTGATGTCCTCATAGCTCACCTTGACGCCCATTTTCACGTCGTTGGTTCCCCATCTGCCCGGCCCCAAAAGGGCATAGACCCTGTTTTCCAGAAGGCGATTGATCCTCCTCACCATAAGCCCGACCGCAACCCGCTCATCGTAGGTCGGGAGCCCGGCGTATGCCTTGGGATCGATATACACGACATATTCGATATCTCGGACGACGCTGCTGAACAAGACACTGCTGGTGACGAACACGATTTTCTCCGGGTCGATATCCTTGGGGACGGATACTTTTTCCACCAGCCTGCTGGCGGCGAGAGCGCGGCATTGGAGAAGGTAGAGTATGCCGTCGTCCCAGGCGAATTCGACTTCCACAGGCCGTCCATAATATTTCTCCAATTGATGCAATATTCTTTTCATAAGGCCGGCCGCAGGCGTTTTGGAAAGAAGATTGTCGAAAGTGATGCAGGCCCGGGTCGCGTCTATTTCATCTTTTTTGAAAAGAGGCGCTGAAAGGTGCCCTTCATCATCGACGGAGACTACGTAATATTGGTCGGGATAGTCGATTGCCCTCAAAAGGTCCGTAGCTGAAACAGTCCGGACGGACCTCGATTTTAAGTCGAAAACGTCAACGAGCCTCTGCGAATATCTTTTTATTTCTTCAGCGCCCACTTCCGGGCGAAGAAGCGGGTGGCTGAGAGGGACCATCCTGGGGTAATCGGGCCCGATGCGGTCAACGGCGCGCGTACCCAGACCGAAGACCATCCTCAGCAAACCGTCTCTCCTCACTATGCGCGGGGTCCAGGCATACATGTTCAGTGAAAAGGCGACTCCTGCCGCAGTTGGAAAGAAATAATCGCCGAATTGTCTTCCGACCACCTTTTGAACGAGCACACTCATTCTTTCGTCAAAATCGAGCAGGTTGTGGTCCCGGCGGTAAAGAATGGCCTTGGGGCTGAAAAGGCTCGTGAGAACCTGCTTCAACGCACTGGTGAATTCGGCGAGCCTGATTTCGATCTCGCCCTGGTTTGCGATGAAAACAGAATCGTATTTGCCCGAGAACGTAAATCCGACATTATCCTCGAGCAGGCTTGACGAGCGGATTATAAGCGGATGCTCGCCGACTTTTTGCAGAAAATCCTTGAACTGAGTTATTATGTCCGGCGGGAAAACGGTCTTCCGGATAATTTCCGATATCTGACTGAATTCACTTTCGATTGTTTCCCGGTTTTTGTACTTTTGGGAGTGCAGTGAGAAAAGATTGTTGGAATCAAGAAAATCGGTCAGAAAACCTGAAGTGAAATAATGGGATTCAGGTATCCTTACGTATTTCTCAAATTCGGGGTCTCTTCGCCCCAGCAAAGGCAAGATGATCTTGTAGGCCAGAAACATGCCCGCCGATTTGCCGCCGATCCGTCCGCCCCGTCTGGGGTTCCAGATTATGCGTCCCATCAGCTCATCCATATCGCGGATGGTGATATGATTTTTTGCCACCGCCAGGAAAGTGAGTTGATCGGAAATGAACCGGCTGAGCAGACCAACGCGGACGCCCATCGACTCGCCTGGAGTTATATAGAGGGTCCCCTTGGGGATCGCGCAAAACTCGCTTACTGCTTCACGAATTTGGCTGGATGTGACTCCCTCGGAGTTCATCAGCTTATTCAGGCTCCGAAAAGAATCTCTTTTTCGGGCAAGGTTGATATGGTTTTCTATCTCTTCCCAAGTACAATGCCGGGCGAAATATATATCGGTCAATATGCCCGTGACCTCTGTGATCGCCTGTTCGGTAACCGGTTCGCCCAGGGATTCAAGTTGTTTGACAGCATCCTGCCGGATCGACTCGGAGCAAACGATCCCGCGCTCGCACAGAAATGAGAGAAAGATCTCCTGAATTTCACCCACCAGGTGTGGAAACCGCATCATTTCGCCGTAGAGCCGGAATGCGCGAATCAGGTCGACTGAGCATATCTGCGCCGAGCTGAAGTATCCTTTGGGGCTTTGGTCCATAGTTTTAACAATAAAGAATTTCCCTCACAGGCGCATGGGACGCCGGGAAAGGCGACCAGGCCAAAAAGAGGGAAACAGTTCAATTCGATCTCCGCGTCCTCCGGCCCGGGCGGTGAAGGCCGTTTACACCCACCCGCGCAGTTTGCAGGCCTCGGCGACCCGGGCGATCGCAACGAGATAGGCTGCTTCCCTGAGATCGAGTTTTCTGCGCCGGCTCATCTCGTAGACGCTCGCAAATGCCTGGGTCATCCTTTTATCGAGCCTCCAATGGACTTCCTGGAGTTCCCAATAAAAATTGTAGGCATTCTGGACCTGCTCGAAATAAGATACTGTCACCCCTCCTGCGTTGGCAAGAAAGTCCGGTAACACAATTACGCCCTTATCATCTAAAATGCGGTCGGCTTCGGGAGTGGTCGGTCCGTTTGCCAACTCACAGCACATCCTGCACCTGAGGCTCTCAGCGTTGTCGCCACGAATGACATTTTCGAGGGCTGCCGGGAAAAGGACCGTCACTGGAAGCGTTATAAGCTCTTCGTTGGTTATCTCATCGGCTCCAGGGAAACCCTTTACCACGCCGTTTCTTATTTTGTAATCGACGAGCGCCGCCGCGCTGATGCCATTAGAGTTGTAGACCCCTCCCCTCGAATCGGAAGCTGCGACGAGTTTCATCTTCAGTATTTCCTCACCGAGCAGAGCGGCGTTTTGACCCGCGTTGCCAAACCCCTGGACGGCCATCGTGGCGCCTTCGAGATTAATGCCGCCAACCGCTGCGGCTTCGCGCGTGACATAGATGCCGCCTCTTGCAGTGGCGTCCCCGCGGCCCCTCGATCCTCCCAAAGCCAGTGGTTTGCCGGTTATCACACCAGGATGATTTTCACCAACGATCGTCTCGTACTCGTCCATCATCCAGGCCATTATCTGCGGCGTCGTATACACGTCAGGGGCCGGGACATCCTTGGTCACACCGATGGCGCCGGCCATTGCCCGGACATAGGCCCTTGCAAGACGCTCTTTTTCAGTTTCGGAGAGTTCCTTCGGGTTGCATACAACGCCTCCCTTGCCGCCCCCGAGCGGCAGGTCCGCAACCGATGTCTTCCACGTCATCCACGCGGCAAGCGCACGAACCGTATCGATAGTCTCCAGGGGATGCCACCTTACGCCTCCCTTGGCCGGACCTCGCGCAGTATTGTAGCGTATTCTGAAAGCGTGGAAGATCCTGGTAGAACCATCGTCCATTTTAACCGGCAATGTGGCCTTGATTTCCTTCATCGGCCACCGGAGCAGCTCGTGAGTCGCCTTGTCAAGCTCGAGTTTTTCCGCCGCCTGGTCTATCTGCTGTTGGGCAACCGCAAACGGGTTGAACGGCTCTGCTTTCATCTCAGCTCCTGTAAAGTTTTTTGTCCACCTTTCGTGCCCTCTGTTTACGGTTCTCGATCCGCGGTTCAATGCGTAAGGTTCCAGCCTACAGCGCACAGACCGGTCGCGATAAGTACGGATTCTATGAAGACATCGTAGAGAGGGTCTTCCCTTAGCCTCCTCGTGGAACAAACTTTCAGAAAAGCCCCGTAAATGAGAGCAGGAGCGATAAGGAAATACGAAAAACTGCTCGAGACCCCGGCAAGAGGGCCGCATAGGGCCGTTACGATAAGCGCTAAAATTACCCCTACAGTGAGGAGCACGGTCCTGTTTTCTCCGGCAAGCACTACGAGAGTCTCGTTGCCGACCAGCCTGTCTCCCTGGATTGCGAGGAAATCACGCAGAGTAGTTCGAGCAAGAGAGATAAGAAATATGACCCAGCCCGCATAAGCAACCCGGCCTGCGTCATAGTTGGCAAAATAAGGCAGAATGCAGACGGCGGCCCAAGCCATCGGCACGAAGAAAGTCTTGGAAGTCGGGATATCCTTAAGCTTAACCGGAAATTTCTCCCACCCGGTAGGCATGAAGAGTTCGACTCCATATAGAAGACCCAGCAGTATCAATAACAGCATGGCCACGAAATTGGGAAAGCCTGTGCCGTAGGCCAGCACCAGCACGGCTGCAAGGGACAGGGCGCTCGAAAACATGAAGACCTTTCGCCACTTACGATAAAAAGCGGCCCTCCCCGGATCGTTTAACTCCGTGTTGTCCTGATCCAGATAAATATTCAGCGAATGCATTGCAAAAGCGTAACCGGCGGCCATAAGGCTAAAAGCCGCCGAACCGGGAAAGTCGGTCAACGCCTCGGCAATCTGGGCCAGCAGCGCCGTCGCCAAAGCAATATAGAAGTTACAATATGCGAGCCTTTCGAGGATGTATTTCCATCGAAACTTTATTCCGGCTTCCGGGGAAACGGTCTCAAGAAATTCGGCAACGTCTCGTATGATCCAGTTGGGAGTCGATGCCCCCGCTGAGACTCCAACACAGGAATAACGAGCCATCACGGCGGGATCCAGTTCCGATTCCTTCTCGACATGGAAAGTCGGTATGTTGCAATCCCTGGCTACCTCCGCCAGCCGCAGCGTGTTCCCGCTGTTAAGTCCTCCCACTATGACCATGGCGTCGACCCTGGAACACATCTGTCTTACTTCAGCCTGTCGTTCCTGGGTTGAATCACAGATCGTATTCTTTACTATTCCGTTGGGATATTTCTTCAAAAAGGCCCGTTCTATTTCCTGGAAAACCTCCTCGTTCTGCGTAGTTTGCGCCACAAGAAGCACCTTATCAAGGTGTGGTGGAAGTTCGTCGATCTGTTCGCGCCTGTTTATTACAACACCACGGTTTTCCGTGTAGCCAAGAAGCCCTATGACCTCCGCGTGGTCCGCATCGCCGACTATTATAGTATGATACCCTCGCCTTGCATGTCTTTTTATCGCGGCGTGGACCTTTGCGACGCGCTTGCATGTCGCGTCCAAGAGGATTGCACCTTGCTCGTGGAGCTTCTGGCGGCTGTAAGGCGGGATTCCATGGGCGCGTATCACGACTTTCTTGCCGGCGCATTGCTCGATCCGGCTTTCGTCCACGACACCCTTTTTGCCCAGCATGGCAAGGACTTGCCTGTTGTGGATGAGAGGTCCGAAAGTGCAGATATTCTCACCCTTCTCACGGTGCTGAATGGCGTTCATGGTAATTTCGATCGCATCCCGAACCCCCTTGCAAAAACCTGCCGTCCTGGCAATAACCACCTTCATTTTCCATCCCGCTTTCAGTTAGGGATCGACGACCATCCATATGAATCGCTATGCCTGAGAAAATCCTACCAGTTTCGGGGTATTCTGGCAACCCCGGCGCGACCCTCCTGCGCCCCTCGACGATAAACCTCCATGATTCAGAGGGCGCGAAAAGAGTCTTCATCTATTCAAACCTGTCCGGAAGCACTCTTCTTGTCTGTATTCCGTCTGCATTTCATCTCGCCATTTTGCCGAAATCAGCTATCATTAGCTATCGAGTCAGCATGGGAACAACCGTCAAGAATGGTGATCGCCATGGCCGAGAGCATTAAAATCGACCGGATGGAACTTGAAGA